>Ga0209395_1001961_pt1 | contig 27843 bp, 25 predicted proteins | sample GOMGulsemesocosm_3_FD_184635 | JGI IMG/M metagenome (GOLD analysis project Ga0209395, IMG submission 184635) | Methane-oxidizing microbial communities from mesocosms in the Gulf of Mexico - GOM9D Gulf of Mexico (SPAdes) (version 2) | ecosystem: Environmental > Aquatic > Marine > Cold seeps... | reverse complement strand
GCCAATAACCCATCAGCGATCCGCGCATATGAAAAAGCCGGTTATGTTCATGAAGGCGTGAAAAAGCAATCTGGTTTTCGCAATGGTGAGTTTGTCGATAAAGTCATGATGGCCGTACTAGCACCGGGTTGGTAAGGCTTTAGCTAAGTTAGTAACCTAGGTTATTAAAAGAAGGTTATCACCTTTGTAATGGTTTGATCGCAAATATCAAAAATGCATCTGGGAATAAAAAACCAATAATAAACAACATAGGTAAAATGTAAAAATACGATAGCATCACGGCTCGAATGGTCTGATTTTCGAAACGTAGACCAATCAGTTTATCAATAACTAATTGACCCTTGATAGCAATAATAAAGCAGGCTGCAATGATACTTAACGCCGCTTCCGGTGTTCGCTCTGAAACAAAAACACTGGTTAAGGTTAAGCTAATCAAAATTGCCCAAACCGCATTTATTTTGTTAATACTGAGTATCTTACGATGACTTAGCATTTCATCTTGTTTTTTTTGACTCATATTTACCTCAAAACATATAATAGTGGGAAAATCATTATCCATACTAAATCTACCATGTGCCAGTAACAGGCGGCAGACTCTAAACCTTCATGATCATCTTTGCTATAAGGAAAAATATAACTGCGCGCTAGTACCCAAGCGATAGTACACATGCCCATCATAACGTGGAGTAGGTGATTGAATGTTAGGTAATAATAAATGGTGAAAAACAGGTTGGTGGTGCCATCAATACCATTGTCAGCATTGATACTGTATTCCCACGTTTTGGTGCCTAGATAAGCCGCTCCAGCAAAAAGAGTAAGCCATAACCAATGTTGGCAGGCTTTTAGTTTATCTTGCTTAATCGCATGAATAGCCCGCGCCACAAAAAAACTACTGGTTAACAATACTAAGGTATTAATCAAACCAGAGCTTGTGTGTAGTCGAGTTGGACCCTCGGTAAAAATAATCGGATTAGCGGCTTTCGCAATCAAGAAAATAGCAAAAAACAATCCAAACTCGGTTAATTCAGCATATATCAAAATCCAAACCGCAATGTTTCCTGGGATTTTGTCATCTGCTGCATTTTGGCTAACGTTATTTGAATCGTGCTCAACATTCGATTGAGAAACATCGTGTTGCTGAATTAATGCCGCCTGTTTTGACATAACACTTCCTGCAGTGTAAATCGTACCATCTAGCCTATGGCTTAAAAATGGCAATCAATTAACTTTTCAATTGCTTTAATCGTTTCACTCTCGTCACTTAATGGTTGTGCTAAGCAACACATGCAGGCTTGCTTAGCATCTAAGCCACTTTGAATCATTAAAGCAGTGTAAATTAATAAGCGTGTTGAAGCTGCTTCTTCTAAATCATAATCTTGCATGCGGCGTAGATCGTTACCAAGCGCAACGAGTTGTTGTGCAGTCTGTTTGTCTAAGCTTGTTTCTTGGATTATGACAACGACTTCACGTTCGGCAATAGGGTAATTAAATTCCATAGCGACAAAACGTTGACGAGTACTCGGCTTCAAGCCTTTCATTAGGTTTTGATAACCCGGGTTATAAGAAATAACGAGCATGAAGTCAGGGTGTGCTTCAATTATTTCCCCTGTTCTGTCAATCGGGAGTATGCGGCGGTGATCGGACAGAGGATGTAATACAACAGTAGTATCTTTACGCGCTTCTACGACTTCATCAAGATAGCAGATCCCCCCCTCTCGAACGGCTTTCGTTAATGGACCATCTTGCCAGTAAGTACCATTTTCACCAATCAAATGGCGGCCCACGAGATCTGTGGCGGTTAAATCATCATGACATGCAATCGTGTAAAGTGGACGACCTAATTGTGCTGCCATGTGTTCCACAAAATGTGTCTTTCCACAGCCTGTAGGCCCTTTAATGAGAACAGGCAGTTTATTACTTGCAGCATGATTGAAAATTTCTATTTCAGAACCTTGGGGTAAATAATTTGGTTTAGTCATAGCATTGTCCTCAGGATAGAGATGTTAAATTTAAATATAATTTGGGTAACAGCGTAGGTAAGCTTGCTGCATTACTGATTACTGAGTAACCTTGATCGCCAAACAAGTAGGGTAAGTAATCATTAGCCTCTTCATCAATGGTGATACAGAATGGCTGAATACCTCGTTTTTTTGCTGCTAGTACAGCTTGACGAGTGTCTTCAATACCATAACGGCCTTCGTAGTGGTCGATATCATTCGGTTTTCCGTCTGAAATAATAAGTAAAATACGCTGTGCTGTGTTTTGGGTACATAATACTTCGGTTGCTTGACGTATGCTTGCCCCCATTCGGGTATAAAACCCTGGTTTTACTTCAAGAATTCGACCTCTGGCTGCATCTGTGTATTTTTCAGCAAAGTTTTTTAATAAGTTGAAACGTATTTGTTTATTTTTTATGGATGAAAAACCATAAATAGCAAACGGATCACCTGCGCTGTCTAGTGCTTCTGCAAACAGTAAAATACTGTCTCTGATCACATCAATCACACGTTGATCATTATTTATGTGTGAGTCTGTAGACATTGACAAATCGGCTAATAACAAACACGATAAGTCACGAAATGTATTACTTCGATTAATATATAAATCTTGTTCGCTGCTGTGTTTGTTTGGATCTGCGACGCTATTCATATATGCATCTAAATCTAATTCAGAACCAAATGGTTGGCGATGTACCCACTGTTGCTGTGGTCTTAAGATGCTAAATTGATTACGCAGCTTACGCGCTGTACTGTGTAGTTCAGGTGGTACAGGCGCTGGCTGTGCATCATCAGCAAGCATAGGTTGTAATAGACAGAAATCAGGTTTTAATCGGCCTTGTTTATAATCCCATTCAGGCAACTTAATACCATCGCCTAACGCTAAATCATCGGTGTAAGGGGCTGGCAGATCGAGGTCGAATTTTAATTTTGCTGAGTTAGAACGGCGTTGTTTTGCGACTGTAATAAAATCAAGATCTTCAGTCGCACCGACTAAATCTTGTTCTAGATCTTCTTCTTGTGGCCTATCTAAATCAATGTGTTCAGTCCATGTAAATAAGCTTTCTGCCATGAACATGAGTAATCCATCGGTTTCTTTTGAATCGTCAGCTCGATGGCCTTGTTTACTGACTCCTTTGATTTTTTTTGCTTGGTTTGGTGTTGTATTTTCTTCTAAGTTATCATCATCACTGGCTACACTTGTCACACTTGATAATGGCATTGGGTATAACCACAGAAAAATTGGATAAGGGTCTTTTTCGGCGTAAGGTAGCTCGTCTACACTGCCGGGGGCTAATAATGCATTTCTAACAGCTTGCTCTTGTGCTAGCTGCTTACCTTCAAATTCATCGATAGAAGGCCTTGTTTGTATAAATGCATTAACTAAGGTGAAGTACAGCCGCTTAAGACCTGGACGTTTGTTAATTAATGTTAGTGTTGCTTGTTGGTTATCAACAAACCAATGATTGATCTTAGGGAGCTGTGCTGATAATGCCGCTAGCCAAAAGTAGGCTTGCTGATTTAATGCTTCAGTCGGAAAAATAGCCATATTAGCAGGCAAGCGAATACTACGATCATCATGCCAACACAAATGTGTGCGTTGATGGGTTCCTGCAATACGTTGAATTAAACTGCGTTTGAAATTAATTTTTAAGCTTGATGTTGCCTCAATGACTTTATGATGTTCGCCACCAAGGGCACGAAAATAAGGCGCGAGTTGACTTGAAACAGAGTTAAGTGACACGCTAGCATCAGGGTATTCTGTATTGGCTCTTTTGGTGATGAGTTTATGCCAAACTTCTCCAACCCATTCTTCCATAATACACCTCTGCTTTTAAACAATTTATCTTGTTTGTGGTGAGAGAAAATAAAGCACATACAGAATTAATTTTGTATGTGCTTTGAGTGCTTAATGACTAAGTTTCAGTCGGTGTTGCTATCAGATTACTTTCTTCTTGCTTTGAATAGCCAAAAAAGAAACTTGCAAAGTAAGCAATAAGACCAATGAAGAACATGACTCCAAAGACTAAACGAGCCCAGTACAGTGGTGTAATTGCATCTTGTGTTGCCATAAAGGTAAGTGCTTCTGCATCATTAGGTATACGTTGCAATGCAACTTGCCAAACACCAGCAATTGTTAGTGCAATAGTGATTCCTAACATACCAATACACATAGTCCAGAATGCGAAACGTTCTATTCGCTGAGCACCTGCCGGATTACCTTGTGGACGACCACACATGATTGGCATTGAATAAGAGATAATTGTTAGTACAATCATCGCATAAGCACCAAAGAATGCTAAGTGACCGTGCGCAGCTGTAATTTGAGAACCGTGCGTGTAATAGTTAATTGGTGCAAGTGTGTGGATGAACCCCCATACACCGGCGCCTAAGAATGCCATTACTGCTGTTCCTAGTGCCCAAGTTAACGCCATTTGGTTGCCGTGTTCAAAACGACGTTGTTTGGTCATATTGAAAGCAAACAGTACCATCATAAAGAATGGGATAGGTTCGATTGCTGAGAATATAGAGCCTAGCCATAACCAGTATTCACCTGGACCAATCCAGAAATAGTGGTGTCCCATACCAATCAGACCTGAGATTAATGCCATAGCAATGATAATGTATAACCATTTCTCAATGATTTCACGGTCAACACCTGTCACTTTAATCAAAGTAAATGCTAGGATTGCCCCAAGGATCAGTTCCCAAACACCTTCTACCCATAGGTGTACAACAAACCACCAATAATATTTATCTAATGCAAGATTATCAGGGTTATAGAAAGAAAATAGGAAGAATACTGCAAGTCCGATTAATCCAGTGATTAACACCAAGTTAACAACCGTTTTACGGCCTTTCAGTATTGTCATACCAAGGTTAAATACAAAACCAAGACAAACAATCACGATACCAATTTTGGTAATAGTTGGTTGCTCTAAGAACTCACGTCCCATTGTTGGCAATAACTCGTTAAACGTTATTTCAGCTAACTTAGCGTAAGGAACAAATAGGTAACCTGCTGCGGTTGCTAAACTTGCCACAGCAAACACCCAGAACAGTATTTTTGCTAGTAGTGGGCTATATAGCTCGGTATCAGCTTCTTCTGGAACGAGGAAGTAAGATGCCCCCATGAAACCAAATAATAGCCACAAAATCAGCATGTTTGTGTGTAGCATACGCGCCACGTTAAACGGAATATAGTCAGCTAAAAAATCACCGAATATATATTGAGTTCCCATTAACAAGCCAAATATGATCTGACCAGCAAAGAGGATTAAGGCGAAGATGAAATACGGCTTCGCAACACTTTGAGATTCGAATTTCATGTCTAATTACCCCTGCTTGTTTGGCGGCCAGTTGTTATTGTCAATGCGAGATGTCCAAATAAGGAATTTAGATATATCATGAACATCTTCCTCACTTAAATTAAATTGCGGCATCTGGCGACGATTAGGCACTCTAAGCGGTTGCATTGCCATCCAACTCTGCATAAATGCTTCAAATGTTTCTTCGTTACCGTTACCATAACGGACAAAGACATTACCAAGCTCTGGGGCAAAATAAGCACCTTCACCCATCAAGCTATGGCAACCAATACAATTATTGTTTTCCCATAGCTCTTTGCCGTGTGCTACTGCTTCGGTGATATTCTCACGGTGATCCCTTTCGGGTAGCTCTAGCATGGTATCAAAGGTAAGACCCATTAAGAGCAGGAAAAAGAATACACTTCCACCGTAGTAGATATTCCTTGCCATCCCTTTAGTGAAGTTATCTGACATTGATTCCTCCTGGTTATCAATTAGATTATTGTTATAGTTATGAACATGTATTTAGTAATAAACTGCAAAGGATTTACTAAATTAATGCTGAGTTATTTTTTGTGTTACTCCCATAGTAGTACAAGATGCGTGCCAGTTTGTAAGTTATTGAATTGGTTGATTTTGATATATTATTGTGTCAATATGACTTCAATTCACGGATGTTAAATTGATATCTAAGGAGTCATAATGACTACTAGCGCTCTGTTTTATGAAGGTATAACTTTTATTGTTTCTGACTTATCTAAAGATTTTCCTGCTAAGCAACGATATGAACGTTTGTTAATCGCAATGCGTAAAATTTTTCCATTTGATGCGGCGGCTGTATTACGTCTTGAAGGTGATATTTTACGACCTTTGGCTACTTATGGATTAAGTCATGACACGATTGGACGTCGTTTTTTGGTTAAAGATCACCCCCGCCTTAATACTGCGCTTGATAGCCGCGAGCCGATCCGCTTTCCTGCAGACTCTCCTTTACCGGATCCCTATGATGGTCTTGTCGACATCGATAGTGTTGATTTACATGTGCATGATTGCATGGGGATATCTATTAATATTGATGGAAAACCTTGGGGGGTCTTAACGCTTGATGCATTAGAAACTGGTTCATTTGATACGATTGATATGGTGAAGTTAAGTACCTTTATTGGCTTAACAGAAGCGACGGTAAAAGCGGCTGAGCGTATTAAAGCATTAACAGATTTAAATAAACAACAAAAATTAGTTAACCAAACACTTGTTTCTGATAACAGTAAATTTGAAATCATTGGTTCAAGTGCCGTAATGAAAGAACTGAAAAATGAAATTAGTATCGTTGCTCAATCGCACTTAACCGTATTGGTCGAAGGCGAAACTGGGGTCGGTAAGGAGTTGGTGGCTAGGCAGATTCATAATATGTCAGGATTGTCATCTGGTCCTGTTGTTTATGTTAATTGTGCTGCATTACCTGAAAGCATTGCTGAAAGTGAGTTATTTGGGCATGTAAGAGGTGCATTTACCGGTGCGGTGAATGATAGAACGGGTAAATTTGAAATTGCCGATGGCGGTACACTATTTTTGGATGAAATAGGTGAATTACCTTTATTAATTCAAGCAAAACTACTTCGAGCCTTACAAAGTGGTGAAATTCAGCGTGTTGGTAGCGATCAGTTTATTGTTACGAGTGTGCGAATTGTGGCAGCTACAAACCGTGATTTACAGAACGAAGTTGCAGAAGGTCGCTTTCGTGCCGACTTGTATCATAGGTTAAGTGTTTATCCGATCAAGGTACCTGCATTAAGAGAACGAGGACGGGATATATTACAGTTAGCGGGCTACTTTATGGAAATTAACCAGAAACGGTTAGGTGTACAAGGGATCCGTTTATCAGATCCTGCCAAGAGTATTTTGTTAAGTTACTCATGGCCTGGTAATGTTCGTGAGCTGGAACACTTATTAAGTCGTGCAGCGTTAAAAGCGATTGCAGAACAAGGTCGAGATAAACGAGCTATATTGCTTGATAGCCAGCATTTTGATATTAGCCAGACACATCAAGTTTACTCAAACTCAATTCAAGCTGAATATCATGATATGGAAATAACACAGAGAAATAGCCAAATTACCAATTCTATATCAGTGAGTCCGGATGAATATACTTCTCTGAAATCGGCTATTGATGTGTTTCAAGCTGAACTGATTTCAAATGCAATCAAAGGCACTAATGGTAACCTTGCTAAAGCGGCTGAAGAATTAGGGATAAATAGAAGTAATTTTTACCGCTTGCTTAAACGGTTAGAAATTCCTTAGTATTTCTTACATGATTATTTGGCAATTACTGATCTAAGTCAGCTTTATGATTCAGAGTATTTAGATATTGCCCCTTATTGATTTAAAATTGACTAAAGTCATTCTCTAACCACAAATAGATAATTACTATCTCAGTTAATTAATTGCAACTTTGTATGTTATATGTTGCAAAATTAGTGAGGGATTGCTTTTGTCTAACATATATAGTCTTTTAAATAATAAATATATATCGCAACAAATTTTACTTTTTAAGAATGCAAATGGTAAATCCCGTTTGTATTCTTACTCTGTTATCATTGCACTGTTATTGTCTACATTTTTTATTCCACCGAGCTATGCATTATTTGTAAGCCCTCCAAAAGATCCAATGCTGTTTATTCAGGCGCAGTTTCCTGATGCAACTGACATATCAGATAAAACCCCTACAAAAGAAGGAGGTTATCCAGTTTGGACCATTCGTAAAAATGATAAAATATTAGGTTATGCCTTTGAAACAAACGATATAGCAAAAATCCCAGCCTATTCGGGCGAGCCTGTTAACATGCTTGTCGCTATTGATCCCAAAGGCACATACCTTACAGCTAAAGTACTTGAACATCACGAACCTATTATTCTAGCAGGAATACCTGAAAGCAAGTTATGGGCTTTTACAGACCAATACACTGGACTGTCTGTTGCTGACAGGTTAAAGGTTGGTGGTAATAAAAGTGAGCAAATTGTTGCTATTGACGGGTTGTCCGGTGCGACCGTGACCGTAATGGTTATGAATGTTGGGATAACAAAAGCAGCAAAAAAAGTTGCACTAGCATTGGGTATTATCGAGAGTTCTAACAAAATCATTCAGCCAAAGTCAACGATAAAAACTGATGTTTTTGAAAATGCGAATTGGACACAGCTAACGGGTGATGGCTCTATTCGAAAGCTCTATCTTAGCCGAGAAATGATTGATGATAGTTTTGCCGGTACTGAAGTTGAACATATCAATGAAGCAAATTTTGATGAAAAGAAAGATATGTTTGCTGAGATTTATTACACATTAATAGATATTCCAACTATAGGGAAAAATTTATTTAGTGAGAGTGATTATCAATGGCTAATGTCAAAACTAAAAGAGGGTGAGCACCTTATTGGCGTATTTGGTAACGGTTATTCATTTAAAGGATCTGGTTACGTACGCGGTGGTATTTTTGACCGTATCCAAGTTCATCAAAAAGATAATGCGATTTCATTTCGAGATCTACAACATGAGCGTATCACTGATATCTTTATAGATGGAGCGCCTAGATTTAAAGAAATGTCAGTATTTCGCATAGAAGCCCATCAAGAGTTTGATCCCGGTGCTGAATGGCAATTCGAATTACTTGTGCGCCGCCAATTAGGTGCAGTTGACAGCTTATTTAATAGCTTTAAAGGTCAATATAATCCGCTTGATAAATATGTTGATACACCACCCGCTATTATTCCCGAGCCTGAACTAACACTGGTTCAACAAGTATGGCAAGAACGTAACACTGAAGTCATTCTTTTAGTGTTATTAATGCTGTTGCTGTTACTTATATTGTTTTTCCAAGATGTGTTAGTAAAACACCCTAAATTTATGAATAACTTGCGCCATTGTTTTTTGGTTATTACTGTTGTTTTTATTGGTTGGTCGTGGGGGGGTCAGTTATCTATTGTTAATGTATTTACTTTTTTACAGGCGCTAATGCATGATTTTTCGTGGGATTTGTTCCTACTCGATCCAGTTATTTTCATTTTATGGTGCTCTGCAGCTGTCACTATGTTGTTGTGGGGCCGAGCGGTTTATTGTGGTTGGCTATGTCCGTTCGGTGCATTGCAAGAGTTAGTTAATGTATTTGGGCGCTATATTAAATTACCTCAAATTGAGTTGCCTTATGCTGTTCATGAGCGTTTGTGGGCAATCAAATATCTGATTCTATTGGCGCTATTTGGTATGTCACTTGATTCATTGGCGACAGCAGAGCAGTTTGCTGAAATCGAACCTTTCAAAACAACCTTCTTATTAAAATTTGACCGTGAGTGGCCGTTTATCGCATGGGCCAGTTTGTTAATTCTATCAAGTTTATTTAATCGAAAAACATTTTGTCGCTATCTCTGTCCATTAGGCGCTGCGTTATCGGTAAGCAGTAACATGAGCTTATTTCAATGGCTAAAACGTCGTCCTGAGTGTGGTCAACCATGTAAAACCTGCGCAAAAGAATGCGAAATTCAGGCAATACAACCCAATGGCGAAATTAATATGCGTGAATGTCATTATTGTTTGGATTGCCAAGTAACTTATTTTAATGATGAAAAATGCCCACCATTAAAAAAATTAGCAAGAAAAAAACAAAAGATAAAAAGTGACCAAATTATTAAAATCGTTAATACCTAGATTTAGAAATAATAGTTATGGAAAGTTAAATTTTATAGATGCAAGAAACCACGGAGAGTCTTATGGTTGATAATAAAAATAATATTGAAATATCTGAAGATGCAACATTAGAAAATGCAGACCGTCGCAGCTTGTTCACCAAAACTGCAGCATTAGGGGCTGGTGCAGTTTTAGCCCCAATGAGTGCTGCAATGTTTTCATCAATGGCGCAAGCAAAGCGTGTTGAATATGAAAATAGTCCATTTGTTCATCCGGGTGAATTGGATGAATACTATGGTTTTTGGAGTGGTGGTCATTCAGGTGAAGTTCGCATCATGGGCTTACCTTCTATGCGTGAGTTAATGCGTATTCCTGTTTTTAATATAGATAGCGCAACTGGTTGGGGACTTACTGACGAAAGTAAACGGATTAAAGGTGATAGTGCCCATCTGCTTGCTGGTGACTCTCACCATCCTCACATGAGCATGACTGACGGTCGTTATAATGGTAAGCATTTATTTATTAACGATAAAGCTAACTCACGTGTTGCTCGTATTCGTTGTGACGTAATGAAAGCGGATAAGATTATCACAGTTCCAAATGTTCAAGCTGTACATGGTTTACGTGTTCAAAAAGTACCATACACAAAATATATAATTTGTAATGGCGAATTCGAAATTCCAATGAACAATGATGGTAAATCATCAATGGAAGATGTTAGCACCTATCGTTCGTTATTCAATGTCATTGATGCCGAATCAATGGAGATGGCATTCCAAGTGATGGTTGATGGTAATCTTGATAACACAGACGCTGATTATGACGGTAAATATTTTGCATCTACGTCTTACAACTCTGAAATGGGAATGAATCTTAGTGAGATGATGTCAGCCGAACGAGACCATGTCGTTGTATTTGATCTTGCTCGTTGTGAAGCCGCATTGAAAGCAGGTCAATTCAAAACTTATAATGGTAACAATGTACCGGTACTTAATGGTCGTAAAGGCTCTAAATTAACACGCTATATTCCAGTCCCTAAATCACCGCATGGAATGAACACATCACCTAATGGTAAGTACTTTGTTGCTAATGGTAAATTATCACCAACAGTATCAATTATTGCTATTGATCGTCTGCCTGATCTATTCAATGACAAGATTAAACCGCGGGATGCCATTGTAGCCGAACCAGAACTAGGTTTAGGTCCACTACACACTGCATTTGATAACCGTGGTTATGCTTATACAACCTTATTTCTTGATAGCCAAATTGTTAAGTGGGACGTTGAAGAAGCTATTCGAGCTCATAATGGTGAAAAAGTGAATTACATCAAACAAAAACTTGATGTGCATTATCAACCTGGTCATAACCATACATCGCAGGGGGAAACACGTGACGCTGATGGCAAGTGGTTAATTTCATTGTGTAAGTTTTCTAAAGATCGTTTCTTACCTGTCGGTCCTTTACGTCCAGAAAATGATCAGTTAATTGATATTTCTGGTGATGAGATGAAACTGGTACATGATGGACCAACATTCGCAGAACCGCATGATTGTATGATAGTTCATCGCAGTAAAATTAAACCAAGCAAGCTATGGTCACGAGATGATCCAATGTTTGCTGAAACGGTTGCGATTGCAAAACGCGATGGTGTAGACCTGATGATGGACAATAAAGTCATTCGAGATGGTAAAAAAGTACGTGTTTATATGACTTCTGTTGCCCCGATTTATGGTATGAGTGAGTTTAAAGTTAAGCTTGGTGATGAAGTAACTGTTGTTGTTACAAATCTTGATATGGTTGAAGACGTAACACACGGTTTTTGTGTAACTAACCACGGCGTGCAAATGGAAATTGGCCCTCAAGCAACAGCATCAATTACGTTTACAGCAGATAAACCGGGGGTGCAGTGGTATTACTGTAACTGGTTCTGCCATGCGTTACATATGGAAATGCGTGGTCGTATGTTTGTTGAAGCATAGCCAAATAAGATCTAGTTAAGGTATACATAGTGAGAAGTGCTTAGGTCTTCTCACTTCTTGATTTTAAGTAATCATTTAACAGTTGTTTCATTTTTGAAACTAAAAAGTGAGTGTTAATGGCTAAACATGCATTTTATGTATTCACATCAGTAATATTATCTCTTTGTTTATCATTGACGGTCGAAGCAAAGAATATTTATGTTTCAATATCCGACGATCTTCAATCTTCTTTAGACTCTGCCATCGATGGCGATATCGTTATTATTTCTGCAGGAGAATATAAAGGTAATTTTATCGTTAATCGCGCTATTACCATCATAGGCGAAAATCTAACAATAGAAGACGACCTAACCGTTATTAATGCTAATGGTGTAGGTCATGCTATAGAACTTCGTAACTCAAATATCACTGTACAAAATCTAACTATCACAAATTGGGGGAGTGATTTAACCGCGCAAAATTCAGGTATTTATACCGATAAAAAATCGACTAATATAACTGTTAAAAATAACAATTTATCAGGTGATGGATTTGGTATTTGGATCCAGCGTAGTCAAGGCGTACTCATTAAAAATAATGTCGTAAAAGGTAATGCAGCACTGCGTTTGGCAGATCGTGGTAATGGTATTCAACTTTCAATGGTGACAAAAGCACTAGTGGAAGGAAATTCGATAAGTGAAACCCGCGATGGCTTGTATATTATCTCAAGTCAACAGAATGAACTACGAAACAATACCATGCACGATCTTCGTTTTGGTGTGCACTACATGTATTCACATAACAACAAAGTTTTAAATAACTACTCGTATAATAACCATGTCGGATATGCATTGATGAGTTCCCGTAAATTAGTGGTATCTGGAAATAGAAGTTTTAATACTGAAGATTATGGTTTCCTGATGAACTTTATTACCTTTTCTGAGATTTCTAATAACCATATTAAAGATGTTTGGATTAAGCCTGAAAATAAGGTTCAAGGTCGTGATGGTAAGGGGATATTTGTTTATAACTCAGGTTATAACACCATCAAATACAATACGGTAGATACGGCTGAAATAGGTATTCATCTTACTGCCGGCTCTGAGCACACTAAAATATATGGTAATAATTTTATTAATAACCACGTGCAGGTTAAATATGTATCCAATAAACGCCAAGAATGGAGTCTTGATGGTATCGGTAATTATTGGAGCAATTATCTTGGTTGGGATCTCGATCATGATGGTAAAGGTGATACTGCATTTGAACCTAATGACAGTATTGACAAGATGGTATGGGAGTATCCTGAAGCCAAGGTACTACTTGATAGTCCATCAGTCCTGTTACTGCGTTGGGTACAAAAACAGTTTCCAGTATTAAAGCCTGGGGGTGTTAAAGACAGCTATCCTCTTATGGCGCGAGATACTATTTCTCTACAAGTAAGTAACAGTTCTCCTTCTCAAAATATACAGAAAAAAAATGAGGGAAATAACGAATTATGACAGCTTCAATCGTATCTATGACAAATGTCAGTAAGCACTTTCAACAACTTAAAGCATTAAACGGAATTTCATTACAGCTAGCAGAAGGTGAAGTATTAGGCTTGTTCGGCCATAACGGTGCAGGTAAAACAACTATGATGAAGTTGATTTTGGGAATCGAAAAAGCAACATCTGGAGAACTCACCATCTTTGGTCGAGACCCGCAATCTAAAGAGGCATGGAAAGATAGGCGCAATATAGGTTATTTACCTGAAAACGTAAGTTTTTATGATCATCTAACAGGTATTGAGGTATTAACGTATTTTGCACGTTTAAAGTCAGTGAAATTAACACAAGTATTTGAACTTCTTGAACAAGTGGGGCTAACTCATGCGATGAAACGCCAAGTTAAAACCTACTCGAAAGGAATGAGGCAGCGGTTAGGTCTGGCGCAAGCATTCCTTGGACACCCTAAGTTACTTTTGCTGGACGAGCCAACTGTAGGTTTAGATCCAACCGCTACACAAGAGTTTTATCAATCGGTTGATAAGTTAAAGCAAAATGGAGCGAGTATTATTTTATGCTCTCATGTTTTACCAGGGGTAGAGCAGCATATTGATAGGGCACTCATTATGGCTGACGGACAAATTTTAGCTGTGGGTTCTTTAGTTCAGCTACGTGAAAGAGCGAGTTTACCCGTTGTAGTTAAAACCAAGGGCATAAACCAAGAGTTAATGACAGACTCATTATTAGCGCGCTACATCATCGGTGAAGAAGATGCTTTGTTGTATGTAAAAGAAGAAGACAAGTTAAAAGTATTGAAACAGGTAATGTCGTACGACAAATTAGCAGATGTGCACGTTGAACCAGCTAGTTTAGATCAGTTGTACCAATTCTATTTAACTGCGAGAGGTTCTGTGTAATGAATTCTATTTTAGCAATCGCGATGAAAGAGTTTCAAGATGGATTACGAAATCGTTGGTTTGTATCAATTACAGCTGTATTTTCAATTCTATCTCTTGGGTTAAGTTATTACGGCTCTGCCGCTTCTGGTGGGACGGGGGTTGTTTCGCTCCCATCCATTATTGCAAGCTTGTCTAGCTTAGCTGTATTTTTGATCCCATTAATTGCCTTGTTGCTTAGTTACGACAGTTTTGTCGGTGAGCAGGAGTCAGGAACACTACTCTTACTGCTGACTTATCCGTTGAGCAAGGGACAGTTGTTACTTGGTAAATTTATTGGTCAAGGCTGCATTATTGCCCTTGCTACGTTGCTCGGTTTTGGTAGTGCTGCCGTTATGATCGGTATGCAGTATGGGTTTGATGATGTACTTGCAGCATTTGGCTTGTTCATTGTGACCGCTACATTACTGGGCTTCACTTTTATCAGCATTGCTTATGTCATTAGTATTGCGGTAAATGAAAAATCAAAAGCAGCTGGAGTCGCACTTATAGTGTGGTTCTTCTTTGTACTTGTGTTTGACCTTGCTCTTTTGGCAACACTTGTGGGAATAGACGAGGGTATCACGCAGCAAGGGTTAGTGAACGTCATGATGTTTAATCCTGCGGATGTATTTCGTTTGGTAAATCTTGCAGCATTAGATTCAAGTGATATGACAGGTATCATTGCTGTCGCTGTTAACAGTAGCCAATCGGTTGCTGTACTTATATTAATCATGCTTGCTTGGGTTGTCGGTCCCTTGATTATTTCAAGTTTGATACTTTCCCGTAAAAGACTCTAAAAATAAAAATACTAAAGCATTTAAGTTTAACTCAATTAATAAGGATATATTTATGTTTAACTCAAAACTAAAAGCGCTGTCATTAGGAGTACTACTAGCATTAACTGTTGGTTGCAATGCTCAATCAGAAAGAGAGGTTATGGTTCACCACGCAGTACAAATTGAACAAGCAGATAGCTGTCATTTATGTGGTATGACAATTAGTAATTTCCCTGGACCAAAAGGGGAAAGCTATGAATCAAACAAGGACTCGATAAATAAATTTTGTTCAACTCGTGATTTATTTGGTTATATTTTACAACCAGAAAATAGACGCCAGGTAAAAGAAGTTTTTGTTCATGATATGAGCAAAACCCCGTGGGGTTCACCAACAGACGACCATTTTGTTAACGCTAAAGATGCATGGTTTGTTATTGGTTCAAGTCAAACTGGTGCTATGGGTAAAACATTGGGTAGCTTTAGCGCTAAAGTTGATGCAGAGGTATTTATACAAGAGTTCGGCGGTCAACTTTATACATTTGATGAAATTACTTTAGCTGATTTGTAGTTTACTAAGCCAGCAGTCCGATGGGGTGGATTGCTGGCCTAAATTAATACAATAACCCTGTCTTAAATGAAAAACCAACAACGACAAATAACACAGAAATGATGGTCACAGGAATAATGTGATAGGCAAGAGATATTAAATTATCTTCAGTTAATTTGGGAATAATACGTAATCTTGCATCGATAGCCAATAAAGCTGTAGCGAATAGCAAGCTTAATTTAAACATAATTAATCGTGAAACTGGGTTATCAAATTGTAACCATAAACCAAAATCTGGTAATAGATTATGCGCTAACCAAAGTCCCGATGAAACTTGAATTAATAATGCTGGAATACCAATTTTTTCAAACCCAGATTCAAAACGTTTTATTTCAGCAATGTTTTTCTCTTTAAGCACTCTAGGTAATATCGTGAACGATAGGATCAAATGGCCCCCTGTCCATATCGTTGCTGAAAGTAGATGAGCTAGAAGTATGTAATTGTACATAATAAAGTCCTTATTACTCATGTTTATTACTAAGTTAAATAATATCAGCACACATTACAATTATATTTATAAAGTAATGCGTGCTTCTCATGTTTTGTTTAATAATTAATGACTTGTCCCTTTTTCATAATTAATTTTGTTATAAACGTTATATTTTCCAGATGGTTTTTTCATTGGTATACGTTTGATTTCTTCTAGAGAGTTAGCATCATAGACAATGACTGCACCGTCGTTATCCCAAATACTCAGCAGTACGTATTTCCCGTCTTTAGTAAACTCAACATGAGCTGCTGTTTTGCCTTTAACTGGGGATAGTGTTTTGACAATTTCAAGGGTGCTCTTATCGATAACATGTACGCGTTCTTTGTTCGGTCCAAAAAATACGTCTACCCATGCATAAGGTGAATTACTGTGGCTTCGCATAAAGAAACCGGGGCCATCTGTTTTGATCTCTTTAATTACTTTCCAGTTATCCATATCAATCACAGTGACGCGGCCCTCTTTTATATTGGGTGATGCAAATACTTGTTTACCTTGGTATTCCCACGTGATACCAGAACCAAGATGAGGCATTCCTGCCATTTCGATAGTGGCAATTTTTTTCTTTGCATCAAGATTAATGACTTGACCGTTATGGCTGTCGCGAGATGCACCGATAAGGTTGACGTACTCGGGGTCAAAGAAGAAATCATCAAGGTAATCGTCGGTGCGGATACGTCGAATTGGAAATTGATCTTCTGAACCGTAAGGGATCTCCCATACTTCTTTAACGTCTTTTAGTGCTACGATGAAGCTGTGTCGAGGAGGGGCGTTGTATACTGCACTCACACGTGAACTGACCCCATTTTTACCGATGGTCTCTTTAAGCATGATTGGTGATAAATCTTTGGTATCTAAAATAACAATATTGTTAGGTAAGTAGTTACCAACAATGGCGTATTTGCCATCGGATGAGACAGCTAGGTTACGTGTATTGATGCCTGCTCGTACTTCGGCTACGGTCTTCATATTATAAATATCGTATTTGCTGATCCAGCCATCGCGAGATGCAAAATATACAAAACGTCCATCTGGTGAATACTTAGGGCCTCCATGTAAAGCAAATCGGGTTTTAAAACGAGTGATTGGTTCGAATGTATCTCCATTTAATAAGGTTGCAGAGTGGTCGCCCAGTTCAACAACAATGAATAAATTCATTAAATCGGCCTTGAACTGCGGTGTTGTTGGTAATTTGGCTTGGTCGAAGTGTTCGATTCGAGTTCGTTTAATATCATCGATAGACCACTGCGGTAATGTCTCTGCTGGGGAGTAAATGAATTCAATCAGCTTATCTATTTCATTTGTGGATAGTGTTTTCTCAAATCCCGGCATTTGTGTCGATAAGCGACCATGTTTAATGACCTTTACTGCTTTTGATTTTCTTAGACGAGACAAATTTTCTGGAAACAAAGCAGGCCCCATAGCGCCCATTCTATCTTTACCATGGCAGACTTTACAGTTTTCATTATAGAGTATTTCTGCTGAATTCTGGCTTGTGTTTATATGAGTTTGTTGAGCAAATATGATTTCAGAAAAAAATAAAATAAAACAACATATAATGAATCCAGCAACAGGAAAGCGTGTAGTGAATTTCTGTAAATCACAATAGAGTTTTTCGTATTTTGGTTTTTTTTTCATTATTGAATCCTTAAATCAAATAACGCTTGATAGGCTAAGATCGTATACCCTATCTGGTTGAAAGGCTGGTAACTCGGCTTGTAAATAACCAGCTTTAGCCAAAGGCTTATTGGTTAGTTGATTAACTACCTCTCCCACAACAATTAGTGTTGGTGGTATAACGTTATTGATTGTGGCAATTTCGGCAATATTGGATAAATTACCTCGATAGGTTTTTTGATTATCCTTAGTTCCAGATTGAATTAATGCAACTGGAGTTTTGATATCACGGCCGTGTTCAATTAATTTTTTGGCGATTGTAGGTAATGTATTTATGCCCATGTAGAACACGACTGTTTGGGTTTTAGCGACAAGACTACCCCAAGGTAAATTAAGTTGATTATCGTTTTGCATATGGCCTGTTACAAAGGTACAACCAAGCGCAATACCTCGGTGAGTTAGCGGTATGCCAGCATAAGTTGTACAGCCAGATGCAGCTGTAACACCTGGGCAAAGGTGGCAGTTAATCCCATTTTTTAAAAGTGCTTCAGCTTCTTCGCCACCACGACCAAAAACAAAAGGGTCACCACCTTTTAAGCGCACTACTTTTTTCCCGCGTCTCGCGTGTTCAACAAGTAATTGATTAATTTGATTCTGTGGTACGCTGTGATTTGCTTGTTTCTTACCAACATATATTTTCTCACTATTTATCGGTAATAATTCGAGAATATCGTTACTGACTAATCGATCATAAACGACGACCTCGGCCTGCTGAATAAAGTGTAATGCTCTAAGGGTTAATAATTCTGCATCACCGGGGCCCGAGCCCACTAAAGCCACTTCACCTGCATTTAATATTGTTTTATTCTTCATATGATTACCTATTTTCAAGTTCAAACTAAGCTAACTTGAATTGATTCTGACTGGTGGAGATGGGATGAAAAACCAATTTCTTTGTCTGTTAAATAGCAGCCCGGATCTTCGCCCCAAGCATCCCCATTAATAGCAAATGCACGAGTTCGAGTATTTCCACCACAAATATTAAGGTGAATACATGCCTCGCAACGACCTTTAACTGGGCGAGGGTGCTGACGAAAACCAACCATCAAAGGGTCTGTACTGTTAACCCAAATATCTGAAAACTTATCTACTTTTACATTACCGATACTGTGGTTCCACCAATAGCTGTCAGGGTGAATCGTGCCAGTATTATCTATGTTAGCGACATTAACCCCCGATGCGTTGCCGCCCCAATTAATCAAGCGTTTATGAAGTTTTGCAACGCGTATTGGGTGTGTTTGACCAAAATGTTGTTCAGCCCAATGAAGCATAAAAGGACCGTCTGCATCATTATTTCCTGTGACAAAATCTGTTTCGATACCTTGAGAAATATGTTGCCATGCTCGCTCAAATAACATAGTCATTGCATCTTTTGTCATTTGAAACATGGCATCACTGTCGGCAGTTCGTTTGCCGCGTCCAGCGTAATTAAGATGAGAGAGGTAAAATTTGTCGACCTTGTATTCTTCCATCAAATCGAGCATTGCAGGTAAGTCTTGATTATTGTCTTTAGTTAAACAAAACCGCATTCCAACTTTAATGCCTGCTTCTTTACATAGTTTAATTGCATGCATTGAGGTTTTGAAACTACCTTGCATGCGCCTAAAATGATCATGAAACTGCTCAAGTCCGTCAATACTAATGCCTACATATTGATATTTAGCGGCTTTAATTTTCTCTATATTATCTTCATTGATAAGGGTACCGTTGGTAGACAGAGCGACATAAAATCCTTTTGCTTTTGCATATGCAGTGATCTCAAAAATATCAGGGCGTAGTAGGGGTTCACCTCCTGACAAGATGATTACTGGCACGTGTGCAATATCAAGATCATCAATTGTTGTTTTTATTTGTTCAGTCGTTAACTCGTCTTTAAAATCAATATCTAAAGAGGTGGAATAACAGTGTCTACAACTGAGATTACAGCGACGGATCAAATTCCAAATAACCACTGGCCCTGGTATTTTTCTCACAGAGGGTATTGGTGCATCTGTACTTAATGTTTTAAGAAGTTGAGAAATACGAAACATGGTTATACCCCTTTATGCTTTAAGCGTAGGCCTGTTTTTTTAAGGATCCGAGTACTCGTTAGCATGTCGTGATCACGTAAAGAGTTAATTAGAATTTCATGTATTTGAGCTTTGAACTTGTCAATGTCGCCTTGTGTTTTGCCATGTACCATTGCAAAAATATTATAATTCCAATGTGGTAGGTGACGTGGACGTAAATAACAGTGACTAACAAAAGGTAATTCACCAATTAATTTACCCAGTCGGCTGGCATCTGAATCGACTACATCCCAAACTGTCATGCCGTTGTGCGTGTATCCGAGTTTGTAATGGTTAGGCACTGCAGCAATGCGACGAATTATGCCTTTATTCTGCATATCTTTAGTCATAGTCAAAACATCATTCAAGCTAATGCCTAGCTGTTCTGCTAACCAGTTAAAAGGTTTAGCTACAATTGGCAACCCGTTTTGTGTTAACAAAATATATTGTCGTTGTAGCTCAGTCATTGGTTGGGTTAAGCTTTTTGTTTCAGACTTCAAAGTAGAGACCGACATAAAATTCCTTCAGTTTGGGTACGTTTAACACGGTTAAACCTGTTTCCATTTCAATAGTGCTAATAACATCGCTTATTTCTGATTGTGATTCAGTGCCGATAACAAACCACATGTTAAGTTGATGATTCCGTTCATAATTGTGAGCCACTTGAGGGAGGCCGTTTATAATGTTTGCTACTTTATCAAATCTAGATTTTGGAACATCCATTGCAGCTAAAGTAAAAGCGCCCCCTAAGCAAGCTGCGTCATACATAGGGCCAAAGCGTGTTAGAATTCCGCTCTGTAATAGGTTATTCAGTGTTTCGATTACCTGTTGCTCATTGCATTTAGGCATGTTACTGAGTGTGTTATTAGCTATCTGATCATTAATTTGTTCAGCTATTAATGCGAATGGACTCTCACAAAGTGGAAGTCCTTTTTGTAAGGTATTGATCAAGTATTTTTCAAGGGGGCTAATTTGGGTTGTTTTCATGGATTAACCTGCCGTTGGTATCTTGCACCATGCTGCTTGTAAGCTTTGTGGCTAAATAATACACTTTTGTCGATATGGCCTAATTTAAGTTCTGAAATAATGGATGCAATTTGCATTTCAACTTGATTCGTTGTTTGGCCATGGATCATGCAAAATAGATTGTAAGGCCATTCTGGTTGCTGCCTTGGTCTCCTATAACACAGTGAAATTTCACTTCTTAATGCGAGTTTATTTGCTATTGAATCAACTTCTTCGTTACTAATATCCCATACAATCATGGCGTTAGCTTTATAACCAAGTTGCCTGTGTTTAACTACGATCCCAAACCGTTTTATTAAGCCATTATTTTCCCATGCTTTAATTTGTTGAATCACCTGCTGTTCTGACACAAATGTTCCAGAAATATGGTTCAACTGATTAGCAATGGATAGGTAAGGTTGGTTACTAATTGGTAAACCTTTTTCTAAAATCACACGTAATTCATTTGATTGCTCATTAGTTAATGGGCAAAGCTCTGACCGCAGATTTAATTTCAAATTAGTCATAGTCAACTCCTGAGAAATCAATCTTAAAAGACAGGTCAATATGATAGGACGCTTCCATGGGCAATATTAAAATAGGGAAACCTGTTTGATGTTCAATGTCATCAAGGATATCTTTGAGAATAACAGGGTTAGAAGCTGTTACCACAAACCATAAGTTATAAAAATGGTGTCGTGCATAGTTATGATTGACGGCATCAAATTGGTTAATAATTGCAGCAATCGCATCGCGTTGTTTTTCTGGTACGGCTATTGCTGCAAGTGTACTGGCGCCCGCTTTTTTATGATCAAATACTGGACCTACTCGAGACAAGATATCAAGACTATCAAGATCTTGAATCGCATTTAATACTTCGTTTTCTGAATAACCTAGCTCGTCTGCAACCTGTTTAAATGGTTGTGTGCATAACGGGAAGCCTTTTTGATATTGGTTAATTAACTGTTGTTGTAATACTGAAATCGACATGAGCCGCTCCTAAAGACCAATCTGATGGGCTCTATTTGTAAAGAAAATACCGCTAGGACTCGTTGCTTCTAGTGTGTTTAACAATTGTTGGTTTTGGGTATCGTATATCTGAACTTCATTGTTATCGCGGACCGACATCCAAACATTCTCCCCTCTTGGTGTAAATTCCATATGAAGCACTGCGGGTCCTGGTTTTAATGTTTTTACTAAGTTGAAGTTTTCAGTATTAAATACTTGAATAGTATCGTTACGGGGGAAGGCATAGTTAACCCATATTTGCCGATTATCTGGTTGTGCCATTACAAAAATTGGCTGTCCGTGTGTTTTTATTTCTCCAACTTGTAACCATGTTTGTGTGTTTATTATAAGGACTTTGTATTGGCCAACTGCTGGGACAAACGCGAGATTACCAGCAATAGCCCAACCTTCAAGGTGAGGCATTTTATATACGGGAAGTTTTTTCTCTCCTTTACCGTAATCTTTTAAAATTCGCTTAACGCCATTTTCAAGATGCCATAAATCAATTAATGCCATACCATCTTCGCCAAATAAACCTGCAATGTAATAGCGGCCATCGGGACTAATTAATGCGTCATAGGGAAATGAACCAATATCACTAAATTTAGTTAACGTCATCTTTTCTTGAGAGAAATCAGCTATCCAAATTTCATTGGTGTCAAATAAGCTAAATATGAATTTTTGCCCTGGAGCATCAACAAGGCCAACAACTTTAGATCGTGTTGCTTGCCCGTTTTTAAGCGCAGGTTTATTTTTAATTAATGAGGCCGGTATATCGGCAACGAGTTCCAGGGTCTCACTATTGAAAACCTTTACTCCTCCAGGTGTATAGTTGGAAACGGCAACGAGTTTACCGTCTTGACTTATCGCACCACCAATACTGTTACCTGACTGAATAACTCGTTTATCAATTTGGTTTTTTAAAATATCAATTTTAGTTAATCCGCCATCGCGTCCGAAAACGTAGGCATAACGTTCGTCACGAGAATAAACAACTGATGCATGTGATAGATCGCCTAAGCCATCAATTTCACTAAGTTCATTATTATTTGAATGATTAACAATTTTTATTTGACCAGTGGCTCGCTCAATAATGACGCCTAAATCTCCAGTGGCACGTAATTCTTGAGTTGTGTTACTGACGTTACTGCAACCTGTAAATGCTAATGTAGAGGTTAAAATTAAAGTTAAAATCCAATTATTTTCCATCGTGAACTCCATGTTTTAGTTGGTTTGCCAGCCACTGCGCATCACTTGTCGACAGAAAAGAATTCCAGGGTGGCATTGCGGTGCCTGGGCGTCCTTGTAAAATCGAGTTTGTAATGAATTTAGTTGATACATTGATAAAGTTTTCTGGAAGTAGGGCTGGACCTAATCCGCCTTTTAACGTCATACCATGGCAAGAACCACAATCTTGTTTGAGCAAATGAATTAGCTGTTTTTGGCGGGTTAAACTGATTCCATCTGCTCGTCCATAACTGGGCATAATTGCTAGTGTAATAAACAGAGAATATTTAATTAAAAGTAACAATCTTGTCATGTAATCTCTCCGCTAAAAGCATTGCTTATAAATGTTTATATTTATAATCCCACATAAAAAGCATGCCTATCAATGGCTTACTCATTCTGGTTTGTTTTAGATCAAATGGTTGCTTAATTGTAAAGAATCGTAAGCAAGAATTGACCTTAGTCATTTTGGGTTACCTATAAGGTGGTGTATGTTGGGCGGCGATACGGTATTTAACCGTTTTTTAAGCGTGACATTAGATTGCGCAAGCATTTATTTGCACGCGTTCATGCACCCACGTTGATACATTATTTTAAAAAATAAATATCTTTTTTAAAGAACGTTATGTTTTAACAAATGTGCGAAGTAACTAGATTTGTTAGGGATGTCTTATGAAAAAAACGAAAATGGGATTTTCAATACTTAGCCTTGCAATTGGGCTTAGTATTTCTGGTTTTAGCAGTTTAGCAATGGCTGTTGGACAGCCTCATTTGTCTGAAGCTGATTTCGAAAAAGCACAACTACAATATTTTCAACGTTGTGCTGGTTGTCATGGTGTACTACGTAAAGGTGCGACAGGTAAAAACCTTGAGCCCAAGAATACGCTGAAAAAGGGTCAGAAACGTCTAGAGAAGATTATCTCTTACGGAACTGAAGGTGGCATGAACAATTTTGATGATATTTTTAGTAAAAAAGATATCAGCAATCTTGCTACATTTATCCAAATGGAGCCACCAGTTCCACCTGAAATGTCTCTAGAGCAAATGCGTTCGCACACCAAAGAGTATGTTGCACCGAAAGATTACCCAACTAAACCACTTCACGGTTTAAACTGGAAAAATTTCTTTGTTATTATCGAACGTGATGCTGGTACTGCGGCAATCATTGATGGTGATACGAAGAAAATTATTACTCATATTGATACTGGTTATGCTGTACACGTAATTAAAGGTACTGAAAACCACAAAATTGATACAGCGAAAGATGTAGGTCGTTTTTGGTACACCATCGGGCGTGACGGTAAAGTTAACAAGATCGATTTATGGCAAACGCCTGAAAAAATGTTAGTTGCTGAAACTAAGATGGCTTATGACGCACGTGATATTGCGGTATCTGGTGACGGTAAATACGTTATCGCTGGAGGTTATTGGCCTGCGCATTTCGTGATCATGGATGCTGTTACGTTAAACCCGCTTAAAGTTGTATCTACTCGTGGTTACAATACTAAAGGTGAATTCATTAATGAAGCGCGTGTAGCGGCGATCTACACAGCTCCGAAAACGTCTTCATTCATCGTAGCAGTAAAAGAAACAGGGCAAATGCTGCAAGTTGATTATAAAGATTTAGACAATCTTACAATTACTAGTATCGCATCAGCTGAATTCTTGCACGATGGTTTCTTCGACCCATCAGGTCGTTACTTCCAAATCGCAGCAAATGCATCAAACAAGATGGTAGTTATTGATACCAAGAAACGTAAATTAGAAGCAATGATTGACGTTGATACGCTTCCTCACCCAGGTCCTGGTGCTAACTGGATTGATAAAGAGTGTGGCCCTGTAGGTGGTACAACTCACTTAGGTACTGGTCTCGTCTCTGTTTGGGGGAATGATCCAATTGGTAACCCGGATAAAGCGTGGAAACTTTGTTATGAAGTTGAAACTGATGGTGCTGGTGCATTCATCCGTACCCATGAGACATCACAATATGTTTGGGCTGATCAGCTGAAACACCCTGAACCTGAAGTTCAACAGTCTGTGCAAGTATTTGATAAGGATACTCATGAAATCGTTAAAACGATTCGTGTGACTGAAGAAGAAGGTAAAGCTGCGCTTCACATGGAATTCAACGATGATGGTACAGAAGTTTGGGTTTCAGTTTGGAACCGGAAAGATGCGAAGAACCCAACTGGTGAAATTGTTGTTTATGATGCGAAAACGCTAGAAGAAATTACACGTATTAAAGGCCTTACAACGCCAACAGGTAAATTCAATGTGTTTAACCGCGTGAATCACAAAACTTAGTTTTTTGTAAACTGACGAACAAGTCATATTTATAAGATATTAATATGGCTTGTTTTTTATCATAGTTTAAAAAATAAAGTCACCTGAGGGAGTCAATATGAAAAATAATAAGAAACGGTGGGCTGGATTCTGGAATAAGAAATTGATTTTAGGTACATCAATTTCAAGTGCGGTACTTTTGTTTATTGCAGGGATCATTTTTTGGGGTGGTTTTAATACCGGAATGGAAGCAACAAATAAGTTAGAGTTTTGTATTAGTTGTCATGAAATGAATGACAATGTTTATCAAGAATACAAACCAACCATTCATTATGCTAACAGAACTGGCGTACGTGCTGGATGCCCAGATTGTCATGTTCCTAAGCCTTGGATCTATAAAATGATCCGTAAGGTTCAAGCGTCTAAAGAAGTATTCTCATGGCTAACGGGTAAGATTGATACTCCCGAGAAGTTTGAAGAACACCGATTAACGATGGCCAAAAGTGTCTGGAAGGTAATGAAAGAAACGGATTCAAGAGAATGCCGCAATTGTCATAACCTGCAAAACATGAATCCTGAATTTCAGAAACCACGGGCAAGAAAACAACATATGACGGCGATTGAAATAGGGCAAACTTGTATTGATTGCCATAAAGGGATTGCGCATAACAATGTTCGTCACATGCTAACGGATGAAGAGCTGGAAGAATTAGAACGTCCAAATCCTGAATTCATTAGAGCTTTGCCTGAACTATACAAACAGGGTATGGAGAATGTTAAGGCGACAGAGCAGAAAGAAGCCCAAGAACGATTAGAAGCTAACAAACTTGCTAAAGCAGAAGTTCAGGCTCAAATTGACGCGGCAGTAGCACAAGCTGTAGCAAGTCAACCTAAGTCTGGCCGTTCAGCAGCCGTTCCTGTACAAGAAGAAAGCTCAATCAATGTAGACTGGTCAAAAGCAGGTAGTAGAGAAATTACAGTGTTCTACCCTGGCACAGCTTCGATAGAGTGGATCCATGGTCGAGATCATGGTGGTAAACGCGCATTTACTAAAGGAGAGCGTTGTGTTGATTGTCATGAGGCTGAAGTTGCAGAGATGGGGGCTAGTATTGTTTCGGGAGAAAGTGAAAAAGACTTAGAGCCCACAATCATCCCTAATAAACGAGGATCTATTCCATTAACCGTTGATAGTACCCATGATGGTGAATTTCTATATATGCGATTCAGTTGGAAGGAGGGCAAGCATACGCCTGCACCTTTTGTTGACGGAGGTAAAATGGACCCTGATAATGCGGTTAAAATTGCAGTGATGTTAGCAACAGATGAAGTTGAATATGCTGACCGAGCTGGCTGTTGGGGTACTTGCCATGTTGATGCCGATACGATGCCACTGCAACCAACAAATGATGAATATAAAAATAGTTCATTGGCTGGTCGTGCTGAAATTTCGAATATCGTGACTAAATATATCAAAGAAAGTCGTACTAAAGTTGAGTTGAAAGGGCGTCGAGGTAAAAAACTTGGTGGCTGGGATAAACTCAAAGATGAGTCTGATATAGAAGCATTAGTAGATGAAGGTAAGTATATGGACTTGATTAGGTACAGTGTTGATACTAAAGAAGTTGAAGACGGTTCAATCTTAGCCGATAGGCAAATGCATAATGGTCAAGGGGCGACGACTGTTGAGTCAACGTTTATTGCTGGAATTAGAACTGTGATCTTTAAACGTAAACTTGTTTCAGGTGAAAAAGGTGACATCGATTTGGATGCAGCCAATATTTACAACTTTGGTTTTGCAATTCACGATGATTATACAAAATCACGCTATCATCATGTGTCACTTGGCTATAAATTGGCATTTGATAACGCTGATGCAGAGATCAACGTAATTAGACAATAACGGGATCAAGTCCTAATGAACTTTTAGTCGTAATCTATTTAAAACTATAATAATGTGAAGCACTATATATTATATAGTGCTTTTTTGTTGGTTGAGGAAATTTTATGGAAAGTGAATACATACCACCGGCAGTTTGGACAAACGATGATGATAATGGCGGTGCTTGGGCATCAATAAATCGCCCTGTTTCTGGTGCTACCCACGACAAAGTATTACCCGTTGGGAGTCATCCTTTACAGCTTTATTCGTTGGGAACGCCAAATGGTCAAAAAGTCACGATCATGTTGGAAGAGTTATTAGCCTTGGGCGTGATTGAGGCTGAATATGATGCTCACATTATTAATATTGGTGAGGGTGATCAGTTTTCATCCGGGTTTGTTGGTATTAATCCAAATTCTAAAATCCCCGCATTAGTGGATCAATCTGGTGAATTGTCGATTGAAGTATTTGAATCGGGTG
>Ga0209395_1001960_pt1 | contig 27857 bp, 28 predicted proteins | sample GOMGulsemesocosm_3_FD_184635 | JGI IMG/M metagenome (GOLD analysis project Ga0209395, IMG submission 184635) | Methane-oxidizing microbial communities from mesocosms in the Gulf of Mexico - GOM9D Gulf of Mexico (SPAdes) (version 2) | ecosystem: Environmental > Aquatic > Marine > Cold seeps... | reverse complement strand
TCTGATGTTTTGTTCAAATATAGAATGTGTTATTGCTCTGCTGCTAATAAGGATTCGATCAGCTGTTTTAGCAACGCGCTGACTCGCCCTTTTTTATCGCTATCTAACTGGTATGCTGCAGAGTCATCTGTCAGGTAAGTGGCCTGTGACAATTCAAGTTGTATGGCGTGGATATTTTCATCGGGCTGGCCAAAAGCGCGGGTAATATACCCGCCTTTAAAGCGGCCATTACACACTTGGCTATAACCGGTGCTGGCCACCACCTCGGCTAACTTAGTTAACAAAGTGGGCGAGCAGGAAGCTCCGGCATTGTTGCCAAAGTTAAAGTCTGCCAATGTGCCGCTAAATAACATCGGTACACGCGCTGCAATGCTGTGTGCATCAAACAGTATTGCATAGCCAAACTTGGCTTTTATACGGGCCAATTCAGCGGCGATTGCACTGTGATACGCCTGCCAAATATCCTGTTTTATTTGCTCTTTTAGCGCAGCGCTGTGTTGTTTACCCGCTAGATAAACAGGGTTCTCTGTAAATAGAATCTCGGGAAATAGACCGGTGGTTTTGCTGCTATATAAAGGTTTATCATCTATCGGGCGGTTTAAGTCGATGACGTAGCGTGAGTAATTAGCGCTGATAACACTGACCTTAAGCGTCGCTAAAAAGTCGTATAATTCGGGGATATACCAATCAGTATCGGGTAGCTGTTTAGCCTCATCGGTGAGTCGCTGCTCCATTCCCGCTAGTAGAGCGAATCCAGAGTGTGGCATGCTCACTAAAAGCGGGCTGTTACCTTGGGTAAAAGTAAAAGGGCTATCTATGTTAGACATTGCTCGCCTCGCCAGCTTTAACCCGTATTTTCATAAGATCTCCGCCCAACCAATAACTTAGCTCGCCAGGGCTGTCGACTTCCCAGCAGACAAAATCGGCGACTTTGCCGACACTTAGCTCTCCATGTGTCTGCTGTAAACCTAACGCTTTAGCCGCGTGATAGGTGGTGCCCGCCAATGCCTCTTCAGGTGTTAAAGCAAAGAGAGTGCAGGCCATATTCATCATTAAGCGCAAGGAGAGCGCGGGGGATGTACCTGGGTTCGCGTCTGTGGCAATCGCCATCGGTACCTTTAGTTGACGGAGTAAATCAATGGGCGGTTTTTGCGTTTCTCTTAACACATAAAAGGCCCCTGGTAGCAGTACCGCAACAGTCCCTGATGTGGCAATCGCTATTACGTCCTGTTCAGTCGCGTATTCTAAATGATCGACAGAGAGGGCTTGATAGCGCGATGCCAGCGTTGTTCCACCTAGAGCAGAGAGTTGCTCTGCATGCAGTTTGACGGGGAGGCCTAAGGATTGCGCAACAGCAAAATAGCGCTCAACTTGCGCGGGACTAAAACCTATGCCCTCACAAAAAGCATCAACAGCATCTGCTATCTTTAATCTAGCGATCTCTGGCAGTACTTGCTCACACAGGTAATCGATATATTGATCTGATTGACCGGCGTATTCCGCGGGTAAAGCGTGTGCCGCCAAGCAAGTGGTTTTAATCTCAACCTGCGCGTTATCAGCCAGCGAGCGAGCCACTTGCAGCATTTTTAGCTCATGTTCAAGTGACAAGCCGTAGCCTGATTTAATCTCAAGCGTGGTCACCCCGTCTTTCATTAATGCAGCTAATCGACGTTTGGCCGAGATCAACAGTTGCTCTGGGCTCTCTTCACGGGTCGCTTTCACTGAAGAGGCGATACCGCCACCTTTTGCCGCTATCTGCTGATAGCTTATGCCGTTTAATCGCTGTTCAAATTCGCTGGCACGATTACCGCCAAAAACCAAATGAGTATGGCAATCGATCAGCCCTGGTGTTACCCAGCCGCCCTGTAAATCAAATTCTTCACGCGCGACATAATTGGTTAGATCAGCGTGTTTGCCAATCCAGCAGATACGTTGATCTTTAACACCTATAGCCGCATCGTAAATGTTGTTATAGCGGCCATTAGTCATAGTGGCGCAATGGAAGCCATACCAAAGTGAATCTAGTTCAAGGCAGTGATTCATACTCGTCTCTTCATGTTATTAATGACACTCATGTGGTAAAGCCCTTCCTTGGCATTTAGCCGCAGTAGAGCTGTATTTAGCTCACTAGCGCTTAGCAACTGGGCAATAAACCTGTCGGCATCAGCTCATTGTGTACCGCGCCTGCTAGTAAGTTGTTGGCGTTTTCAATGTCTGTCGCAAAATAGCGATCTTTATCGTAAAAAGGGACTATCGCACGCAATTGCGCTTTTGCTTGTTCAAGTAATACGGTGGTCTTAAGAGGAGCGCGAAAATCAAGCCCTTGTGCTGCTGATAGAATTTCAACCGCTAAAATGCCGCGGGTATTTTCTGACATATCCTTTAAGCGTCGGGCCGCAAATGTAGCCATCGAGACATGGTCTTCTTGATTGGCAGAAGTGGGTAGGCTGTCTACTGATGCAGGATGAGCAAAGGTTTTGTTTTCACTGGCCAGTGCAGCGGCGGTGACTTGCGCTATCATAAAGCCTGAATTCACCCCGCCATTGTTAACGAGAAAGGGCGGTAATTTACTTAAGCTACTGTCTATCAGCAAGGCCATGCGTCGCTCTGATAAGCTACCTATTTCTGCAATGGCCAAAGCCAGATTGTCGGCGGCAAAAGCGACCGGCTCGGCATGGAAATTTCCTCCAGAGATGACATCGTTATCTGCTGCAAATACTAATGGGTTATCGGAGACAGAGTTCGCCTCTACCAGTAATGTTTTAGCACTATTGCGTATTTGATCTAAGCAGGCCCCCATCACTTGTGGCTGACAACGCAGCGAATAAGGGTCTTGCACTTTTTCACAATCGCTATGGGAGACACTTAACTCGCTGGTATCGGTTAACAAGTGTCGATAAGCAGCAGCGGCATCTATTTGGGTTTGATGGCCGCGCACTTGATGCACGCGAGGATCGAAAGGTCGACGACTACCTAGTGCGGCCTCTACCGATAAGGCTCCGCAAACCGTCGCAGAAGCATACAAATCTTCTGCATTAAATAACCCTTCAAGGGCAAAAGCAGTGGATGCTTGGGTGCCATTAAGTAGTGCTAATCCTTCCTTTGCGGCCAACTTAAACGGCGCTAAACCGGCAATGGCAAGCGCTTCTTTTCCGGATATTATCTCGCCTTGGTAACGCGCCTTACCTTCACCTAACAGTACCGCACTCATGTGGGCTAATGGGGCTAAATCGCCAGAGGCGCCTACTGAGCCTTTTTGCGGTATGGTCGGGTAGACTTGTTTGTTAATCAGGCAAATAAGCGCCTCGATAACCTGCAATCTAATGCCCGAAAAGCCACGTGCCAGGCTATTGACTTTTAATACCATGATTAACTTTACGGTTGCATCGCTCATCAATGCGCCAATACCCGCTGCGTGGGATAATACAATACTGCGCTGTAGAACTTCCAGGTCTTGCTCTGCTATGCGTGTATTAGCAAGCAAGCCAAAACCAGTATTGATACCGTACACCACACGATCTTCAGCGATCACATTATTCACCACTTGAGTGCTTGCGTGAATGCCTTTCACAGCGCTCGGGTCGAGTGAAACTGTAACTTGATTGCGACTTATATGACGCAACTGAGCTAAGCTGATGTCGCCGGGTGTGATAGTGAGTTCAAACATGAGAAGTGTGCTCCGTGGTGTAAATTGCGCTTATTAAAAGATTAGTTAACTAGATTATAAGGCAATCGAAAATAGAATCATATATACATGCCTATACAAGCAGTATTAACAGTAAAGTTTTACATAGCACTGTGCAAGTTTTTTTAGGAAAAAGTAAATCGATAATACGGGCAGTGGTCGTATCTTAGTGGCTATTAGAAGCTAACTTATCGTAATTTCACGCTGATGCCTTTGCTTGGTGACTGCTCTTTATACAAAGGCTTCAATAAGTTACAACTATCTACCTGCCAAAATGGCCAAATAATTGGAATCTAGAGCCCGGTGATATTAAGCGAGCAGTGGTGATGAGCTGTCCCTTTGACCAAGTGCGGCGCTTGATCTGTAAACAGGGAGCATGCTGATCTATTTTTAACAATTCACATTCAGCGCTGCTAGCGACTACCGATTCAACTAAATGCTCGCCCTCGGTCAATGGGGCTATCTTCATTAAATAATCATAAGCGGTATTTAGTTGAAAATCCTGCTTATCATATTCCGGGATCAAACTGGCATTAACCACTCTGTATTCGATTTGAATGGGAAGCTCATTTTCAAAGTGCAATATTACCGAGCGAAAAATACTGTGATTGGTACGCACGCCTAAATTCAAGGCTTCTTCTACGTTGGCACGTGCCTGAGACATATCGATTAACTCTGCGCGATGCTGGTGGCCACGGGCTTTAATTTCATCGGCGATATCATGTACTTCAAAAAGCGCTGATTTAGATTTTTTTTGTGCTACAAATGTCCCAACCCCTTGTTGACGCACTAATATTCCTTCTGTGGTGAGTTCTCGAAGGGCGCGATTTACCGTCATCCGGCTTATGTTCAGGCCTTTGACAAACTCCGATTCTGAGGGGATTCTTTGGTCTTCTTGCCAGTGGCCACTGTTAATTTTTTCGGTGATCGCGAGTTTTACTTTGGCGTATATGGGAGCGGGCGAATCATCAAATGATAGAGATAGGCTGTTGATCATACTATTGGCTTTCTCTGTCATATTAATACCTTGTAGAGATGTTTCCTGAAATTAGACTGCAAAGTATAGCCAGAAAGAGGGCTGTATAATAGCTTTTAGTCCAGCTATTACTCAAGCTTGTATAGGTAAGGTTATTACTTGTATATACAAGATGAAATAGATTACACTCAGTAGTATTTCAACTTACTAGTGGATTGTTTATGAGCAAGCAACTGTATTTTGCCGAGCAAGCATATCTAAGCCAAGGTTGGGCGAGCAATGTGCGCTTTGAAGTGGTTGACGGGGTGATTAGCAAAATTACCACAGATAGCTTCGCCAGTGGGACCACTCGATTATCCGGCCCGGTCATACCCAGTATCGCCAACCTTCATTCGCATGCGTTTCAACGCGCCATGGCAGGGTTAGCTGAAGTGTGTCTGAAGCCAAATGATAGCTTTTGGAGTTGGCGCGATCTTATGTACAAGATGGTGCAAAAACTAACGCCTGATGACGTGGCTATTATTGCCAAGCAGTTGTATATCGATATGCTGAAAGCCGGATATACACAAGTAGCAGAATTCCATTACCTTCATCACCAAGCAAATGGTGAGCAGTATAGTCAAGCTGATGAAATTGCTCAGCAATTGCTTGAAGCGGCCAATAGCGCCGGCATAGGGCTTACTTTACTGCCGGTGCTCTATAGTCACTCAGGTTTTGGCGGGAAAGTACCGACACCGGAACAAGGGCGCTTTATTAATAACACTGATCAGTATTTATCCTTATATGAAAGCTGCGAAGCGAGCATTGCCCAGCATCCCCGGCATGAAATTGGCGTCTGTTTTCACTCATTAAGGGCGGTGACAAAGACGCAAATCGAAGAGGTTTTGGCGGCCACCGCTAACACAGTACCTATCCATATTCACATTTCAGAGCAGCAAAAAGAAGTGCAGGACTGCATTGCATGGAGTCAACAAAGACCCGTGCAATGGCTGGCTAATAACATAGGCTTGAATGAGCGCTGGTGTTTAGTGCATGCCACACACCTTACTCAAGAGGAGTTATTAGCGATAGTCAATAGCAAAGCAGTGGCAGGGTTGTGTCCTACGACAGAGGCAAATTTAGGAGATGGCATTTTTCCCGCCACTGACTTCGTGCAAGCACAAGGTCGATGGGGAATAGGTTCGGATAGCCATGTCAGTCTCTCCATCGTAGAAGAATTAAGAACCTTAGAGTACAGCCAACGCTTACGAGATAGACAGCGTAATAGGTTATATGACGATCAACAAAATCACATCGGCAATTTCCTATTCACACAAGCATTGCAAGGTGGCAACCAAGCAAGCCAAGTTAAGCTGGGTCTTGGGGTGGGAAATAGAGCGGATTTCATGGTACTTGATCAGCAAAATCCATTTATTGCGGCCAGCAACAACGAGGATATTTTCAACCGTTGGATTTTTGCCTGCAATGTCAATGTGATTCGCCATGTCTATGTCGGTGGCAAAGCGGTCATCACTGATTTTAGGCACAGCCAGGAAGAATCTGCTAGCGCTGACTTTAGCGCGCTATTAAAGCGCTTGTTTAATACCGTTTAAAGACATGAGAAATATCCAATGACGAATTATCAGCTACTCACTCAAGAGCAGTTCATCACTATGCCATGGAAAAACGGCAAAGGTGTCACGATAGAGCTATTACGCATAGAAGATGATCAAGGGATGGTATTGCGTATTAGCCAAGCGCGGGTGGTGGTACCGGGAGAGTTCTCAAATTTCAGTGGTTTAGAGCGTCATTTAGTCTTAATTCAAGGCAGTGGAATACGCCTTAGCCATCAATCAAACAGCTTGATAAAACGACATGAGCTTAGTCAATTACTCGATATAGCGAAGTTTGATGGCGCTGATGTGACTAGTGCTAAGCTGATAAATGGCGCCATTACTGATTTAAATATAATGACCAGGGCGCGAGATCACCAAGCGCAAGTCACTGCTATTCACAGCAGCGCTGCATTGCATAATGCAGTCGCTAGTCAAGGTTATTTTTATGCTAATCAAACGTCAGTCATCTCTATGGGTGCTACCCATAGAGAGCTGACTATGCCAACCAACAGCTTGTTGATCATGCCCCCATTTGCAAATTATTCGCTGTCTTCAGGCAGCGGGGTACTTATTTCACTGCACCCCAAGCCGCTATAATTATTGAAAATAAATAGGGCGTAGAAATTTTAAGTACTGCTATTGTTGTTGATTTCTTAATTTATTACGCTTTTGGCCCGCCGGGCGTATCATGAGTGATGCATAGGTCTTTAATCGAGCATTTCCAATCGAAAAAAATATTTCTTAGGAATTTTGCGAAAGGCGGGGGTCATATGGGGGTTGTCGATATGCTTCTGCTGTCTATTTGCTAAATTCGCACGGTTAAAAATAGCCGCATTGCTTTTGTGGGATTTAAATAATTGCCAAAAGCTACCGTTATCAAAAGCCGCCACTAGCCCTCTATATACCGCATCATGTAGTTTTCTGTTGCTTTTATGTACAAAGAAAAACCTGGCGAAAGGGTAAATAAGCAAGTTATTAGGCTCGACCACCACATTGGGGCTAAGGTTTTGGTATTGAGTGAGCAGAGAATGTATTTCGTTGGCCCCTAAGGGTAAATAATCAAAGCGTTTCTTCTCTAGCATTTTAAATAGATTGGATAAATGAGGAGCCTGATGAACTTTTAGACCAGCGTGCTCCAATATATCAACATCAGACCATCCTATTCCTTGACCTGCTAGCATATTCGCCAAAGCTGGTGATTTTTGGACACCTTTAAATTTCAGCAGATTATCTTTATGGATTAAAAAGACCCTCCAGCCATTGAGCCCCATATCGATGGGGAAATAGATAGCCAATAGCTCTTGTTCAAATTGTTGGCTTGTACCAAAATCGGTAATACTGATTTTTCCCTGCAGAATATCCCGCCGTATTCTCGCATTATTAGCCACTTGATCAGTCACAATTAACTCAAAATCTTCTCCGGAGTTTTCTAGTGCCAACTTTAGCACCGCATAGCCAAATAATTCTTTGCCCGCCTCGTTGACGTTTGGATAAACAACCCTCAATTGCGCCAATACACTATGACTCATGAGCATTAACATGAAAGTGAAACCAAAGAGGAGTCTTGTGCTCATTTTTATGCCCGATAACGAAAAGATACAATTGAGATGTTGAGAGTCGTCGCTAATACAAACTAGCTACCTTTAGATTATAGCGCATAATAAAATGAATGTTATTTAGGCTAGGTAAAAGCAAAAGCGAAGGTTTTTGAACATGAGCAACTCTGTGGAAAGTGGTAGCAGCCCGTTGCGCTTTTAGCCAAAGATCAAGTACTGACATTTATGCTTTTTATGCAGCTTAATATTATTGCGGCAAGCTGTGGGAAAACAGTGGATCTAAAGTCGAATATCTTTAGGAGCTAGTCATATACAATTCCCTTTCATCATTATTGAATGGTAGGGATTATCAGCAGAGCTGACTGCTCTGTGTCTTCCTGATTAAATTCAAAATTAACGCGGTGTTGAAACTAACTATCCATTTACAGCGTATTAATTATTATCCTTCCTGTCTGCAACCATGCTGGAGCCTGCGTTATGCGTTTAATTTACCATAGAATACTAACTGTCTCTCTCGCCTTAAGTGCAAGCTTAAGTACAGCCGCTTTGGCGGAAAAAATGGCGTTCAGCAGTAGCGGAGCCAAGACGCAGCTTATTGAACTCTATACCTCACAAGGTTGTAGTAGCTGTCCGCCAGCGGAGTATTTACTATCAAAACAGTTAGTGAGTAAAAGGTTGTGGAAAGAGATTGTCCCGATTGCGTTTCATGTCGATTATTGGGATTACTTGGGGTGGAAGGATATTTACTCTCAGCCAAGTTTTACTGCGCGTCAGCGCAGGCATTTTCAGCTGGGGAATATTAGCAACGTATATACTCCAGGTTTTGTCGTGGATGGCAGGGAGTGGCGGGGTTTTTTCCGCGGCCTTGATATACCACAAACCCGAACTATTGGGGGCAATTTGAACTTAAATTGGGATAGTGAGAGTCAAAGCGCAACAGTGAGCTATCAGGATTTCACCCAGCAACCTAAGTATTGTTACTTTGCTATTTTAGGCTTTGAGCAAGGTATTGAGATACAAGCTGGGGAGAACAGCGGGCTTAAACTCAATCAGGATTTTGTGGCATTGCAGGTTAACAAAACCGTTATCGAGGGGGCTGACAGTCACTACCAGTGTCAGACGACTCTTAATAGGGATGATCTTAATGGCAAGGCAGCATCTCATTCTCGGGCAATAGTGAGCTGGGTCACTGATAGTTCCGAGCGGCCATTGCAAGCGACCGGCGGTTGGCTTTGATAGAGATGAATTAGGCGAAGCCTAAATCATTAAAGGGCTAATTCCCCGCAGCTTGCCGATAACCTGAGGCAGGGAGCTAGGCATATTGTTGATGCTAAATATGTGGAGGTGAAAAATATTAATGGGCGATTAAGTTGCGGATTTGTTTAATTCGCTGGTCGGCAGATTGAGGGATGGGTTCGGGGATGTTGATACCTTTAATACAGGCAGGGCGCGAGCCAACGAGTTGCATCCAACGCTGCAGATGATCAAGTCCTGTAATCGATGTGCCTCCCCATTCATGACGACGTGCCCATGGCCATGTTGCCATATCGGCAATACTGTACTTATCGCCTGCAATGTAGGTGTTTTTACTCAATTGCAGATCAAGCACTGCTAAAAGACGTCGAGACTCATTTTGATACCGAGAAATGACGGCGGGAATTTTTTCCTCAAAGTAGCGATTAAAGACATTTGCCTGCCCCATCATTGGGCCAACGCCGCCCATTTGAAACATCAGCCACTGCATAATGACTGAGCGCTGCTTAGCATCGCCTTGGTAAAACTGACCGCTCTTCTGGGCGAGATACAGTAAGATTGCCCCGGATTCAAAGACACAAAAGTTGTCGTTATCTCGGTCAACGATGGCGGGTATGCGCCCATTGGGGTTGATTTTTAGAAAGTCTGGAAGTTTCTGCTCGCCTTTGTCTAGTTTGAGGCCGATGACATTATAGTCGAGCGCCATCTCTTCAAGAGCAATCGATATTTTATAGCCATTGGGAGTGTTTGCAGTATATAAATCGATCATAGAAGTCTCCTGTAGATAGGGTGAAACCTCTGATTAAGCTCCGCATCCAGCGAGTGTGTCTGGTGGTTTGACTTATTCAGAGGATCCTTAATATTTTTATCTAAGCGAATAAATGGCTCAATAAAAAATGTCTATAGCCGTTGTTATTGAACGGATGGGCGAGCGGCCACAGTTTCAAACCAAAGTGCTAAATGGCTTAATTCCTCAGGAATTTCAACTTTAATATTTTTGGCAAAATTGATTAAAACAAACAAAGTTATGTCGGCGATAGAGAAGCGTTCACCGGCGATAAATTTATTGGTGGCAAGTTGAGTCTCTAAAGTAGGTAAGAAACTGATCAGTCTTAGCTTTGATTCTTCTCCCCAGCTGGGTATGCAGTTTTCACGATCAGCGTAGACGCCTGAGATATTTCTAAAGGCTTGCAGGGCAGGAAACAGACCTTGCAGTTCAACCATGCGCTGCCACATTTCAACCTGCGCTTGCTCTAGCGCGGTGTTGCCAAAGAGGGACTGCTGTTGCTCAGTGCTTGCCTCTAAATACCGACAAATAGCCACAGACTCACAAATATAATTTCCATCATCCAATTCCAATAGTGGGATGCGGCCATTGGCCGACTTTCCCAAGAATGCTTCTGTCAGATTTTCTCCGGCGCGAATATCTACATGGACAGTTTCAATTTCTAAACCTATTTCCTTTAAAAAAATGCCGACGCGTCTGGCGCTAGGTGATGGAGCTAGCTGATGAAGTTTCATGGTAATATAATTCCTGAATGATTGGTTAGTTATTTTATCTTGCCGATCTGTCGGGCGATTGTCAACAGCAAACATTGAACGCAGCAGCAGCGTGAAAAAATAATTATGCTAAAACCTTGCGCTATTTGCTGTAAGCTACGGGCTCTAATAAATTTGTTGCTATTCGTCGTATTTGAAATTTACTAAAGGTTAGTGTCTTAAAATGGCAAGAAAAAAGAATTTTGATCCCGAGGCTACTTTACTATTAGCGGTAGAGTTGTTTTGGCAAAAAGGTTATGCAAACACGTCACTGAATGATTTAGTGGAGCATTTAGGTATCAACAGATTTAGTTTGTATAGCACTTATGGGGATAAAAAAAATCTCTATTATTTGGCACTTAATCATTATATTGACCACTTGTCTAAGCCGGCTCTGGCGCAACTGTTAGCTGAAAATGCTGATATCGAGGATTTGCTCAATTATTTTAACTATTTTGCCAAGTTGCAAACCAGTCAAACCAGTGGCTGTTTTGTGCAAAACGCGATTCTGGAATTATCGCTTATCGATGATAAGGTCAGTGAAGCGGGTAACCGCCTATATTCGCTGATTTTGGATGCGATACAAAACGTCTTGGCAAACGCACAGCAGCAAGGCCAAATAGACGCCGGTGCTAATATCCAACAGATTAGCCATTATTTGTTACTGCAAATCCAAGGTATTAGAGTGTTGGGTAAAGCTAAACAATACACTGTGCTAGAAGACGCTATGCAAATTATTACACTGTATATCAATGACTTGAAATCAATTAAATAGCGGCGGTGAGCACTCGGAGTTTAACAGTGGTCGCCTTAGCATAATGTTCAGCCCTCATGGCAATGTACAAATCTTGCTTTAGCGCCGCTATTCCCCATAGATCAGCGATTGAAATGGTTTCTCTCTTGGCAAAGGGGCAATGTTTACAAATATTCGCTGATTAGCTGCTGTTTTTGCGGATTGGGCTGAGAGCTTTGCCGGCAAAATGTTAAGATAGAGTCGAAAATTCAACTCTCTATTGTCTGTTCTAGTCAATAGGCAAGAGTCTTTTAAAAAGGAAAGTGATGCATGGCATTTAAGATGGCAAAAGGTTCGTTGTTCGCAATTTTGTTGCGCTCCACATGGTGGTATAGCGTGGTTATTGGTTTGATTATTTTTGCAGCCTGCTTGGCGATAACCGATGCGAAATACCTGATACTGAGTTTTACTGCGGGACTGCCATTTTTTGCAATAGGCAGCTATGCAGGCTTTAAGCAATTTCAGCAACCCTCAACAAAACAGGTGTTAAAAGTCACCGAGCAAGCGAAAAAAATTCAGGCGGCAGGTGTCGCACAAAAGATAGCGGCTAACTATATAAAAAGTGGCTATGCAGCAAATACTTTTAAAGGCAATGGCGCCGATCTGGAATTAGTCCGCGGTCACCAAAAACTATTGATTTGCTCTAAGCGATTCAAAGCGGCAAATACCGGAATAGCGCCTTTAAAAACATTAGTTGCTGAAGGTAACAAAATTGATGCGACCGGTTATTTGTACGTGGCACTGGGTGAAGTCACTGATACAGCCCGCGATTATGCGCAACAAAACAGTATTGAATTAGTTGAGGCCAGCAGACTAGCAACCTTTTTTAGTGGCAAGGCGAAGATCAACTGATCTACTTTGCTAGCTATTGATTATACCTGTTAAAGCTACATCTATTATGCAGTTACAAGTGTTTGCAATTGCTTGCTAAATTGACAATATAAATCCTCGGGAATTATTACCGAGGATTTTTACCCCTACCACGCGTTACCATGTGCAGCCAGTTGGCGCTCAATACTCACCAATGTAGTGTCTTTTTTTGCGGCTGCCGCATAGTAATCTGCACTATCATTGCCAGCTTTAATCGCTACTTTGTTGCTACTTGTAGCCGTTTTTTTATCCGTCAAATAGAAACTTCTGAAGAACGCTTGAAGCGCCGTGAACGAAGTTAGGTTAGTTAATCTTAAGTCGATGTTGATATAAGTCATCGTGATTCTCCGCTTTTTCTGTTGTTTGTCATTTTGTGCCGCTATTTTTATCAATTTCAGTGAAGTTGACAAACGATTAAAACTTTATTCACTTAAGAAATAGTTAACTGATACAGGGCTTGTTAAATTCTATATCTCGAGAGACGTGAGTCATTGACCGCAGTGGACTTGACTGAATGTGCTGCAAGCGAGTGATTGTGAATAGCGCTAATTCCCTTAATATCACTAACAGCTGCAATTAAATCAACGGCTTAAATTTAAAATGCCACTGAAACTTACTAAACGAGCATTGACAAAAGATTAGGATTAGATGAGTGTAAGCAGGCGAGAGCTTTGCTCGAAATTTAAGCTTTCAAAAGCTGACTCTAAGATTCTGAAGATACATCATTTAATTAATAGGGGGATATCGTTTGACGATTAAACTGGCAATTATTGGCTTAGGCACCATTGGTAAACGCATACTCAATACTGTCGATAAACACTCAGAGGTTGAAGTGGTGGCTGTCTACGATCAGGCAGCGGTACTGTTAGATCAGGTTGTGCATCAGCACATCAGTATTGAACAGTGTGCTCAAGCATTAATCAATCGGGCAGACGTTGATGTCGTTTACATAGGAACGCCGCCAGCAACGCATATGTTGTATTGTGAGTTAGCGCTGCAAGCGGGCAAGACTATCTGGTGTGAAAAGCCATTGGCCATCGATGTCGATCAAGCGACTGCGTTTATTAAAAAACTTGAAGCGACGCAAGTGAAGGCGGTGGTTAATTTATCGCTGGCATCGAGTCCGGTGGTCGCTCAAATTAGTAAAATGATGGATGACATACCGATTGGTGACATCAGCAGTGTGGAATTTCAAATGCACTACAGTTCGTGGCCTAGGCGCTGGCAGTCGGGTGCGAGTAGCTGGCTGTGCATGCGAGAACAAGGCGGTTTCCTGCGTGAAGTATTTTCACATTTTGTGTTTTTACATCAGCGCTTAATTGGCGATTTAGAGCTGCAGCAAGGACGGGTGGAATACAGCGACGAAAACCTAGCGGAAACTTATGTGCAAGCGCACTTTGCAACACATGGCATTCCAGTGCGACTGCAAGGCGTGGTAGGCGGAAACGTTCCCGACACTAATAATTGGATTGTCTACGCAAAACACAAATCGATTCATTTAAGCGGTTTTCGCGCGCTGAAAGTCAGTGAAAATGATAGTTGGCAAGATATCGCTGTGGATTTGGCAGGTGACTTAGATATGACTCAATTAAATGAAGTGGTCAAGATGGTGCGTAATCAGCCGCATAAATTAGCCAGCTTTCAAGAGGCCTTGAAGGTACAGCACGTGGTAGAAGAGCTACTCGCCAAAGGTTAATAGTGTATGAGTCAATGTGACTTTCGCTAACCTAGGAGCCACGGGAGACTTAGTTGCCGACTGAAATATTGGAGCATAGTGCTGCAAAGGAGCATAAGCTTGTGTGGCTGTATGACTAGCCTATCCGAGAGGTGTTCAATTTGTTCAAACAAGTAGCAGTCTCGATAGCAGCACGAGCATATTTAGCTCATAAATATTAGCAAAGCTGCCTGTTGATGGCGGCACAATGTCAACGTCTTTAACCTATTGATTACCTATTTAAAAACAGACCTGATGGATGGGCGTACCTTTAATCCCAACCTAACTCTAAGGCTGTGACCATAAACTCCATCAGCGGCGCTAAGGCTGTGAACGCCTCACTGACGCGATCGGGGAAATCCGCGGCGCAAACTTGTGCCGGCGTACAAGTGCTAAAAGCAAATAGCGATTTTAATTTTAGATCCTCTATACAAGGGTGATCGAGCGGGTAACCACGGGGAGCATTCTTTAGCGATTGCGCCTCGCCCATTTTGCTAAACACATCGACAAAAGCGGGCGCCTGTGTGATTGCCTGCCAGCGCTCTGGGTGTTCGATAATGGCATCGCGAATCTTGTTTAGCACAGTAGTCGGTGGCGACCAAATGCCACCGCCAAAAAATATCTCATCTGCTGCAATGTGCACATAAAAGCCCGGTGCATGGGCATTCTTACCAGCGCGGTGGCGGAAATGACAACCGATGTTGGTCTTGTAGGGCGTTTTATCGCTACCAAAACGGGTGTCGCGATAAATGCGAAACAGTGAACCACCGTTGAGTCGGGTGTCGGCAACAAAGGCAGGAGCGTTTTGTGCCAGCCAAGGCGCCATCGTTTCGATAAAATCGACCATTGGCAGCTGTACGCTTTCACGAAAGCGCGGTTTGTTTTCAGTAAACCATGCTTTATTATTATTTTCGCGCAGCTCTTGTAAGAAACGAAATAGCTCAGGGGTAAGTGTGTTGAGCATATTATGACTCCTCTCTACAATAAATATTGAAAGCAGTGACTAGACCTTGTCTTTGCGAAAAAGCCAAGATCTGGTGCCCACCAGCTATCGAGCTATTTCATGGAACTGAGGCCAATCATATTACCTTCCGTATCCATACATAAGCTAACCCAGCCGAATTGTCCAATCGACATTTTAGGATTAATTACTTTACCGCCAGCTTCACTCACCCGCGACTCCTCTACTGCGCAATCTTCTACCCCAAAATATATGACGGTTCCCCCAGCCCCTGGGCTTGCCCCTGCTCTTTTGACCAGTGCTCCACCGGCACCATAGGCGGCCATATCGGTTGGGAAACTTCTCATTTGTGCATTGTTATCGGTAGGATCGCTCATGTCTTCTAAGGTTTTTTGGAAAACTGTTTGATAGAAAGTGGCTGCTCTTTGCATATCACTAACAAAAATATCAAACCAGCCAATGGCGTTGTGTGTCATGATTATCTTCCTCTTAAGGTTGTAAGTCATGAGCAATGTTAAGCAACTTGCTGTTTAAGGTATTGTATAAATCAGACATCGAACTTGCGGTAGTATGCTGTGGGTGTGTAACCAGTGATTTTACGAAATGAATGAATAAAGTGTGACTGATCGGTATAGCTATTGAGGTAGTGCTGCTGGAAAGACTGCTGCAGCCGAATGACCTTTAGAAAGTCGTGCGGGGAAAATCCGGTCGATTTTTTGAGAATGCGCTGTAGTTGGCGAGGGGACATATGCGTGGTCGCTGCCATATCGGCGACGGTATGCATGCGCTCTATTTTTGCCAGTATTTTGGCAGTGACGGGGTTTACAGCGACTAACCCTTGCTCGATAAGTTGCTGTACTAACCTTGACAGTACCCGCTGTTTGGCACAAAAGTCTAATTCTGTCAGCGCATTGCTGGTGGAAATTAAGGGTAAATTACCGAGATAGGGGGTACCTACGTAGCTATCTGTGGTATCACTTTGCGCGCCCTGCCACACTCCAGGAAAAAATTGAATACCGACATAGTGAAACTCCCTGCCTAAATTTAGCGTCTGGTAAGTAGTGCGAAGGGCAGTGACACCGGCGATGCGAGTATCTCGTTGATTAAGCAGTATATTGACACAGGCATCTGGTATGGCGTGGAGACTAAAATCATCTGCTAGTTCAGCCGCTGTTTTTAGCTCCCAAAAGTTATGCACCAACTCCGCTAACAAGCTTGGCGGCTGCGCCTCTTGGTAGCTAACTTGTTGGACTGTTTTGGCGATACCGTCGTGAACGGGATTGTACATTGCTAGCCTATCTCATCGGATTTAAAGCGTATTTTAGCACTACGACCACTGGCCCGCAAAAGTAGCTATTACTTAAACTAATGGTAACAAAATAGTAATGTTAGATAAGTGCTAGGCAAGGGATTAAAAAAAACGCACTGCAGATGATGAACATCCAAATAATACGACCCCAAAGCGTCGTTGCATTCACGCAGTGGAGCCTTTTATTTTTATGAAAATTATTAGTCTGCTATCACCTCTAATACTATTTTACCAACAGCGTGTTTACCCTCAATGCGCTGGTGGGCGAGTTGTGCATCAGCCAGTGGCAGTACTGAATCTAAATGTACTTTCACTTTTTGCTGCTCCAACAATGCTTTGATTTGGGATAAGTCAGCGGCGTCAGACTTTACCAAAAGTCGCTGAAAGGTGACTTTTTTGGGCTCTGCCAATGCATCGTCTAACTCATCTAACAGTGAAATCAAATGTCCTCCGGGTTTGATAACCGCAAGGGAGCGTGCAACGATGTCGGTGCCGCCAACGGCAACTAAGACTAAATCGACCGCTGCTAGCTGATCTTCAAACTTGCCTTTTTGGTAGTCAATAAATTCATCGACGCCTAAGCTTTCAACATAAGCTCTATTCTTTGCTGAAGCGGTGCCAATGACATAGGCGCCCGCGGCTTTTGCCAGCTGCACAGCAAAGCTCCCCACTCCGCCGCTAGTATTGTGAATTAATACCCGCTGCCCCTTTTGCAACTTACCTTGCGTGAACAATCCTTGCCAAGCTGTTAGTGCCGCTAGTGGCACAGCTGCGCTTTGGGCAAAGCTCAGGTTAGTCGGTTTAGCGACGACTAAGTTGGCCGCTACTGCGAGGTATTGTGCGTAGCAACCTTCTTTTTCGATTGGGGCCATCACAAAGACTTGATCGCCAACATTATGAGTGGTTACTTGATCGCCAATTTGTTCAATCGTACCTGCAGCATCCCAACCTAAAATCAGTGGTAAAGTATGTGTGCCAGTATCTTTAAACATGCCGCTGCGGATGTAAGCATCTACCGGGTTGACGCCAGCGGCGTGAATTTTTATTAATACTTGATCTGCTGCAATACCAGGAGTCTGGATCTGTGTGTAGATAAGTTGCTCGATGCCGCCATAGTTTTTGATTAATGCTGCTTTCATGAACGTGCTCCTAAATATTTAATGTTGTCAGTTGGAAGTGAGCCCATATTGCACGTTCTTATGCATATCTTCTAATTGATGATTTGTATAATATACATTGTTTAAATCAATGAATTTGGCTGTAAAGAAGGTGTGTTCATGAGTAGATCAGATCTTAATTTGTTTGTTATTTTTGATGCGATCATGCAAGAGCAGTCGATTACTGCGGCGGCGCAACGCTTATTTATGACTCAACCGTCGGTCTCTAATGCGGTTGCGAGGATGCGTCACACTTGGAATGATGAATTATTTGTAAAACAGGGGCGGGGCATCAAGGCGACACCTTTTGCCAATCAATTATGGCAGCAAATATCTGAACCACTCAATACTATCAGTAATGCCGTTAACCCAGTGCCATTTATTGCGGCGATTGCCCGTCGTACGTTTCGCATCGCCCTGACCGATGGCATGACCAGTGTGCTTTGGTTACCGCTGCGCAAAATGATTGAACAACAAGCTCCAGGTATCGATTTGCACGCAGTTCCTTTTCGCGGTGATGGTGAGAAGTTGCTACTGAGTAATGAGGTTGATTTGGTGCTCGACAGTTATCAAGGTAACAATAAACTTATTCACAGCCAGTGGATGAGCGATTTTACGTTTGTCTGTGTGATGCGTCCCGGTCACTCGTTAGCTAAACAGTCGTTGAGCTTGGAAAAATTTTTGAGGGCCGAACATTTATTTGTCTCATTATCAGGGGATGCTCAAGGTGCGGTGGATGCTCAGTTGACAGAGCTAGGTAAACAAAGACGCATTGCGATGACCGTTAATAGTTTTAGCGGCGCTTTTCCATTACTGGCAGAAACTAATTTGATCTGTACTTTACCTGACGCCGCTACGGCTAATGCAGTAGCAGCGGGATTGGTTATTGCTAAGAGAATACCTATCAACCTCAATGTCATAAAAATATACATGGCCTGGCACACGCGGCAGCATCGCGACCCAGCACTGAATTGGCTAAAGAGTCGAATCGATAAAATTTATGCGCAAACGATTACTCATAGAGCTAGCTTTAATGATGAGTAGGGATATTAAGTGGGTTTTTCTCTCACCTAATCATTCTAAACCAGCGCCATAAACTGAGTACATCCGCCAGAGCGCCGGCAACATAAGTGAGCGCGCAGGCTTTTAATATGCGTCTGGCGGCGACCATATGCTCTTCTGGTAGGTAGCCCTGAGCCAGAATAGGCAGGGCTTTGTTATAACTGGCGTCGTATTCCTCAGGTAAAATAGCGGCGTACATCAATACCGAAACCAGCATAGTGACAATACCAACGGCTACCCCAATAAACATAACCACTGGGCTTTTTATCAGGATAGTGATTACCGGAATGCTCATTAAAATCATCGAACCTAAACGTTTAATCATCATTGCTTTGCCTAAATAGCGTCGCCGCAATTTAGTCACAGGTTCATCTTTGCTAAATTGAATGGCATGGCCAACCTCATGAGCGGCGACAGCAACCGCGGTCAGTGACTTGCCGTCGTAAACATCAGGACTAAGGCAGACAATCTTTTCATCCGGTGAATAGTAGTTTTCACCAGCCCCTCCCATTTGCACTTGCACTCCCTCTATCTTAAAACGCTCAATAAGATGCGTGGCTAACTCTGCACCTGTGCCCGGCATATTGGGAAGTTCAGTGGAATATTTGCGTAATACATAGCGAACCCACAGTGATGGACCGTAAGCTAAAGCTAATAATAAACAGAGTAATATGAGATAAAACATGTCTTTAAAGGTCGCTACTTGCTGAAGGTTTTAACATAGCAAATGCAGTGCGCGGCTGCTACTTTTTATCAAGTGAGACCTCTGCATAACGTAGCGAATGCAGATAAGACAAGGCAGCCGGAGCGAAGCGTAGACAACAGCTTTAGCTGGCCCGAAGGGTTTTAATAAAAACAAGCGAAATAGCGGAGTCAGTGTGCCCCTGTTGTTGGGTATTACGGGTGTAAATGAGCATATTGAGCTTGTTTTTAACGCCGTATTATCAAATGCAGTAGTTATGCTGAGGTCTCCAAGTGTTACTTTTTAGATTTCGCAATAATCAGTAAGCCTGTGCACAAAATGGCGATCGCTAACATCATTTGCGCGGTTATCTGCTCTCCCAGCATAACTGCCGCCAGACACAAAGTCACTATGGGCACTAACAGAGAATAAGGTGCGACTTGCCCCACAGGGTGGCGACGACAGAGCCATGCCCAGCAACCGTGACTGAGAATACTCGAAATAAGTGTGGAATAAAGCACTGCTAGATACCCTTGGGAGGTTACATTAGCCAGGGTTGATACAGGAGATCCCTCTACATAATAAGCAATGAGACTCACCAGTGGCATGCCCAAAATGGCTGTCCAGCCAATGATATCTATCGGGCGAATATCACCGGGCATCGTACGCAGTAACACGGAATATAAGCCCATGAACATAGCGGAGGCTGTCGCCACCATTAAAGCGAGACTGGCACCGAGTAAGTTGGGTTCGTAGTATAAAATGAGCATAGCGCTAAAGGCCAATATCAAACCGATAACCCGACGTCGGCCCGGCTTTTCGCGTAACAGCAACCAGGCGAAAAGTAGCGCAAAAGCGGGGTTTAGTTGAATAAATAATGAAATAGCGGAAACATTTGAGGTGAGCTCAGAGGCGAGAAACAATAAACCAAAGTGGCCGAGCACTAAGGCGCAGGTAATCGACAAGTAATATTTGATATGGGGTCTTGGATTCGCTAAAAAAACCGCTAACAGTATACCGACTAAACACAAACGTAAACTCAGCGCTGTCCAGCTGGGAATTTCTAACACGGCGTATCTTATCGCTAAAAAATTTCCTCCCCAGCCGAGTAATGCAACCGCTAGCGCAAGAAAGTCCAAGGCTCTCCAGGGGTGATTAATAAATTTTGACACTGAATGTAGAGCCTCTATAGTTTTTTCGGTCTTGAAAGAGTTAGTATTAATACCCGTTAACAATGCGCTTAAGCGAAGATATTTGCCGCTACTCGGAGTCTGTTGGACTTAACGCAAAGCTACTTTTTCTCGCTGCGATCGACTAAACCTGACAGGCTGCTAATATGTCGTCACTCAGACACCTAGCAGTACCAAGTTATAGTCATCAGCTAGCGGGCATTTTGACGGCTTATAAGTAGATTTCAATCTAATTTTGTATTTATTGGCGTATCTAGAGGCTGAGTAAGTCAATGACCTCTACGCGGTGCAGCAACTGATCAAATTATCGCTATTGATGTTTAGCTTCAATAGCGATAACTGATCACCCGGAACTCACCGCTGGAGCATCTAGATGTTACTGTTTTAAAGAACTTTACTGAGGAACTGTTGAGTGCGTTCGCGCTGCGGATTGTTGACTAAGTCTTTGGCTGGAGCGAGTTCTTCGATCACACCTTGATGGAAGAAGGCGATTCGATCGGAAACATCGCGAGCAAAGTTGATTTCGTGAGTAACCACAATCATGGTCATGCCATCTTCTCGTAACAAACGCAGTGTATCTAACACCTCTCCAACAAGTTCCGGATCTAATGCTGATGTGACTTCATCAAACAGCATATAGCTAGGTTCCATGGCCAGTGCTCTAGCAATCGCCAAGCGCTGCTGCTGTCCACCCGACATGCGTGTGGGGTAGGTCTGCAACTTGTCACCTAAACCGACGTGTTTAAGGTGTTTTTCAGCAAGACTGTAGGCTTCATCTTTTGATTTTCCAAGCACTATTTGCGGGGCAAGAGCCACGTTATCCATCACTGATAAATGCGGGAAAGAATTCCACTGTTGGAATACCATGCCGATTTCCCGACGCAGTTTGTTCACATTAGTATCCGCGCAGTGCACATCGATACCGTCCACTAAAATCTTGCCACCTTGTATCTTTTCGAGGGCATTAATGCAATACAGCATGGTCGATTTCCCCGAGCCGCTGGCGCCAATGACACTTAAAACTTCACCTTTTTCTACACGCAGATCAATGCCTTTAAGTACGCGCAAATCTCCAAAAGACTTATCAACACTTTGTAATTTAATCATACTGCCACCTCTGTTCTAATCTAGCCGTAATTTTGCCTATGGGGTAAGACAGGGCAAAATAGAAAGCCCCTACGATTGCCAAAATGATGAATGGCTCTTGTGTTCGTGTGATGAGTATTTGCGATGCGCGCAAAAGCTCTAAGTAACCTAGCACCGAAACGAGTGCAGAGTCCTTTAACACGCCTAGTGCCACGCCTGTCCATGCAGGTAACATCGCTCTTGCGCCAATGGGCCAAACGACATAGCGCATATCTTGAAAATAGCTCATACCTAAGGATCTAGATGCGCGGCGCATAGACTCAGGTACTGCTTCTATCCCACCACGTGCCACTTGGGCTACCAATGCGCTGGTATAAACTGTCAGTACAATACAACCTGCAGCAAAGGGCTCTAAAGGAATCCCTAAAATAGGGAAAAAGTTAAAAAACAATAAAAGCTGAATGATCAGCGGAACACTGCGAAAAATATCTAAGATAGACCCTAAAATATAACGCGCGTATCTGGAGGCATATAGCGCCCAACCAAATAGACAGCCCAGTATTGATCCAATCGATATTGAAATAATCGATATCAGTAAAGTGCCGCCAGCGGCTTGGGCTAAAAAAGGTAAGTCATTCACACTAAAGCCGGTGAAAAACTGTATCGTACTCGCTGATTCTGACATAGCGCTCTCCTAATAAGTAAATAACCGACGACTGAGTAAGTGGGCAGCCACTAAGATTGCCTTTACTAATACATAGTAAAAAACAGCGGCGACCAGAAAGAATTCAAATAATCTAAAAGTATTAGACGCTAAGAACTGGGTTTCACCTGAGAGCTCACGAAAGCCCACTAACATTCCCAGGGAACTCATAAGTACTGCCCATACCATTTGGTTAGTCATAGGGTAGTAAACAAGTTTGAATACTTGCGGGATGATAATGCGTAAATAGGTTTGGCTAGCACTCATACCTAAGCAGCGCGCTGCATTGTATTGCGCTTTGGGTATCGCTTGAAAACCACCGCGAAAATTCTCTGCTAAGTAGCCTGCATTGTTAAAGGCTAAGCCGCAAAGCACTATCATAAACGGGCTTAAATGCCAGCCAAACGCACCTAATCCAAAACCGAAAAAGAATAGTTGCAACAGGGCGGGGGTGTTGCGGGCTAGCTCAACCCATACAGTGGCAAATATATACATAGTTTTATTGCCATACAGGCGCATCATCGCCAGCGCTAAGCCTATAATAATGCCGATAGCCATTGAGAGAATTGCGGCCTCAAGGGTGATTAATGCAGCATTAAATAAATCTGGCAGCGCTTTAATAACAGGGCGCCAGTGAAATGTATAATCCATGAAAATGCCTTTAAGTAAGGCGCGATATCATCACGCTATGTGTACCGGTGGCATCTAGGAGGCGCTGCGAAAACAGACTGATCTACTGCGAGAAGACTTATTTGGTCAAAATTAGCGCTAAATTTCGTTAAATAGCACGCTATTCGCCGCAAATTACCGCTAATTTGTCCTCAAATAATCTTGCTCTCGCAACGATCGCAGCTCTCGGAAAGCTTCCTAGTACCTGACTAATAACGCTATCTCTCGCGCATTTTTATCCACAGGGATACGACAGCTATCAATCACTGCTAAGCTGCGCAAACAGCTATATGCAGCAGGGCAGTCATTGAGTGGTGTTAATACATGACATTTGGTATGCGCAGCTCAGGGGCATCGCCGCCGACGTATTTACCCCATAGGTCTTGATAGCGGCCGCTACGTACTTGATGAGTCACAAATAAATTCAAGTAATTTAACCATGCGATATCTTTGCGTGGTCCAGCGACAGAGGTGTAGTCTGTTGTCCAAGGCATACGGGGCCCAGCCGCTAGATTGGTAAATTGGCCAACCACAGGTTTAATCGTAGTGTTGGTCGTAAGACCGGCATCTGCTTTACCTTGTGCTACCGCTAGGAAAACTTCGTTCTCGCTCTGGTAACCTTGATAGAGGTTTTCGGTGCCCCATTTTTTAGCATATTTTAAAAATTCTTTTTCAGGAACAGTCCCAATAGCACCGGCTATACGCTTACCTTTCATGTCCTCAAAAGTCTTAATAGACCCTTCTTTAGGCACTATCGCTTGAGCGTAGTAAATCGCGTAAGGGATAGAGAATCCAACAGTTTTAGCACGCTGTAAACTGTCTGAAGTACCACCAAAAATCACGTCGGCGCGATTATTTACAATAGCGGGTAGGCGCTCTGCCCAAGTCAGCGGAACAATTTTAGAGTCTACGTCTAAAGCCGCTGCTAAATCTTTGCAGTATTCAACATCAAAGCCAGCGGGCTTATTATTTGCATCGCGATAGCCAATGGGTGGGAAATCAAGTACGACACCACAGCGTAGCTCACCTTCTGAAATAACATCATCTAATTTGTCTGCGCTAGCAGTAGTTGACATTGAAAAAGCAAGCGCCGCGGTGGTCGCTAGGGTTGTAAAACGTTTCAGCAAATATGACATGAAGAGTTACCTTTAAATTATTTTTTTTGAAAGCCAGACAACAATAGCATTGAATACAAGTTGTCGACAACAGTTATTTTAATAGTATTTAGTGTGCGTTTGGCGACAGATAATGATTGACGCTGTAGGTTTGGCAAGATAATGTTCGCTCATTAGAATTTAATAAAGGCTGTTAAAATGCGCTGGAAAAAAACGCTGAATATGGTTGAAGCACATGCAGAAGGTGAAGTAGGCCGCGTTGTCACTGGTGGGGTTTTGGATATCCCAGGCAGTACTATGCTGGAGAAAATGACCTATATAAATGAAGTCGATGACAGTATTCGTCGCTTTTGCGTATTTGAACCGCGTGGCTATGCGCAGATGAGTACGAACTTGCTATTGCCGCCGACACGCCCCGATGCCGACGCTGGTTTTATTATCTTACAGGGTGATCAGGCCCATGCGATGTCGGGTTCTAACTGTATTTGTGTGACTACGGTGCTGCTTGAAACCGGTATTTTGGCTATGCAAGAGCCGCAAACTACAGTGCGTTTTGATATGCCAGCGGGTTTGATTACAGCGACAGCCCAGTGCAAAGAGGGTAAATGTGAAAGTGTTGAGCTTGATATGAATGCTAGTTTTGTACAGGCTTTAGATGTCCAAGTAGATACTGAGCAGTTTGGTACTCTACAGGTAGATATTGCTTTTGGGGGTATTTTCTATGCTTTAGTGGATTGCGCTCAACTGGGTATTAGCATTGAGCGCAGTAGTGCTAAGAAGATAGTAGAAATTGGTTGTGAAGTGCAGCGCCAGTTAAATAAAAACCTCGAGATAGTACACCCAGAGAATGATCAGCTCAAAGGGATTGCCTATACAATGTTGATAGATAAAGGCCCAAATGGTGAGTTGCGTAGTGCGACGGTACTACCACCAGGAAGGGTTGATAGATCCCCCTGCGGTACCGGAAACAGTGCGCGGATGGCGGTGATGTACGCACGTGGAGAAGTTGCGGTAGGCGATACATATAGTGCGTACTCCATCATAGGCAGTCGCTTTGATATGACAGTTGCAGGTACTACCGCTGTGGCAGGTCGCGTTGCGGTATTGCCTAAAGTATCTGGGCGTGGCTGGATACATGGCATACATCAAATTGGTGTCGATCCAACAGATCCGTATCAAGAAGGTTATTCATTGACAGATTGTTGGGGCGATGCTGATGATTTAGTCAGATAGCTCTAAATTTGCCAGTTAATCGCTACGAGTGCGCCTCAAGCTTATGAGTGATAAGTAAAATACAGTTAAGTCAATGTTCACTCAATGAATCAAGGCGCTACGCCTCTTTATACTTGTCAACTCTCGGCGTAGCGGCGTTACACTTTCTGTTATGGAAAGTGGTATAGGGAGTAAGCATTGACTAAAGATGGTTTAGGGGCTAAATCAGCAGGGGATTTTGCAATCCGTGCCTTACTACGAATTCATTTTGCGGCGTATAAAAAGGTTTTCAACAGTCTAATCTAGGATAGTGAGCGAGACATAAAAGATGACAGAAAACAATTTGGCGGGTCGCCATATAGCGGTGGTGGGAGCGGGTATCGTCGGCGCAAGTTGCGCGGCACAGTTGTGTTTACAAGGCGCTAAAGTAACTATTATAGATCGCGCATTACCCGGAATGGCGGGTCCTTCAAGAGGCAATGCAGCACATATCGCCGCCCCGGAAATTATACCAATGGCAACTCCCGGTATTGTCTTGTCGGCATTTGGGATGTTACTTGATAAAAGCTCGCCGCTTAAAATTCCCTTGAGCCAATGGCCGTTCCTACTGCCGTGGTTGATGCGTTTTGCACTCAATTCAGCAAAAGCTAGTCATCATGCCAATATCGAAAAACTCGCTGCAATAAACAGCAGTGTGTTCAGTGATGTGGAACAACTATTTGCAAAAGTGGGGTTAAGTGAGCAGCTACAGCGAGATGGTGCGCTGTATTTGTACGAGAGTGAATCAAGCTTGGCTAACGCGGCAGATGAGTTTGCAATACGTGCTCAGTACGGTTATCAAACAGAACGGCTAAGTGCAGAGCAAATATATGCACTAGAACCTAACTTGGCGAAAATATTTGCAGGGGGTTATCGATTGCCTCAGTGGATGACCGTGAGTGATCCAAAGAAGGTGGTCAGCTCGCTGGTGACGTTTTGTGTCGAGCAAGGTGCTGAATTTGTCTGTGAAGAAGTGTTGCAGATGGATAAAACCTCTCAAGCGGATGCAAAGAATGTAACGCTGCATTATAAAAATGGCGGGGTGCAGCACTTTGACAAAGCAGTGCTCAGTGCAGGGGTTTTTTCTAAGGAGTTATTGAAAAAGCTGGGAACGCCAAAAATAGTGGCAGCCGAACGCGGTTATAACCTCACCTATACTGACCCACAAATGAATTTAGCCAGAGCAGTTTTGTTTGGAGACAGAGGTGTAGTCGCAACACCATTAGATCACGGTATTAGGGTAGGCGGCTGGGCGGAGTTTGGTGGCATTAACCGTCGCCCTAATGAAAAGCATTTTGCGGCAATAGATAATATAGCGGGCCAGTTGTTTCCCCAGTTGCAAAGGCAGCAGCACTATCGCTGGATGGGGCATCGGCCTTCTACGCCAGATTCGCTGCCCATCATAGAGCGCAGCGCGGCCAATGAGCATATAGTGTATGCGTTAGGTCATGGGCACTTAGGTTTGACGCAAGGGCCGACTACCGCGAAAATGGTCGCTTCGCTAATGTAGCAAAGCAGCCATTCAAAAGCAGAGAATCTTTGCGTAAAAGCGCAGCGTAAAAGCTATCAATGTTAGCTCACAGAGATAGAAGATGTGTGGCTTGTGGATAAGTAAGCTAAAAAGCGCGTTTTTACCTCAATGGTATGCTCGTGTGCCAGGCGTTCTGCAAGGTCTACATCTTGCGCCCTAATGGCATCAATAATGTGATTGTGCTCAACCACTAATTCTGGGGGCAAAGTGTCGTTGTAAGAGCGAAAGTATAAACGCAGTATACGTCGTCCTTCATCGAGCAGGGTCGAGTAACTTTTTGCTAGGTAGCTGTTGCGCGAGGCGTTGGCTATTAACATGTGAAATGCTTGATTGCGTTCAATCATTGCCAGTACATCACCATCGCGAACCGCTTGGGTAAATTGCTCTTGGCACAAATCTATAGCGACTAAATCTTGCTCGGTGCGCAGTTTCGCGGCGAGGCGATGCGTGGCGCGCTGTAACAGGTCAATCGCATCTATATACTGTGGGAATTCTTCGATATTGAGCGGCGCGATAATGGTGCTTTTGTTGGGTAGTGTATTGACTAACCCCTGCGAGGCAAGACGCACTAATGCCTCACGAACAGGGGATCTAGAAACACCAAAGCGCTCGGCTAGACCAACTTCATCAACCGGTTGACCGGGGCTTAAATGCAAAGAGAGAATTTCCTCGCGTAATACATTAAAAATGCGATTAGCGCCTTCTCCACGGGTGCGCTTTTCTTTGACAGGGTTTGCTTTACTCAATGTAGGGTCCTTAAATTGGCCAATATATAGTCACGTTTTTATGGCAAATACTTTGCGAGATGGCTGCGTTAACAACTATCATTTCAATTTCATTATATAAATATGCACCGATTCTACCTTTTTTAAATGAGTTTGTAATCGAATATTTATTTAGTATACAAACTGTATTCAATCGAGTATAGTTTTTCTCAATGACTATTGGTTAACTGCCAAAAAATTGAGAATTTCGCCCGCTAAGTACTACTTATCAGGCACACAAACGAGGAATTAACATGATCTTTCAAGGTATATACACTCCCATCATTACATCATTCAATAGCGACGGCAGTATTGACTACGAGGGCTGGAAAGACGTCATTGATAATCAAATAGACAACGGTGTGCACGGTTTAATTGTCGGTGGGTCTACGGGT
>Ga0209395_1001958_pt1 | contig 27882 bp, 27 predicted proteins | sample GOMGulsemesocosm_3_FD_184635 | JGI IMG/M metagenome (GOLD analysis project Ga0209395, IMG submission 184635) | Methane-oxidizing microbial communities from mesocosms in the Gulf of Mexico - GOM9D Gulf of Mexico (SPAdes) (version 2) | ecosystem: Environmental > Aquatic > Marine > Cold seeps... | reverse complement strand
AACGATAGATATATAAAGGTATTCTTAATCGTAGGTTATGAATGATGAAATCAAATGACCAACGTCGGCTATTAATCGTTCAATTGACCTAAAGAGCAGTCATTAGCTAGCGTCAGAAAAGCGCTCTTTCGAGTCGTTAGTTGGTTAGATGACATCACACTTCATATTGCTTGATTAGACTTGGACTTAAACATCTTCTTCTTGTTTATAATTGACCAACTCCATTGATATTACCTTGATAGATATAATCTGAAAAAACATCAATTGAGGTTTCGTTGATTTCAGTGAAGTAGGCAAAGCTACCTTTCATCTTCATTTCATTTTGTTTGGTGAGTACTGCGCCATTAATATGGGAAAAAGTAAAAGTTATCGCTAAGTCAGTAATTTTTGCGGTAAGCATTGGGGAAAAGTCTGCGTTGTTCCAAATCGATATTTTTTCAATAAATTGATTGTTTTTTTGATAGATTAACTCACCTTGAAGTTTGCCAATCGAGTCCTTACCCAGCTTTTTTAAGTGAACGTTAAATGCCATAACAATATTTTTTTCATCACTAGAGACGAAAGATAGGCTTTCATGATTAATTAACTCACGTAATTTAATCTGTATATTGTTTTTTTGCTTTTGTTTATTTTTTGTGAAGTTATTCATTTGTTTTTTTGTGGGGAGTTGGCCATTAATTTGTTTAAGCAGCCATTTTTCTTTGGCTTGTGGGGAATATTGTTCTAAGCTACTTGATATGTCTCCTTCCTCATTTTCATAACGAGAAATGTTATAAGACCACAACGCTCTCTGCGTATTTTCAACTTTATTAATAGCGAGATTCACTTTTTCTTTGAGTGATATATCCTTGAATGATGCTAGCTTCTCGGTTGTATTATCCGCGGCCATGATGTTAAAAGCGGCTCCAAAGCAGAGTAGTAATAAGCCATAATTCTTCATAATTTACCTCTAGAGATATTAAAACTAAACTGTATTTGTTTTTGTGTGAAATAAAGGTGAAATAAAAATGAAACTTGATAACTTGTGCTCGTAAATTTAGGGCAGACTTCTAGGGCGTGTTGACGTTTCGCGTTTGTTTTTGCAGCAAGTTAATGAATTTTTATACAAGGCAGAGCCTAAGCTGTGTGGTTGTTCCACATAAATAGGTGATAACGCGGTAGAAATGTTCATTAATTACTGCCCGAAGGGTTCAACTCAGTAAATCCTGCTCTTTGCTACTCGTCTATTACATAGAATAACTATGCTACTTTCCTCGTGCCGCGATCAGAATCTACTGAATTGAACGAAATTCATACGCGAAACATCAACACACCCTAGTTGATGAGCTATTATTTATTTGTCATTAGAGTACCGCTAATATTTCAGGGTTAAATAGTCAGGGAATGGTAAATGCTCAAGAAATGGTAAAAATTATTTAGCGTTAAGCGGGAAATATAGACAGGATAAAATAATATTTTTTTAGGTTAGTCACTGCTGTTGGTGGTGAGATAAATAAGTATCAAGCACTCATAAATCACAGTACAAGTGTAATATTTAATAAAGATGAATTTTAGTATATAAAAATAAATAGGAACAAAACTCTGTTGGTCTTTGTTTGTTCCTCACTATGTTTAGCCCGTAATTTTATAGCCAATGATTAAAACATGACGATTATAAAATAACTAATCCAGAAGCAATAACTGAATTAGTTATCATTAACTACTTTTGTCGAGTAATAATTTCAATAACATTATCACTGGGATCCGTTACTTGTAACATATCTACGTGCAAGTTTTTATCTTTCCAAATACGCGTAGCATTGACGCCTTTGTTAGTTAAACATTGCTTTAACTTAGGTAAGTCAGCATCAGTGAATAATCCAAACTTCATCACGCCGGTTACATGATGTTTATCTAGGGCTGCAATATCGGTTGCTTTCTTTGCATCATCTCGATAAAAGACTTCAACAATGAATTCATCTTTATTCATCAAAACGCCAGTGACACTGCCATCAGGAAACGTGAATTCTTTAGCCGTTGTTAGGTCAAATGTATTTTTATACCATTCGCCTAATTTACTGTTTTTAGGCTCAGTAAAACCGATAAAACCAGCTTCAATATTAACCTTTTCAAAACAATTATTACTGTGAGCCAAAGCGCTGTTACTTATTAAGCCTAGACAAGAAAGAAGTGATGCTAAGGTGATGTTGATAAAATATTTTTTGTTATTAAATTGACTCATTTTTATAGAGACCTTGTTATTGATGTTTAGTGTTGTAAACCTTTAGCTATTTGACGAGTCATACGTTCTGTAGTGATAAAACCCCAATTCCATTTATCATGATAGTTCGATAGCGGATTAAGCTCTATAATATCGTCTTCGCTTTTTCCGTTAGCAATAAGTTTGGCGATGATTTTTTTTGTATCTTCAAGCATATTTATGGATGCTTGTAAGTCTTGTTTATTAGCAATAGGACCATGGCCTGGAATTATTTTAGTGTCTTCGTTTGCTAATTTTAAGATTGTTTTTTGGGCATTAATATACCCATCAAGGCTGCCACCATGGGCATAGTCAATGTAAGGAAACATGCCATTAAACAGAGTATCGCCTGTATGAATGACGTTTTCATTTTCTATATGAATAACGGCATCACCATCAGTGTGTGCATTTTTCACATGAAATACATGCATATCGTCACCATTTAAATGAAAGTCAATGGCATGTGAAAAGGTGATAACCGGTAATGATCCTTTTGGCACGGTTTTGTTGGCAGAACGAGGCATACCATCTTTAATCAACCGAGAACGAATGTTTTCGTGGGCGACAATATGACTACCTTCTTTACTGAAAGCTTCATTATTGCCAATATGATCCGCATGAAAGTGGGTATTAATTAAGTAGTCTATTGGCTTATCCGTGACACTTTTAATTGCAGTTTTAATTAAGGCCAAATTGGAAGACAATGCGTCATCAACCATAACTACACCATCTTCACCAATAGATAACATCATATTACCACCAACAAAACCTCCAGCACCTTCTAACATATATAACTTAGGCGCTACTTCGGTAGTGACAACACGTAGTTCAGTTTTTTCCTCTGCGTTGATGAAAGAGGAGACAGTAATAGCGGTTGCTAATACGGCAACTTTATTTATTAATTTCATAGTATATTCCCTACAATTTTTATATGTCGGTTAAGTTGAATGGTTTGTAGCTGTTGGTTGCATCGATTAGTTGCTGATAACTTAATAATCTTACACCATGTACACCGGCAAACCTTTCAACAGTAATATTCAATTTTTCTATATTTTGACGAAAATTAAGTAAATCTGGAAAACCAATGATGTTCTCATTTTCTATACTGGAGTGAAAATAATCAGCAGTAAACAATAGCTTTTCAGCGGCAATATAAAAAATCAAGTTATGTGCTGAATGCGCCGTTGCTATATCGTAAATATGTACTTTTCCATTAGCTAACGAGATTGAATTATTAATCAAAATGAGTTTATTAAAGTCAAGTTCAGTAACGATATTAGCAAGTATTTCTTCTTTATGTGCTTTTGCTGCGATCAATTTTGTTGCTGTTGAGCTTAGTTCATTTAATCCACTGAGGTGATCTATATGATGATGAGTGATGATCATTGTGTCTAAGACCAAGTCTTTATTTAGATATTTTTTTAGTGCTAAAAATCTAGCCATTACCCCAGCGTAGATATCAGCGCCAATAACATGAACGCCGTCAACATAGAAAAGTGAATTTACATGTCCTTTACCTACTAAATAGGTATTATCAGACAAAGCCGTGATTGTCATATCGTGAGGGGTGAGATCTTTCCCTTGTTGCTTAAAATTTTCAATATTGGCAAAATCGTCTGCTAAAACTACGTCAATATTTATATTTCTTTCTAATACAAAGAGATTAAGTTCCGCACCGTAAAAGACCTCGGTATTTTTAGCAAAGGAAATATTATCTTGGTTAACGACTTGCGAAAACTCAGTTTTTATTTCCCCTAATCTCGGATGATTTCGTATCAAACGAACAATAAAATGGCTCTTCATATCAATAAAAACAGTTAGTTCACCATAAGTAGGCACTGTCATGGTTAGTGAGTGATAATGAATGTTTTCAATTTGGCTTTGAGTAATATTTTTAACAGTCGAACGATTTTCAAAAAGCAATCGAGCCAAACCAATATCATTGAGTAACAAAGATTGACCTATAATACTTTCTTTATTGGCATTGGTATTTTCACGGTAAGTGCTACTAACAAGGTTAATATAATATGCCGTGTTCTTTTTGAAGATATTTCGCTGGTTAAAGATAATTTCTCTTTGATTTAACTCTTGTGTTACTTGTGCTGTTTGTGTGGTGAAATCAATAAGTGTATTTCTTGTTGTTTTTCTCAGATTAAGTGTTGTTGGTGTTTCACTTTGTTTAGGCATCGCACTTTTGAAAACTTCATTAATTGCCAACGTTTTTGCATTCGTTAAGTGTTCGCCGCCGTACGCAGAGATCACTTTATTAATTGTTTTTTGAGTATCAACTTTTGCCCAAAGTTCAAAGGACAAAAGCAAGCTGCTCATCGTAATAGCAATGAATAAGTTAATTTTTAGGGTGTTTTTCATGAATCAATTCCGTAAATTTATTAGCGTTTAGAGCTATGTTTCTTTATATCGTGATATCGCCATAACACATTGATAATTTTCCATTGACCATCTTCACCTTTAATTAAGTGCATGTAATCAATCCAGTCATCGGCGGTTAATTTCACCGAGGCAACTCTCTCATCTGCGTCTAATATTTTTACTGTTTTTATTGGTGATTTGGGGAATTTATTGCCATCTTTATTATAGCTTGCTGCCACTTTCATCATGGTGTCATAACTCGTTTCCATGACATAATCTTGCCCTTGAGATGATTGCCAAAATGTGCGTTTAGCCAGCTTTTTATGCAATGCTTTTGCCATCTTCTCAGGTTCAACTTGATGTTGTGATTCAATATAATTTAGTGCTGCTTGTTTTATTGCTTTGCTATCTTCTGTACTTATATTTACTTCTGCCCGTAGTGGTGTTGTGACGATTAAAATGCATAATAACGTGATTAGTTTGTAGGCTTTTTTCATTTTTTATATCGCTAAATTGAGTGAATGAACCATCGACATTCTAGAATGAGAGATACAAATTAATAAAGTATAATAGGATGAGTTGTAAATTTGTTGGGATAAAGAGCTTTTTATCTAAAGACAAACTCATCGATAAGGTATAGTTTCAGTACGTTCTTGTGAAATATTCTTATTTCTAACGGTAAATTTGTCGAAACATCGTGGATAATGTTCAATAAACTACTGTAAAAACTGTTTTACATTTAAAATAAACTAACCGTCTTCTCTCAAAGAGGTCTTATGTCTAACCTATATTTCATCCGATACCTTGTTATATTTTTATTATTCTTTAATGCCAACGCCTATAGTGCTGATTCTACGCACTTGAAAACAGAAGCCTTAAAGAGAGTTGACTCGAATAAAATTGAGTTGAAAAGAGTTAGTTTTATACAAAACAGTAGCAATGAGATTAACGGTTTAGATAACCCTAGAACAGCTGTACTGGCTCCTGATGGTAAACAGGTTTTTGTCGCCAGTGCAGATGATGATGCTTTAGCTATTTTTGATGTTGATGAAAATTTTACACTAACACTGAGTCAAATTTTTAGAAACGATGAGGTTGTTTCTGGGTTTGTAGGCGCAACGCGAGTTATTTTGTCTGACGATGGCATGGTTGCTTATGTGGTGAGTTTTTATGATAGCGCGTTAGTCATTTTAGAACAAAATGCTCATGGTACTTTTGAATATAAACGAACAATAAGTGACACGGAAAAATGGTTTTCAAAAACAGGTGCGCCAATCGCAGTTGCAGAAGAACAAGACAAACTTGCGTTGCTCGGAGCCTATGATATTACTAAAACAGCCGACAACAAGCAGTTACTTGTTGCAAGTTCGGCAAGTAATGCGTTAAGTATTTTTAATATCGGTAACACAGGCGAAATAACTTTTAAACAGGCGATACGAGATACGCAAAACAGCGAATATGCCTTGTCGGGTGCTGTAAGTGTTATTACTTCACCAAACAGTGAACAAATATTTTTGGCTAGCTATGCCGAAGATGCCATTACTATTTTTAATCGAAGTGCTCAAGGAGAAATAACCTTCTCACAAACATTAAAAAATAAAACCATGGGCATCAAAGATATGGTAAATCCCCATCGGTTAGTGATGTCAACGGATGGACAGTTTTTATATGTTGCCTGTGGCGGGGGAAATTCTGTAGTGGTTTTTGTAAAAAACAGTATGGGTAAATTTAACCTCTTACAATCAATTAGCAATAATGAAAAAGGTATCTCAGGTTTAGCGGGAGGTGTTGGTATTACACTTTCCCCTGATCAGAAAAATCTATTTATTGCCGCAGAAAAGGACAATGCTGTGGTTGTATTTGATCGCAGTAATAATGGTTTATTGAAATTGAATTCCATACTGCAAGATAAGTCTATAGAAGGCGCATCATCAGTTAATGTTAGTGCTGATGGAAAACATTTATTTGTTACTTCTGGCAACGAAAGTAATGCTATATCTGTATATCAAATAAAGAATTAAATAAATGAATTGCCTGCGTGTTTAGTGCTTTAATTTAATTGTTATTTTAAAGTACATATACCTATTGAACTCTAATATTGTGTTGTTGTTTTACCGTAAAGATAAAGTCACTTAAAGAATATAAATATTGTAGATATGAAAACTGTTAGCTATCAACCAAGTTCAATTACAGATATCAGCTTAATTCATGCTCAGTATGAAAACCATGCCTTTAAACCTCATTATCATCTCGATTATCATATAGGCTTAATTTCTCATGGCCAACAAATTTTTAACTATAAAGGCAGCAAACATCAGATAGGACCTAATTTTATACAAATCATGATGCCTGATCAGGTTCATGACAGCCTAACACTTGTCAAACAAGGCTTTTCAACCCGTATATTTAGTTTATCAAGCGACTGGTTTAGTAAGTTAAGTGATGAAATGCAAGGGAAACAATTCTTACCATTATTACAGCATTGTGTTCAAGATAAATGGCTTTATCAACAGTTAATGGCACTGCATATTCGACTTTATGAACCACAAGCTTATCAATTAGCAACCGACAGTTTACCGTTAGAGATTTTTTCACAACTATTATTTCGTTACAGTGATGTTAAACAGCCATCGATTAGTTGTATTGGCAATCATCATATTCGTCAGTTACGTGATTATCTAATGGCGCATTTAGCTGAGAAAATTCATTTAAGTGATTTGGCTACACTATGTCAATTGTCGGAGTCTCAATTATTACGTCAATTTAAACGAAAGACGGGTATGACCCCATATGCTTGGTTGGCACGGTTGAGACTAGAGCAGGCATTGTTGTTACTAAAGGCTGGAAAGTCCAGTACTGACGTTTCCTACCAAGTGGGTTTTTATGATCAAGCACACTTTGTTAAAGCTTTCGCACAAGCTTATGGAATAACGCCATCACAAGTACGACGTCGATAAAAATTCAAGCTGCTTGTTAATTTTTTACAATTAATACGTTTATCTATCTGTCATTCTTTAATTTCTTTTACTGTTAAGGGAATCAATGATGAAAACGATTGGCGTAATAGGTGGGTTGAGTTGGCATTCTACAGCTTTCTATTATCAACATATTAATCAATTTACTGCAAAAAAAGTAGGCGGTTTGCATTGCGCAAATATCAATATGATCAGCCTAGATTTTGAACCTATTGCTGAGTTGATGAAACAAAAATCATGGCATAAATTAAGTCAAGTATTGCTAGAACCCTCCAAGAAACTGCAGGGTATGGGCGCAGAAGGGATTGTTTTAGCCAATAACACTCTCCACCAGCTGATACCTGAATTAGAAAGGACATTAGCTATTCCATTCTTACACATTGCTGATGCCTTGGGGAATAAACTAAGCACATTAGGAGTAAAGAAAATAGGGCTACTAGGAACAGCTTCAACAATGCAATCAGGGTTTTACAAAAAACGCCTGTTAGATAAATATCAGATCGAAGTGATAATCCCAGATTCTAAAAAATGTTTGTGGTTAGATAATATTATTTTTTCAGAACTTTGTTTTGGCACCATCAACAAAAGGGCGCAACAAGGTGTAGGACAATTAATTGAAGATCTTGCCTGTCAAGGTGCTCAAGCAATCGCTTTAGCCTGTACTGAATTACCTTTGTTGTTCAATCAAGACCCTCTTCAACATACGATTCCAAACACTGAGAAAAGCATACCACTTTTTGATACTAGCTTATTACATTGCCAATATGCAGTTAATTGGTCTTTAGGCTTAGATAAAGATAAATAGGAAGTAAAATATGAATAATAAAGTAAATATATCTGAAAAATTCTCATTATTTGAAGAGTTATGGTCTCCCAAGGTTATCGCTCAAATGAATCAAACGCAATTTAAATTAGTTAAAATTCAAGGTGAGTTCACATGGCATGACCATCAAGATACGGATGAAGTCTTTATTGTTATCGAAGGCGATATGGCCATTGAATTTCGCGATAAAACTGTTGAATTATTTGCTGGAGAAATGATTGTTATCCCTAAAGGAGTAGAACATAAACCTTTTGCTAAAACACAATGTAAAGTTATGATCATTGAACCTACAGGTGTCGTTAATACAGGGGGCTCAGGTGGTACGCTAACGGCAAAAAATGATGTTTGGATATAATATTGAAACATGAAACGTTTAATCATTTTATTCGTGCAATGATGTTGGATGTTGTTAGTATCATTGCTCTCTTTTATCAACGGTTACTGTAAAATTAATGTCTGCAGAATTATTTGATCCAAAACGTCACGAAACACTAATACCTCAACCATGGTCCACTGAGTTAGTGACCAGAGAGGTTAATACCATTGTTGCCGATATTAATAATTCGATAATGACTGATAGTAGCTGGCCAACACATCCTCTCGATGCAGAAAGTTATACAAGTGCTAGCCCTAAATGGGCTAGTTATGCAGGAGCCGCAGGCGTTGTTTTAGCTATGCAAATACTAAAGCGATGTGGCTATGATGCCAATGACTATTCTGAGCGGTTGCCAATAATTCATTCCTCATATATAAAGAGTCCTGATGTGCAGGTAGAGCCAGGCTTACAGCTTGGAGAACTCGGCATATTGATACCATTATTGTTAGCTCAACCTAACAATAAAACAGTCAAAAAGAATCTTATTCAAGCAATGCAACAAACTTTAGATTTGCCTTTGAATGAAGTCACTTCAGGTCAAACTGGAATGATGCATGTTGCCTTACATCTTTATCGACAAACAAATGAACAGTGCTGGCGCGATGTTTATATTGAAGGTGCACAATCATTATTAGCACATTGGCAACAAGATAAAACGACCAAGCAATGGCTGTGGCAAAGCAAAGTGTTTGGTCCATCTCGCCATTATTATGGTGCTTGTCATGGTATTGTTGCCAATGCCAACATTCTCCTACAAGGTATCGATTTACTTGATGAAGCGCTTAGTATAACGATTATTGAACGTACAGTTTCAACTCTGCAATTATCAGTTAAAGAAAACAAAAATATGGCTAACTGGCAACTTTGTACTAAACCTGATATAGAAAAAGTACTGGTGCAGTGGTGTCATGGTGGGGCGGGAATTGTCACCGCAATGGCCGCTACCCCACAAAGCCTTTCTAAAAGCTCGATAATATTAGATCGACTACTTAAAAAAACGGCCGAGTTAATATGGCAAGCAGGGCCACTAAAAAAAGGTAGCAATATTTGTCATGGTACGGCAGGCAATGGTTATGCTTTTTTATATCTATATAAACGTTGGCGGGATCCAATTTGGCTTGAACGCGCCCGACAATTTGCGATGCATGCCATAGTGCAATGTCAAAGGGATCGAACTTTTTACAAACAAGGGCGTTATTCTTTATGGACAGGGGATGCAGGACTGGCGATATACTTACATCACTGTCTATACCCTAAGCAGGCTGCATTACCAGGATTAGAATTATTCTAAATTTGGCTATTTCACCTGGGTCTGAATGCTCAGCTGAAATAGCACAATGACGCAGAGACATCTATTATGATTACTGTCCGCCACAACCGCCGCAACAAACGCCGTCACTACCGTGCTTTTTAGGACTTGTTTGTAAAGATTTTTCGGATTTATCGCTATTATTGTTATTTACCACTTCATTTGATGGCGTGTTTTTTTGATTTTCTTTTGTAGATTTTAAAAATTTAAACATAGTAATGTCTCTTTATCTGTGTGAATGAGTTATTAATAAAAGTATGTCACTACTCACACTGCAGAGTATGTGCCAAGGTTGATAATTTTAATCTAGGCCTTTAAATTCGCTAAAAGCTCAGGGCTAGCCAAGTTTACAATGTAAGTGGTGAGTCTAATTGACTTCGTGTTGTTGTAGTTTAAATACCACTTTGGTGTTATTTTGACTCTTTGTTGGCAGTGCATGATGAATTTTATCGAATAAGTTTACTGATACAATTGGGGAGGGTAAATAGGATTATGCCCATTGATAAAGGCTTTACACTCGATGATTGTAGTATCTGCTATTGCTTTTTATTAATTAGTTAATATTGGCGCAATACATGCTCTGTAAAGTACATCTGCTCACTAGATGTTATTAACACTTAATAGAGAGTTATTACTCAAGAGGTTTTTTAAATGAAAAGTATTCCTGATAATTTTGTTAACTATAAATCAACAGTCATTATGGATAAAAATAATGTACCAAAAATGTTTCTGCATTTACACAATACGCGTGCTGGTGTTTATGGGAAAATTAATGTGCTAGCTGGTCAATTGAAATTCTTTGGATTTGTTGACCGTAAAGCAGAAGTTGAACGGGAAATTATTATTAATAGAGGAGAGGCGGCCATATCACCTCCTGAGTATTGGCATAAGGTTGAGTTGATGACTGATTATACTCAATTTCGCGTAGATTTTTATGCCGAAGAAGGTTCGGAGATCGTCATCAAAAATAGCTCTGAGCGAAATTAATAATATTTTTTGGCAAACGACACGGCTTGATTACATAGGGTTTTCTTAAGTGAAACGCACTATACACTTGATGCTATAGTAGATAGTGGCTTTCTAATTAAGTGCTATTTGTACCGTAAGAAGGTAAAATTGAATACCTGAACTATTTACCTTCTTTAAGCTTATTTAACCCTTGTAATGATGAATATATGTCACAATTAGAACCCTGCTTTACACCTTTTAATCAGCCACTTGATAATTATACGCTACCTGAATGTTTTACTTTTCCATTTTGTTATCAACCAGATCCCTTATCATTATTGGCGGCAACAGAGTTACAAGAACAGCTCATAAGCTATAACTATGGGCTTTCAACCGATCAAAATGAAAAAGGTCAAGCAAATGAAGGTTTCTCATCTGGTAAAATGTTTGGCGTATTGGTAGTGCAAAAACAAAATGGTGAATTAGGATATTTATCTGCCTTTTCAGGCCGATTAGCCACTCCAGCCCAATTACCTAATTTTGTACCGCCGGTGTTTGATACCTTTGCTGAAGATGGCTTTTTTCAAGAAGAACAAGTAGTTATTAATCAGTTAAATGAACAATTAAATCGTCTGGAAAGCAATCCTCTGATAGTTAAGTTAACTCACTCATTAGTGAAACAAGAAGCTATTGCTGATGAGCAAATAGAAAATTTTAGAATCAAGGTGATTTCAGGTCGCAAAACTCGCAAGGCACGACGAAGTGAAGGTGAAAGAGCTCTTAATATTGAGCAGTATAAGACACTCAAAGAGCAATTAAGCAAAGAGAGTATTGCAGAAAAAAATGAATTGAAAGATTTAAAGCTTTATTGGCAAGAACAACACCAAATTCTGCAAAAGCCCCTGAATACACTTATTGATGAAGTTGAACAATTTAAGCTGCAACGTAAAAGACAATCGTCAGCCTTACAACAAAAGCTCTTTTCTCAATATCGTTTTTTGAATATTAACGGCATCGAAAAGAGTTTAGGTGAACTCTTTGTAAATACCCCTTACAACGTACGTTATGGAAAGCCACCAGCCGGTTCAGGAGAATGTGCGGCACCTAAGTTATTACAACATGCTTTCAAATGGCAATTAAAACCTATTGCTTTGGCTGAATTTTGGTGGGGGAAAGCGCCAAAATCTGAAGTGAGACAACATAAAAACTTCTATAGTGCTTGTATTGGTAAGTGCCAACCGATATTGGCCCATATGCTTGAAGGAATGGATGTTGACGAAAATCCTTTATTAAAAAATCCCGCCAAAGATAAAGACCTTGAGATTATTTATCAAGATGAAGAAATGTTGATAATTAACAAACCTGCAGAGTTTTTGTCGGTACCTGGAAAAAATATTTATGACTGTGTTTATAGCCGAATTAAGCAGTTATATCCTCAATCATCCGGAGCTATTATTGTTCATCGGCTTGATATGTCAACATCGGGATTGATGGTCATTGCGTTAAATAAACATGCCCATAAAAAGTTGCAGAAACAATTTATAAGTCGCGATGTTAAAAAACGTTACGTGGCGTTAATTGATGGCTTGTTAACTCAAGATAATGGCGTGATAACCTTGCCATTAAGTGGTGACTTTGACGATAGGCCAAGACAGCTTGTATGCTTTGAAAATGGTAAGTCTGCTCAAACAACATGGCAAGTTATTGAGCGTAATAAAGAACAAAAAATAACTAAAGTCTTCCTTTACCCTAAAACGGGACGAACTCATCAATTGAGAGTGCATTGTGCCCATTCCTTAGGTTTAAATATGCCAATTATTGGTGACGATCTATATGGAACAAAAGCGAACCGTCTGCATTTACATGCTCAGATGTTAGAGCTTAGTCATCCAATAACAAATGAAATAATGCGCTTTGAAGTTGAAGCACCGTTTTAAATTTTGCTTTCAAATGATAATAAATAGTGTGCGCTATTTAACTACTTTATTATCTGTTTATTTTATAATTTCCAATGAGGTGTCATCGCTAAAAGTCGATGCAATAAACATGAGAAGAAAGATAAATAGGAACAAATTGCTGATGAAAGTAGTAGAAATACTGGACCAAACTGTGACTAAATTGTGAATGTTATAAAATTCTATATTAATCAGTAGTATATAAAAGTATAGTTTTTTTATGATTGATATGATGCGTGTCTTTTGGGTTAATTAATCAATAAAAATAAAGTACACTAGAGTTGTTACTTTTCGTTTTTAACTTCTTATTCTAAATTTATAAAGGGTAGTGCATTGCGTTATTATTGTTTGGCAGATATTTGTATTGATACTCATAATCAAATACTTTATCGACATGAAGAAGTTATTAATTTAGCGCCTAAAGTCTTTGACCTTTTATTATATTTTTGTCGTAATCACGATCGAGTGGTTAGTAAAGATGAATTAATGGACGAAGTGTGGACTGGCACTTTAGTCACAGAAAATGCAATAAGCCGTACATTAGTTAAAGTAAGAAAAGCCTTGGGTGACGATCCTAAAGACCCCACTTTTATCCTTACCGTTCCTAGAAAAGGTTATCGTATGGTAGGAGAATTCTTACCACGTGAAAAACTTCCTCAAAAGTTATCATCTTCAGAGGTAATACAAAACACTTCTATACATAACAAAACCATGCGCAACTTCACTGTTGCCCTTGTGTTTATTGTGATAATCATCAGTTATTTTTTGCTAAATACATCAACTCAACAGACACTACAAGCCAAGCCAATTCAATCGCTAACACGTGATATTGGCGTGGAAATGCATCCTTCAATGTCACCTGACCTTAACCAGTTAGCTTATACACAACTAGCACCTGAAGATAAATTATCACATATTAATATCGTGACTTTGAAAAGCAATAATCAAATAAAAGTTAAACATGCCAGAGCGAACTTGAGCAGGCCCAAGTGGTCGCCCGATGGACAAAAAATAGCGTTTTTATATCAACACAATGTTGTCTGTCTGATTTTTTGGGCGGATATTACTGAAATAGAAAACAAAGACAGTTGGCAAGAAATCACTGATTGTAATGTAAATAGCGCCCCTAATTTTGTATTTTCTCCCGATAGTGAATACCTGTACTTTAATAACAGGCAATCAAATGTAGATGGCTATCAAATCTTTAGAGTGAATTTGGCAAATAAAGCAAAGGATATTGTTAATCAACCGATCACCAAAGGATTGGGCAACTATAGTTTTGATTTATCAGCAGATGGTAAGAAACTGGTGATGCTTAACAGTGAATATTCACCAAATACGCGTATTTATACGCTAGACCTTGCCAGTTCTTTTTTACAGCAAACAGCACAATTAGCCTATGTAATGCGTTCTGTAATTTGGCATCACGATAATGAAACTTTGATCCATCCGTCACCGCACCCAGCGTATGAATTATGGCAAAGTGATTTGCAAGGTGAAAAACTCGCCGTCGTGGCAAGTAATACCTCACGAGTTAGGCATTTGACGCGCTTACCGAATAATGATGACTTTTTATTTAGTTCATATCTGTCTAATAGAGATATTCATTATCAACACGTGACAGATGACAGCACGAATAAAGAAAAAAGCGAAATTATTGAGTTGGATAATTCTAGTGTGATGGATTATTTACCTACGTTATCTAATGATAAGCTGCAATACGCTTTTGTCTCGAAACGAAGTTCAAAAGCAGAAGTATACCTAAGTGAGCTTAAAGGTAAAAAAACGCAGAAGCTAAGTAATTTTAATAATGCCATTAAGTTATACGATTTATCCTTTTCACCCAATGATAAGCGCCTTTTAATTTTGGCCGACAATCAACTTTATCTTTATGATTTAGTACAGCTTAAAATGACAGTCTTACCCATCGACAATATCGGACTTTATGCGGTAAGTTGGCAAGATGAAAATACGCTTTTATTATCAAGCGTTCGCAACAATGATTGGCAACTAATGCGCTATGATTTAGCCAAAAACACACTTGAACCATTTTATATTGGATACCAAGGAGGGCTTTATGATGAAGAACATCAACAATACTATTTTATTTCGGATGATAATTTTCAAGTCATGACCTTAAAGAAAGGGCAAACAAAACCACAATCCACTGAGCTTTATTGTAATTTTTCTTTCATTAATCGTAAGCTAAACCTTAAAATTAGTCATGGAAACCCAATTTGTTATGCAAACGAAGAAGATCTAAAAATAGGCACAGCTAACGCCTTGGTTGAATATAAATTACAGAGTAAAACATTATCAAAATGGCAGCCTTTGGGTACAAACCACGATTTCAATATCAAAGGCGATGCCGTTATATATGCGAATATGAAAAATCCAGTTTCTGATATTATGAGAACCAAAAGCCAATAAATACAATATGATAATATCAGAAATTAGCAGTTATCAAATAAGATTATAATGTCTTTTTAAGACGTGATTTAGCAGAATATAGCAAGCTGATTGAATAAAACTTATGAAATAAAGATAAGACATGAAAAAGAAAACCAAACGACGGTTTACCTTTTTTATCATGTTGCAAAGGTACAACGGCGGAACCAAAATATAAGCGTGTTTTACCACTATTTTTTTCTTGAACGGGTTCAATCATTAACCACGAACGTGTACGTTTTAAGTAGTCACACATCAATAGCTGATTTTCGCCGCGTTCTTCCACATTCCATACTGAAAAGTTGTCGATTTTACCTTGAGCTAATAAAAGAACTTGTTGATCCGATGACGGCTTTGCAGCGATCCACTTTAAAATTTTACGCTCTAGTTTAAAAATAGTCGTGCTATAGAAAGCCTGAACATAGCTTTCATGGCTAACATCTATCGAAATTTCAGTGGTATAACAATCAGTATAAGCATCACTTTGTTGATAACTCTTGAGCAAGGCGTTATCAGGTAATGGGCAACGAGTTATGGAAAACATCGAATAAAATTCCTTGGCAAATAATGTAGATAAAAGAGATAACGTTATTAGAGGATACGTTACTTTGATCTACATATTATCAGCGTTTAGTTGCCATTATCGTAAAATAGAAGCTAATTATAGGTATTATCTAAAATTTCACGTTGTTCAGCTACCTCAATACGAATATCAAAATCACGAGGCAAGTCAGTATTATCATAATCAAATACTGTTACTTCTGGCATTTTATTCTCTTCTTTAATTACAGCGTTTACACTCATTTTGATTTCCACTTTTATTTATATGGTGTATTATTACTGCAGGTTGTTGTTGAAATCAATTTTTAATCTGTTTTTGTTGTTAAGTTACGTAATTATACTTCTCAGTACGAATAGTATTTATTTAGAACGGCCAATTATATTTAACTTTTCTTCAGCTTATTTATAATTAAATCTGATTTTGATCTGCCTTTCATTTGGAAAACACACTTTTATCACATTATTGAGCTTTTTTAAGCACTAAAAAGCCGTCTGGAAAAGACGGCTTAAAGCCAAAATCAGTCGTTCGAATTGATTTCAGTACATGTGTGCTTTTAGCTGTAAGTAGGAAAGCAATGCTTCATCGCTAACATTGCAGAATTTGCCGATAATTTTAGGCGATTTCTTGCTATTATCTTCACCTACCCATAAGCCTTCAGCTCGATATTTTTGGCTGTTATTTAGAAAAGGAAAACTTAGCCCAAGTAGTCTTATCGGTATCTACAGCTTTCTCGGGATATGAGAATGTCGTAAAGCCCTCTTCGTGATAAATACTGCTTACGTCAATCATGATATTCCAAATATTACCAACAAATTTCTTGCGCAATACTTGCATCTCTCGATGTGACCCTTTCAAAAATTTTGGACGCTTTCCATCTTCAGTATCGTCATTGCCCGCATAAGGCACCCAAAAGCCACTCCAATCCTTTAGATTCCACCGGTCGGGTTCACTCCATTTTTTGCCTTTGAATAACCTTTCTGACAATTGAGCTGAGGCATGGAGATTATGTAGATAACCCGTTTCGGTATTCTCTATATAGATATCAATTACTGCGTAATCTTCGGCTTTGCCTTTGGCGCACACGTATAATGAGTCGTTATCATGCATGAGATAAATTGAAGACTTTGCTGGCAGTTCGAATTTTGTTGCTGATTGCCACTCTTTTGTGTCACAACGGCCATCGAATAGCGGAGCTTTGTTGGTAGAATTTATTGTGATGACGTCGAAAGCATGGGTTTTAGAGGCTACGAATGATAGAGAGGCGCATAACAATAGCAGTTTTGATATGTTTTGCATGGGATTCCTCGTGATGTTTCGGCTTTTTGGTATTGTTAGAGTAGACATCAATTTAAAGTTCGCTCTTTTGAAATAAAATGTGAAATTAAGCTTAAGTCAACCGAAATTAAAATACATGATGTTCTAATGACTTTTAGCTGACTTCTTGCTGATAAAAGATGTATTTTCTAATTGAAGTATTTTAGGTGTTGAATACTCGATCAATAAATGGCTAATAAGTGCAAAGTTTTATCTCCATGTTCTAAGTACAAAGGACAGACCTTAAAGTTAATTATTATGGGGCAGGTTATACGCATAAAGAACTACTTTTAAGACTTGAGGTAGTAGGCCTTGGGTATTAATTTGTGACTATTAAAGTTGATTCGATTTTGTACCTAAAGGCCAAATAATAACCTAAACATAGATTGAAAACATTAATGAACTAAGTGAGAGAAAACGAAGCCTTTTAGTCCAATTTTTTGTTAAGGGGAAATTAGTTATTACACTCAATAACATTGAGGTCAACATCATTTAAATCAAACGCAATACTCGAGGTTTCGCAAGTGCCTGAAGTTACTCGGCTTTCGCTATTGTTCCCACCAGAAATATCACTATCGTAAGACCAATATGTAACCACTCCGCTAGAATTCATAGCAAATGCTGAAGCTACGTTGGAATCCATGCCTTGTTGAATATAAATCGCATAAAATGGAGTAAGCGGAAGGGTTGGTGTTGATACCAAAAGCTTTGCGCACCAAGAAGTCATTAGCTGTTACTTGTTTTTATTTGCTCATTGATTATGAGCTAAGGTTCACTTTTCCCATAAAGTGTATCTAAATTAATAAGTAAAATCATCCCCCTTTAATGTCCCTTTGATACGAAACACTGTCCTTTTATTGAAAGCATTGCTAAGAGCAGCTTTCATCATTTAAATAAGCAAAATTTTTGTTTATGGTTTGGTAGGTTTCATGAGTATTAAAGCCCTAACTTTTTCCAACACTCTTGTGATATATAGCTCGGGAGAGAAATTGAAAAATGTTGTTTCAAAATTTTTCGATATTGTTCCTCATTTGTAATAATAAACTCATTGCGCTTACCATTAATTGTTTCAATATATCGATTGTTAGATAAGGTCTTTCGTCCAGACTTTGTCGGTATAGAACAAATTGATTCCTGTGTGAAATGAGACTCAGCTGATGTTTGCAAGTATTCACACATATGACTAAATGCGTCTATTTTATGACATTCAAGAGTGAATATGTATTGAACCTGCCACATCATGCCTTCTTTTTTTTGTAGTAAAGTGTACTGAGGTCCTTTGCGTTCTATTTTATAAAAAGCGTCTAGCTGCTTTACAGGTATGCTAGTAAGAAAGAGAGGTTCCCTGAAAGAATTACCAAACCCAACATCCGTAATCAATAACTTTCCTTCACATTCAACCAAAATTAGTAAATGGTCAAATTTTGGACCATATGTATTGCGAAAAAAAACACTTGCAGATAACAATTTTACGCTGTAACCACAAGCCAAAAGAAGTGCTGCAAAGGTATTGTTTAATTCGTAACAAAAACCGCCACGTTTTTGATAAACTACTTTATTAAATTGAGATCTAAGTGACAAAGTAATTTTTTTACCAAGTGATATATCAAAGTTTTCAAATGGAATATTCTCAATATGGGCACCGTGTAGTCGCTTTAATGTTGATATATCAACATTAATTTCACCATTAAAATGGACTCTATTAAGGTAATCTTTTATCTCATTTTTATTCAAGTGCATGATATAGGCTCTATTTTTGGTTAGCTTAATTTTATTAATCATTAAAAATAGTATTAGAAAAATCAAGTAAATAAACTGCAATTTTATGTTTCTTTGCCATTTATAGTTTCATTATGACTATCCATATTATTGGGGCAAGATCAAATACCACAAAGTCGTCTTAATTTAGACTTGAGTTTACTACTAGAAATAGTCCGTTTTGCTACCATAGAGCTCGTTTAATGATTATTTGATAACACTAACTTTGTGCGCCTAGAAGGCATTATGTTTAGCTTTTTTCATATACTGTCTAATGAATGAATCGAGTCATATTACTGAAGCATCTCCATAAAAGTATTTTATAGATCTCATAAGTTTATTATCGTCGTCAGAAAAAAATCAGTAAAAATTCATTAGGACTTCAGGTGTTTTAGAGTCAATTTTCCTAAACTGACGGCTAGATTAATCACCCTAATGATTATTTATTTTTTATTTCAAAATAAAGGCAAATTATGACGTATATTTCTGTTCCAATTATTCTGCTGTTTTCTATTCTGGCTTTCAGTAGTAAAAGTTATAGTCAAGGTGATATTTCTATCCCTGATGGTCCTTATCTCGGTCAAACGCCACCGGGCTCAACACCTGAGATTTTTGCGCCCGGTATTGTTAATACGGAGGAATTTATTGAAATTGAGGGCATGTTTGGTGCGGATATGAATACTTTTTATTTCGTCAGGCGTGATGAAAAAGAAGTTTATTCCTTGAATGTCATTGAATATAAAAATAATCAATGGCAAAAATCTATCGTTAAACAGGGGGGGAGCGAGCCATCTATCTCTCCCGATGGCAAGACCATCTATTTTGCCAATAATTATATTGAGCGCACCAGCGACGGTTGGTCGGAGCTAACAAACCACGGTGCACCTTTCAAAGATATCGCGATTATGCGGCTTTCGGCATCTGCCAACGGCACGTATTATTTTGATACCTATACCAAAAAATTAGATACCCCTATTCGCTATTCACGTTTGATAAACGGCAAATATGAACAGCCGAAATCACTAGGCCCGCAGTTTGGCATTGGCAGATACAATGCCCACCCCTACATTGCGCCCGATGAAAGCTATATTATATTTGATAGCGTAAGAGATGGTGGATATGGTTCGTCAGATCTCTACATCAGCTTTCGAGCGACAGATGGTTCATGGGGCCCTGCCATCAACATGGGTGACAAGATAAATACCGCAGCCTCTGAAAAAAATCCAAGTGTGTCACCCGATGGAAAATTTATTTTCTTTGATTGGCGGACAAAACCCAGAAACGAAGATGTAACTATCTACTGGGTAGATGCACAAATTATTGAAGCACTCCGACCAAAATAACAAACCCTATAACAAGCTACTCTCGGGGAGCAATACTTGTTACGCTGTTATTGTCCGCTGAGTAGCTTGTTATCGATACAAAATCTCATCCCATTTATCGATTAGCAATAAAAGCTTAATGTCTTCTTTAAGGTTTGAGTACAAGAGAGAAACTCCCTTCTCAGTGCCTGCTCGGCTCCAGCGCCAGCAAAGCGGTAGTTTACTTCATTAACCTGAACTCGGGATAATGAGTGCTTGATAGTAATATAAAATCAATCACTTAGCTTTATATCAAGCAAAATAAGCATAAAACAGAGATAACTCGTGCCTCTCAATGTTTCATTTTATTTGATTATCAAGGCAAAAGGGTTATGAATAGCGGGCTATTCATCGACGTTTTAACGCTGAGAATCGGATAAAAGGGAATGTTGAGCAAGTGCTGCTTATCCCGAGTTCAGGTTCATTACATTAGCATGACTTCAAAGTGCTAAAATTAGAAATCATACTTAGTCAGTTTTAAACAGAAAGAACCTTACAGGTGCAAGGCATTTGATTAGAACACCCTGCTTAAATTATGAGAAGTTTTAACAATCTAAGCCGTTGCGTATATTTAATGGCTAACGATTTTTTGGTGCAATATCTTTTATTGAATTTGAAAACTCTTTTAGCTCTTCTAGGTTGAATTTTGTGTTTATTCTCTCTGTTGAAGCTGGTTGATGCCTTAAACTCAATCCAGCACGTCTTGCAACTATTGGTCTTATAGGTCTACTAGTAAGACCCCCTCCACAGTTCGGACAAACATTTTTAAGAATGCCTTCCACACAACTTAAGCAAAAAGTGCACTCATAGCTGCATATCATGGCTTGAATTGAATCTGCGGGTAAATCTTTATCACAATATTCACAGTTTGGTCTTATCTCTAACATGGTAATCTCTATAAGTTTAATTCTTGTAATCTTAAGTAATGATCTCAGTAACTATTTCTGTTTTAACCGAATTTGCAATAAAGCATTGCTCATGAGATTGGTGATGCATTTTTTCAAGTTGTTTCAGGGCTGGAAGTTTTTCCCCTGAGAACTTAATATACGGGCGGAGAGTCACTTTAGTCATGCTAGTTTTACCATGGTTGTCTTTATCCATAACCCCAATGGCGTGATCAACGTATTTATCAACGATGAATTTCTGTTTAGCTGCTATTTGTAAGAAGAACAGCATATGGCAACTTGAAATAGATGCAATGAAGGCTTCTTCAGGATCAACATTCTCCTCAACTGAATATGGCAGAGGAACGATATATGGTGATGGAGATGCGGCAACTGTGGCTCCGCCATCAAAATCCCATTGATGGGCTCTACTATATTTATTATCGATAAATTCTTCTTTGTTATCTCTTTGCCATATTATTTTGGCCGTATACTCTGACATCATTTCCCTTTTTTATTTGTGCATTGATAACTCTTAAATGAGAGTTCATTATCGCTTGATATATTAGTTGAATAGAAGCGATAATATTTCATCATAACTTGAGGATGATTCATATCATTATGAGTAGCAATATTTCATTTTCCGCCATACATACCTTTACCGTAGTTGCTAAAGAACTTAGCTTTACTCGAACAGCAGAAATACTCCACATCACTCCTAGCGCAGTGAGTCATCAGATGAAGTTGTTGGAAAAACAAATGGCTGTCACCTTGTTTCATCGTCAATCAAAGGGAGTACGCTTATCGTTAGCAGGTGAAGCATTACAACGACATGCAACCTCTGGTGTGAAAAATATTCAGCATGGAATTTTGCGAAGCCAATTTGCCAGCCAAAAAGAAAAGTTGGTTATTGCCGTGATACCTTCTCTTTGTCAGCTTTGGTTAATGCCGCGTCTGGTGGATTTTTGTCATAAATTTCCACAAATAGAACTTGAACTCGTTGCCATTGATCAATTGGCAGACTTCACTACAGGACAATATGATGGACATATCCATTTTGGTGCTGGAGATTATAAAGGCTGCGAAGCTAAATTTTTACGTAATGAAAAAGTCTACCCAGTTTGTCATCCAGATCTAGTTAAAGAGGCTAGTGATAGTTCACAGGAAGGGTTAATAAAAGAACATCAACTGTTAATTTATAAAGGCGGAATTGAAGATGAGCCAGGAGGGGTTTCTTGGGGGAGTTGGTTGCGAAATTTTTCCATAGAAAAACCCTCAGAGTTAAATCAAATGTGGTTTAGCCATGTTTCAATGGCGATATTGGCCGCAAAACTAAAGCAAGGGATAGCGTTGGGGTGGCATCAAATGGTAATCGACGATATATCTGACGGTCTGTTATGCCGATTGACAGACAACGAGATTAGTACAAGTTTTAGTTACTACCTTGTTGCTCCCAGTAGATCTTGGAAGAATAAATCCTTCAGTCACTTTTCCTCATGGTTGCAAGAGAAAATGTCTGTTTGACAAACATACTAAGTCAGCTGTACGCATGAAAGTGAAACAAAATTTTGAAAACTGTTTCTGTTTGATTGGTTGCCACAGTACACAATAGATTTGAATCAAGATACGATTCTAGGTATGGCGACTTTGTTGCAAAACTAGCGTTCTGAGATGAAAAGCCACTGGCAGTAACGGGCTTGTAGCAGGCCTTGGCCACAGCGTAACTGATACTTCTGTTTGGCACAATTGAGACAATTACCTCCACTTTCTTCCAAGATAACGGATGTTAGTCGTATTTTTCTAACTTGATTTCAGCCCGTTACCTTTAGTCCAAAGTGAGATGAGCGTTTGAATAATATTATCGACGAAGATAGGCTGATTGATTAGCAGGTATTATGAAAGGTTAGTTTATTTTTGGGGTTGATTAGTAAATGATAATAATTCCTATTTAGATTGACCTATGGTGTTTATTATAATAGGCTTTGAATACTTAGAATAAAAATGGATTACGCTCAGATAAAAGGCGTATTAGCAGGTTTTATGTCAACAAAAAATAAATCTAGTAAGTTTTTTAGCCAATTTTTTATCGGTGCATCGTTATTCACATCTTTAGTTGTTTCTTCTCTTGCGGAAGCAGCACAAGAAGTTAATGTCTATTCTTATCGTCAACCCTTTTTAGTTAAACCACTTTTTGATATGTTTACTGAGCAGACAGGCATCAATGTTAATGTGGTTTTTGCTAAAAAGGGCATGGCAGAAAGGTTAGCTCGAGAAGGTGAATATAGTCCTGCTGATTTATTGTTAACAACTGATATTAGTCGCTTAATTGAATTACATGATCGTCAATTACTGCAACCATATAATTCAGAAACATTAACAACGGCTATACCCAATCAGTTACGTGCTGATGATAATACTTGGTTTGCACTAACAACTCGTGTGCGTAATATTTATTCTTCTAAACGCTTAGGTGAAATTGACATTAACTATGAAGATTTAGCCGATCCAAAATATAAAGGCAGAATCTGTACGCGTAGTGGTAAGCACGCCTATACTGTAGCTTTGGTTTCTTCAATGATTGCAGAGCATGGTGAAGAAAAAACGCTGACTTGGTTACAAGATTTTAAAGCTAATTTAGCACGTAAACCCCAAGGAAATGATCGTGGTCAAGTACAAGCTATTCATCAAAACCTATGTGATATTTCCTTAGGCAACAGTTATTATTTTGGCAAGATGTTAAAAGACGAAAAACAAAAGGCTTGGGCTGATGGTGTTAATATTAATTTCCCGAATCAAGCGAATCGTGGCGCTCATGTAAATATTTCGGGAATGGGATTAGCAAAATATTCACCTAATGCTAAAAATGGTAAAGCATTGATGGCGTTTTTAGTTTCTAAGCCAGCACAACATTTATATGCGGATACCAATATGGAATACCCAGTACGAACAGATATAGCGCCATCGGCTTTAGTGGCGTCTTGGGGCAAGTTTAAGACAGATACATTATCGTTGGAAACGATTGCCAAAAATAGGGAAATAGCATTAAAACTCATTGATAAAGCCCGTTTTGACTTATAACTAGGGCCACAACGATTAGATGACCTGAATCATAATTTGTGATCGAAAAACAAAAAAATAGAGTATGGCGCAACGCCTGTTATTTGATGTCACTAGCATTGGTTATCCCTATGTTAGTCATGTTAACTGAAGGTGTCAGTGCATCTACTGATTTATTATCCCATCTTTGGCAAACGGTGTTGCCAGACTATCTTTATAATACCTTGCTTTTAGGTGTTTTTGTCGTTTTGTTATCGGTGTTTTTTGGTGTAGTCAGTGCCGCAGTTATCACACATACGAATATTGTCGCTAAAGGTATGTTACGGTGGTTATTGATGTTACCGCTAGCAATGCCAGCCTATTTAGTGGCTTATATTTATACTGATGTCTTTGATTACGCGGGACCTGTTCAACGGTTGTTACGATCATGGTTTAATTGGCAATCTCCGACAGATTATTACTTTTTTGATATAAGAACCTTAGGTGGTGCAAGCGTTGTTATTGCCTTGGTATTATTTCCTTATGTTTATTTGTTGACAAGAACCGCATTTGAGCAACAAGATCAAAACTTATTGAGAGTTAGTAAATCGCTAGGACTGTCAACGAAACAGAGCTTTTATCGCATTGCTTTACCATTGGCAAGACCCGCGATAGCTGTTGCTGCGAGTCTAGTGTTAATGGAGACATTAGCAGACTTTGCCACAGTGCAATACTTTGCGGTGAATAATTTAACTACGGCGATTTATGATACTTGGTTAGGTTATAGTGATTTACCAACAGCCAATGCATTAGCCAGTATTTTAATGTTATTTATTTTTGTGACGGTTGTTACAGAACAACGTGCGCGTGCTGGTCAGGTAAATCAATCAAGTCGCCCCAATAAAAATCATCAATTAATAAAACTCTCTGTTTCTCAACAGCTCATTGCAAGTATTTTTTGTTGGTTATTGGCCATTGCAGGTTTTATTTTACCCTTTGTTTTATTGTTATTCATGGCGTGGGAATATAGTACCGTCGAACAATTGCAACTATTAATTCCTTTTGGATTTAATAGTGTGGAAATAGCCTGCTGGGCAGCTAGTTTAAGCACAGTATTGGCTTTGTTATTTACTTTATTTAAACGCTTGAGCATCGATAAATTACGAGCAATACCGATGCAAATTGCAAGTTTGGGTTATGCCGTTCCAGGAACTGTTATTTCTATGGCAATGATCTCAACATTTGCGCCCATTGATCATGTTATAAACGATGTAGCTAAATTCTTTGCTATAAAAGGACCTGGACTTATTTTGTCAGGCTCTATTTTTGCCGTTGTATTTGCCTATGTGGTACGTTTTTGTGCAATAGCGAATGGCACTATCGCCAGCGGACTTGAACAGATCCCTAAATCAACTGATTTTGCCCCAGCGAGTTTGGGCGCAGGTTTATGGAGAATGTTAACTAATATCCATATTCCTCTGCTCAAACCATCAATTTGGGTAGCATGGCTTTTAGTGTTTATTGAAGCAATGAAAGAATTACCTGCCGTTTTATTATTAAGGCCTTTTAACTTTGAAACATTAAGCACACAGATTTATCAATTAATATCTGATGAGATGCTTGAACAGGGAGCCCTAGGGGCAATTTTAATTGTATTATTTGGCTTGATCCCCATTATTTGGTTAAACCAAAGTAAAAATAAACGGTGAAGAATAAATTGTGACAGAACTGTTAAACATCAATGCATTATCAGTCGAACTGCAAGGTAAACTTATTTTAACTGATGTTAGTTTATCTCTATTAGCTGGCGAAATCTTAGGTTTAGTTGGACCAAGTGGCTGTGGAAAAACGACTTTATTAAATACTATTGCAGGGTTTATTCATCAAACAAAAGGTGAGTTAATCGTTAGGGGCATGCGGCCAATTACATCTAAACACAGGATTGCACCAGAGCATCGAAACATAGGTATGATTTTTCAAGATTATGCGCTATTCCCACACCTTACTGTTGAAAAAAATATTCTTTTTGGAATAGGAGACTTAAAAAACATTGAACAAAAGGAGCGTCTTACTCGGTTAATTCAGTTATTAAAACTAAGCGATTATGAGTTACGTTATCCACATGAATTATCTGGTGGTCAGCAACAAAGAGTAGCTATAGCGAGAGCCTTAGCGCCTCAACCTAAGTTATTATTACTTGATGAACCTTTTTCAAATATTGATGCAAGATTACGACAGGAGTTGATGTTAGAAATGCGTCAGTTGCTTAAAGAGCTTAATATGACTGCTATTTTTGTTACTCACAATAAAGATGAAGTCTTTACCTTTGCTGATCAAATTGCGGTAATGCATCAAGGTCGTATTTTACAAACAGGTAAGCCCGCTAGTGTTTGTCATCAACCTAATAGTTGGCAGGTAGCTGACTTTTTACAATTGGGGAGCTGGATTCCTGTAAAACGAAACGCTGGAAATGAATATGAGTCAGCGTTAGGAATCGTTAGGCTGTGTAATGATGAACTAAGTAAGGTTGAACTAAGTAATGTTCAACGTTGTAATCAAAAAATAGCAACGGCTTTCTCTTATCAATTATTATTGAAACCTCGATTCATTGAAATCAATGATAGTCAAAATTACAATGTGGTTGTTGAGCATATTTCGATAACAGAGCAGGGCTATCATTATTTTTTTAAAAGTCTTTCCTCTTCAAGTGACTTAGCATTTGAGCATTTAAGCTATTATAGTCACGACTTATTTGAACTAGGTCAGTCATTAGCCGTTAATATCAAGACACATGATTTTTTGTTTTTTGATAAGTAGCCAACCTTAATTGGGGTATGAACTTATCTAAACTTCGGTTTTAAATTCTGTGATGTAAATAGATTACATCAAAAAGTAATCTATATATTTACTCTGTCTATTTAAAAAAAGAAATAAAAGGAGCTAAAAAATCCGTTTACCTGTTATTGAAATATACGCGGCGACGACGCCAATTAATGCATATACCCATTCAAAATAATCAACTTTTGTAAAGTGACCATTAATTGTCATCACGATAATCATATAAGCTAAATAAAGGGAAGGTAGAGCAACAACGCCAATCAGTATTCTAAGGTTATTTGAAAGTTTTGGTCTTTCATTTTTATTCATATTTTTATATTCCAAATATTACAAGTAAATTAGTTGTCAGTGTCATACATTAAGCCGTAAATATTGCGATGTCTAGTTAACAGCATTTAACATTCATAATATTTTAAAGGTATGAGTTAATCACTAGTGCACCTTTTAGTTTAGTAATGTCACCTTTCCTATGATTGTTAATATATCGCTCACTTAGATAAATTAATTTAAATGTGAATAGCAATTATCTGCGTATTTAAATGACGTTATATAGGACGTGTTGACGTTTCGCGTTTGTTTTTGCAGCAAGTTAATGAATTTTTATACAAGGCAGAACCTATGCAGTGTGGTTGTTCCACATAAATAGGTGATAACGCCGTAGAAATGTTCATTAACTTAAAGCCCTA
>Ga0209395_1001957_pt1 | contig 27887 bp, 28 predicted proteins | sample GOMGulsemesocosm_3_FD_184635 | JGI IMG/M metagenome (GOLD analysis project Ga0209395, IMG submission 184635) | Methane-oxidizing microbial communities from mesocosms in the Gulf of Mexico - GOM9D Gulf of Mexico (SPAdes) (version 2) | ecosystem: Environmental > Aquatic > Marine > Cold seeps... | reverse complement strand
GCCATTACTGACATTGAATCATTCAAACGGTAACTTCCCCCTAATTCAAACTTCTTGTAAAAACGTGCGCTTACATTTACATCTAAACCAAACGGAGCTCCATCAATATAACGAGTCATTAATGCTGGAATTAACTGAATATTATCATTTAAATCATAATAATACCCTCCTCCAAACATTACTAAAGTAGCATCAGTAGCTTCTTGAGCTGCTCCTGCTATTTCCTCATAACGTTCGGCTTGTAATATCCTTGGTGCTGATAAACTCACAAAATATTTTTCTGCTTTATAATAAGCTCCTAATCCGAAATTTGGATTGAATTTACTTACACGTCCTTGATTTATTGGATCTGGTGTTTGTAATCTTGTAAAGTCTACATTAAAGAAACTTCCTCCTGCTTTTAATCCTAAAAACAAGTCTTTCCCTTCTCCAAAACTTAATTTATATGAAAAGTTTGCAAAGATATTTGTTTCTTTTTGAATAAATACTCGATCTGAAACAACTTCAAGTCCTATTCCAACTTTGTCATTAAAACTTCCTTGAGCAGCCATTGATTGTGTTTGTGGACCATCATGGACTCCACTAAACTGATCTTTATAACTAATAATATTCAATTCTGTTTTTTCGGTACTACCAACATATGCTGGATTTATCAATGACATATTTTGTCTCCAAAATGTATATTCTGGTGTTTGTTGTGCACTAGCCCCTAAAGAGAATAATAATGCAACGGCACCTATAAATTTATATGTTTTTCTCATTTCTATATTATATTTTATGAAAGCTTACTAAATAACTTTTTACTTAGTAAGCTTACTTTTTAATGATTTATTAGTAATTGATGTACATCCAACCTTTTGAAGTTTTCGCTTCTCCATTTGCTGAAGTATACTCTATTACATAGTAATAAGATCCTGCAGGTAATAATCCGCTTCCTCCTTCAGTAGATTCTCCTCCCCATGTATTATTTACATAGTTTGATGCTTCAAATACTTTTACTCCATGACGATTAAACACTTTAACAGTATTGCTTACGCTTTCAATATTTTTGATATACCAAGTGTCATTTTGTAAATCGCCGTTTGGTGTTAATGTATCTGCCGGTTCAACTGACTCACAAGTATCTCCAACACCATCATTATTAGCATCTTCCTGATCAGAATTAACTGTACTTGGACAGTTATCACAATCATCACCAACACCATCGCCATCAGCATCTTCCTGACCTGAGTTTACTGTATTTACACAGTTATCACATGCATCCCCTATTCCATCTCCATCTGTATCTTCTTGACCTGAGTTTACTGCATTTATACAGTTATCACATACATCTCCAACACCATCTCCATCAGCATCAGCTTGATCAGAATTTGCTGTATTCAAACAATTATCAATTGAATCAGGAACCCCGTCATTATCGACATCAGGTAATGGTGCTCCACAGACCTCCAAACTCCATGAATCTAACGTACCTTCATCTAAATCCCAAAAATCATACGCTGACAATGTCCAAGCTCCATATGAAGCCTCCCCATTAAAAGCAGATAAAGCATTATCCGGTTGATATGACGCTGTAAATGGAGCATCACCTGCTGCTGCTGCTGATAAAGCCGTTGCTGCCTGATCATCCAAAACAGTATTTGTGAAATTTACACCATTACCAATAATATTAGCAAACAACTCTACCTCAGTACCCGACGGGCTTGTTAGTACCAAACGAAGATCTTCAACAAATACATGACTAATATTTATGGTTACATTTACATCCGTAATTGTAAGCCCAGTATTAAAATTAATAGTTTGTACTGCTGGAGCTCCTTCTTCAGGATTTCCTCCAGGTCCTGTTGGAATAACTAATGATGAATCAGCTGTAACTATTGTTGTACAGTCGATATTTGCAGTTTCAAAACTAAAGGCTGTAGATACACTACTTGTAGCTGAACACTCAGTATTACTTGAAGTAACTGTCCAATAATATATAGTTGGACTTGTTAAAGTTGTAGCTGTATAAGTATTTGTATTCACAGTAGCATTTTCAACCAATGTAGTTAAACCAGCATCACTATATATATTAACATCATAACTTGAAGCATTTGCATCTGCATTCCAAATTAAGGTATGATCCGCTACATTTGTTGCAGCATCAGCAGGTGAAGTTAATACAGGTGTTGCAACAGTACCATCAAAAACATTTAATGTAACATTAAAGTTCTGAACTTCAGCCCCATAAGCACCTGTTATAACTATTGTACTACTTCCAGCAGTAGTGATCCCAGAAACCGTAGCAGTTATACCATTAGTATCAGCATTTGCTGTTGGCTGAGAAAATGTAACAGTTGTTCCTGCAGGGTTTCCTGTTGCAGAAAAAGTTACTACATCTGAAAAAGCATCATCCGCATCATAATTAAATGTATATACTGCATTTGTTGGTTGACAAACATCAACTGTAGTAGAAGTGAAATTTAAGGTGTAATCAGATACCCCTGAACAAGCTGCTGTATTTGGCTTAAAATCGGCCTGAACAGAAGCTATATAAGCATCTACAGCTGTTGTTTGACCTGCTGTAAGCATATACATACATGCGTCATCAACATAATCCATATAATTCATTGTTAATGCTTTTTCACCAGCAACACACCCAGCAACAGATCCATTTGCAGGACAACCGTATGTTTCATTAGGAACTGCTGGTGTATCAGCAATATTATCTCCAGCTCCACATCCTCCATTAAAGGTATGGTCTAAAGTAAAAAAGTGTCCTAATTCATGAGTAACTGTTCTACCTAAATTAAAAGGTGCTCCAGGAACTATTCCAGAACCCGGACAACCAGCTCCTGAACCAAAAGCTCCTAAGTTCATTGTTACAGAATCTCCACCAGCTATACTTCCTCCTAAAGGAGAAAAACCTAATAATCCAGCTCCAATATCCTTTACCAAAAAGTTCATATATCCTCCCCAGTTTGAGTCTGTTTCTGACCCTCCTCCGAAATTATAACCAATTGTTACAGCAGGTCCACCTTCTACCATTTCTGCATCTAGTCCTGCTGGATGGTTTGTTGTTGCTATACAAAAGAAAATATTTGATACTCCTGGGGTAACCCCTGGATAATCACCACTTGCTGCTGGCCATAAAGTATTATCAGCATTTGTAAAAGTGTAATCAGCGTTTAAAATATCAATTTGATTTTGTGCTAAAGCCTCTAAACAAGCTCTATCTGACTCTTGTCCACTTGGGAAATGCACCGCAACTGGAATGATTACAGGTACTGCTTTAGCTTGAAAATTACCTGACAATCTTTTATAGAGTGCTATTTTAAATTTCTTTTGAGTTTTTGCGTATTCTTTTGCATACACTGGGTTAGCAAGTTTCTCTTGCATTTTCTCTACCATACCACAAGATCTTTTATCTTGAGAGTAAATAGCTACGGTAAAAACTAACATTAAAAATGTTAGTGTAGCCTTTTGTGAACTATGTTTCATAGTAATCATTTAGGGGTTAATAAACTTTATTTTTGTTAATAAAGTGTTAAATGTAATTAAAAAAAATCGTTTAAACAATAAAAAACATCGATGAAATGCATCATACGTGCCCTATCAGAATAATAGGTATTATTTAAAAAACAAGCTAATTCAACCAATTTTTAAATTCTTTAACCCTTTCCCTGCTTACTATAAGTTCTTCTTCTTGAAATTTATTCAATTGAACCTTTAATCTTGAACTTGAATAAGAAACAATATCCTTAATTGCGTTTATATTTATAAAAAACTTTCTGCTAATTCTAAAAAACTGCTTGGGGCTTAATTGCTCCTCTAGTTGTTCCAATGAATTTTCTATTAAATAACTTCTACCTAAATTAGTGTGGATATAAGTAGCTTTGTCTTTACTATAAAAACACTCAATATTATCTGCCTCAATTATTTTTAAATGTTGACCTACTTTAATAGTGAATCTGTTTTTATAAGTTCGTTCATTATTTTTTAGAAATAATCGTTTAACATCATCAAAAGAAACTACTGACTTTTCTTGCTGCGGTTTGAAGGAATTAAATTTTTCAATAGCAATACACAAATCATCCTCATCGATTGGTTTTAAAAGATAATCAATACTATTTAGCTTAAATGCCTCAAGTGCATACTGGTCATAGGCTGTTGTAAATATAACTGCACTTTTAATTTCAATTTCTTCAAAAATTTCAAAGGAAATTCCATCAGACAACTGTATATCTAAAAAAATTAAATCAGGATGTTCATTTGTCAGGAACCAATCTTTTGCTTCGGCGACTGAATGTAACATGGTACTTACTTCTATTTGTTGCTTTTTCAACATTCTGTTCAATCTTCTCGCTGCTGGTTTTTCGTCTTCTATAATTAATACTTTCATTCCTTAAATTTAACAAATTATTGCCATTTGTTTTCTTGCTGCTTCTCTTTTTCCATAAACTCTTGTATTTTTCTACTCTCCCATTTATCTCCAAATAAAAGATGTTTCCCAAAAACTCCAAAAGCATGAAAAAAGATTCCAATACCCCAAAATATCCATAAAGCAAATGTTCCGAAATCAAAAAAAGCTTCTGAAAAACTTTCTCCGTTATTCATATTACTTATAATTTTACTGCAACTTATAAATATATTTACAATAAAATAAGATGCAAAATGCCAATAAAACCCTTTAATTTTTTCAACTCTTTTTTTGGCCCTTAAATAACGATCCTCTTCTTTATGTTTTTCCATAACTATTCCCATTTATGATTTTTTTGTTCTTCTTCTTTCAAAAACTGCTTCATCTTTTGATCTTCCCAATTGGAATTAAAAAAAAGCCCTTTTCCAAATACAGACACCCCATGAATAAATAATCCAATACCCCAACCAATAGCTGTAGAAAAAGAACCTAAGTTCAAAAATCCTCTAACATTAGCATACCCTGAATAAATCATTGACAGTAATACTATATTAACTACCACATATACCATTGCATGCGTATAAAACCCTTTAATTCTATCTACTTTTTTCTTTGCTCTATTATAACGATTTTCTTCATTATATTTTTCCATAATAATTCATTTTACTTACATTATTTTATTCCCAACGATTCAAGTTCTTTTCATCTTCTTTCATAAACTCTTCTAGCTTTCTATTTTCCCATGCCTTTCCAAAATATTTATCTTTTCCATAAACTTCATAGGCTTGAAAAGCTAAACCTACTCCCCATCCCAACATTGGGTAAAAAAACCATTTATGTTCATGCCAGCTTGTTTTGAAATTGACAAAAATTAAAAATGGTATAACAATAATATAAGCTATTACACTCCAATAAAACCCTTTTAAATTCTCTAATCGTTTTCTTGCATTTTCATAATTTGTATGTGATGACGTTGCTTTCATAATTGATGCTTTTTTAGTTAATAATGGCAATTCTACTTTAAATTCGTTTTTTGATTGATTGATTGAAATTGTTCTTGTTGATAATATTTGATATCGTTCAGTAATATTTTTTAACCCTATTCCGCTAGATTTATTTAGTGTTTTCTTTTTCTGAAAATTATTACTTACCATTAATGTGTTTACAGATTCTATAATACTAATGCGTAGTGGTTGTTGTTCACTTACAATATTATGCTTAATACAATTTTCTAATAAAATTTGTAATGATAATGGAACTATTTTTGCTTCAGGATTATGAACTTTTCCTGGGATTATACAATCAATTGCATTTTCAAAACGCATTTTTAACAATAACATATATGTTTTTGCAAAAGCTAACTCTTCCTCTAGCGAAACCAAATCCTTATCTTTTTGCTCCAATACATAACGATATACTTTTGATAATGATGTCGTAAATTTCTGTGCTTTATCCGTATCCTCTTCTATTAAAGACACTAACACATTAAGACTATTAAATAAAAAATGTGGATCTAACTGACTCTTTAAACTTTCATATTTAGCATTTGCGGTGCCTGCTATAATTTTCTGTTGTTTAATTTTCTTATCCTGTAATGCTTTAAATGAATAAAAGGCAATAAAAAATAACGACACTACAACAGTAATAACAAATGGAATAATATAATTTTTTGGTGACTCTTCATTTAAAAAAGCAACAAACGATTCTCCTTCAATAATAACATCTTCAACTATTCTCAAGAAAAACACTGCACATAGCGTTACTAATATTGAACTCGAAAAACCTAAAACTAAACGACTAACTTTATAATTTTCTTTCCCATATTTTTTATCAAAAAATAAATACACGCTCAAGTTCGCACCATATAATACTGTCGTGTATAGTAAATACCATAAAAACTGTATACCTAAGTTTAACTCAATAATAAAAGAACCTCCCAAAAGAACTGAAATCGTTTTCATAATCACAAAGATTATTATTCCTGAAAGAAATGCGTATTTAATATGTTTTACTAAATCATTCATAATATACTCTTAGTGTTATACAAAGGTTAATTATTTATGTCCTCAAAAAAAAGTTTGTTTCCTGAACTGTCAAATTACAATACTGAATTGTAATTTTATAATTTAAATTTAAATGTCTTGTAACAAATCAATACAATTGAAGACTTATTTTACAGAACAACTCAAATAAGTGGATAAAGAACTCGAACATAGTTTTGTTACTCAATTAGAGAAACACCAAAACATCATACATAAGGTATGTAGATTATACACTAATAATCAAGATGCTCATAATGATTTATTTCAAGAAGTTACCATTCAACTATGGAGAGCATTTCCGAAATTTAGAGGAGAAGCAAAATTTAGTACATGGATGTATCGTATTGCATTAAATACAGCAATAACACTTTACCGAAAATCAAAACGTAGAATTCAAACTAACGATATTGCTGATTTTAATTTTAAAATTAAGTCAGAAGAATATGATGACACTGAAGAAGAACAACTAAAATTAATGTATTCCGCTATAAAACAGTTATCTGATATAGAAAAAGCCTTGATATTTCTATATTTAGAAGAAAAAAACTACAAAGAAATTTCCGAAACCATGGGTATCAGTGAAGTTAATGCACGTGTGAAAATGAATAGAGCAAAAGGAAAACTTAAAAAAATATTAAACCCATAATTATGGAAGAATTAGATAAACTTAAAAAAAACTGGAACGCGACTATTCACCCTAAGGTTTCAGCTAAATCAATATATAAGATGATCTTAAAAAAATCATCCTCAGCAGTAAAATGGATATTTATAATTAGTATGATAGAATTAGCCCTTGGTTTAACCTCAGGTGTCCTTTTACTTACTAACTCTGAAAATGAATTGAACTTACCTTCGTGGTTAGAAACAACTGTTACTATTTCAGGGATACTAATACCGGTTATTTATTCATATAAATTTTTCAGAAACTACCAGACAATTAACACCACCAGTAGTGTAAAAGAATTATTAAACAACATCATTAAAACACGTAAAACTGTTAAACAATTTGTTTTAATAAATTTAAGTTTAATTGCCGTAATGATCATTTTTGCATCCTACTATACGCTTACAATGCCAATGGGAGTAAATAATGAAATTGCTTATCCTTTAACTACTATTAAAGATTATTTGATTCTAGCACTGGTAATTTTAATTTTTACCACAATAGTAATTGGCGCCTGTCTTTTCATTTACTTCCTATTATATGGAATATTAATGCGTAAACTAAATAAGAATCATAACGAATTAAAACAGCTAGATTTATAATTCGTTTTAATTAAAAACAAAAGAGGCTTACATAATATGTAAGCCTCTTTTGTTTTTAATATACTTTTAAATCAATATTCCCATTCTCTTAGTTTATTCAAATCTTCCATTTCTTTTAATGTTTTAACAGGTATCACTTTTGAAAATGACTGATGTTGCTCAATTGCATATTCAATTTGAGTTACTATATCATCAACAGAATCATTATCGTAATCAATTTGTAAAGGTTCTTTTATAATGAATGATTGTAGAATTCCTCTTTTCTTAATTCGTAATCCTTTTTTATCAAACGATCTTCTAAAACCATCTATAACTATTGGAATAACAATTGGCCTATGTTGTTTTATAATATGAGCAGTTCCTCTTCTAATTGGCTTAAAAGGAGTTGTAGTTCCTTGAGGAAAGGTTATCAACCAACCATCATCAAGTGCCATACCTATATTACTGATATCACTCATTTTGACTTGCCTTTTTACATCCTGTCCTTTATTTCTCCAAGTTCTATCTATACTCACAGCCCCTGCATAGGCCATTATTCTAGGTAATAACCCCGCCTTCATAGTTTCTTTTGCAGCTACATAATATATATTTAACTTTGGTTGCCATAAATAACCTACATTTTTTATAGAATCTACCCTACCACTCAAACTTGCATTAATTACATGAAACATAGCTGTCACATCTGCAAAATAGGTTTGGTGATTAGACACAAATAACACATTTCTATTTGGTAGGTTTTTAATAATTTCTGAGCCTTCAATTTGTAATTCATTGAAACCTCTAAAACGCCTATGTGTAAGAACTCCTATTATTCTTATTAGCATTTTCTTGAAAAAGAGTATATGTCCGAAAGGATTCTTTTTAATCAACCCCATTATTTATTTAATATTAGTATTACAAATGTATCGAAATAAATAGCTATTCCGATAAAATTAAATCTTTAATCTCACTTAGCATCATTGCAGTTGCTCCCCAAATAACTTCATTATCAAATTTAAAAATAGGCACTTCAATTTCTTTGGCGTAAGAAGTAGTTATAACCTGTGATGCAATAAATTTATCAGACAATATTGACTTTAAAGGTATCTCAATTAAACGTTCTACTTCTTTTTTTTCTAAAATGTACACAGGTCTTCTTTTAAGAATTCCTAAAAAAGGCTTTACTAAAAAATTACTCGGAGGTATATATACATCCGTTAATTCTTTCAATACTGTAATTTCCGTTGAAGAAACACCTATTTCTTCATACGTTTCCCTTAAGGCAGTTGCTTCTAGATTATTATCTTCAACCTCTACTTTACCTCCTGGAAAACCTATCTGATTAGAATGTACACCTTTATATGTTTTTCTTAGCATGAAAACCATTTGCATTTCACCTGTTGCATCAGGGAATAACAATGATAACACTGCTGCTATATTTGGGTTCCTTTCATCAATATTAATTTCTTTTCCAAGTTTTTTTCGAATTGATGGCGCTAATTTAAACTGTGAATCTATCCCTGGTAAGGATGATTTTTTTATTTTTGGTACTAGTTCCTCAAAATCTTTTAAAGTCATGATTAAAATAAAATATCTGTTTATAGTTTTTTTTATGACACAAATGAGTTGCCAAGATAAACAAACTCAACAAAAAAAAGAGGTAAAAAAAACAATTGATATTGAAAAAAAAACAGCTCGCCCTAAAGAATTAAAACCAATAATTTCTCAAAAAACTGTTGTTCCTTTTTTAACTGAATACGCATCTAAACATCATGAAAACAATATTTTAATTGAAACTCGACTTGGCAACATACATATTCAATTATTTAATGACACCCCATTACACAAAGCTAATTTCTTGCTACTAACAAAAGAAGGGTATTTTAATACAAGTTGTTTTCATAGAGTTGTTAAAGACTTTATTATACAAGCTGGGCAATCTGATAAAAATAGTACACGTTTTTTACGCAAAAAAATTGGAGCTTATAAAATCCCTCCTGAATTCACTAATCACAAACATCATAAAGGAGCTTTATCTTCAGCAAGGAGATGGAATGAAAACCCTAAAAAACTATCCGATGCATATGAATTTTTTATTGTTCATAAAGAAAATGGATTGCATCACTTAGATAACGAACACACTGTTTTCGGCAAAGTTATTAAAGGCATGGATGTTGTGGATAAAATTGCACAAGAAGCAATTGATAAAGGAGAGTGGCCTACTAATGATATTAATTTAACCCTCAAAGCGTACTGATAAACGAAAAAATCACCAAGTTTAGCTATATAAAAATACCTAGAAATAGCTATTTCTTAACATGTACTTATTTACTACCTTTATATTCCTCATAAGTTAACCCTTATGAGGATAAGTAAGTTTTTTTGGGGTAAAAATCTCTGCTATTTATTTAGCAGAGATTTTTTTTGCTTTTTTATAAAAAACAACTCATCTACATAAAGTTACAATTCGGTAATTCCTTTTTTACTTCTAAAAATATCTTAAAGATATTTGTACTTCAATTAATTAAAAAATAAATAGATATGAAAACATTAGTTTTAATAATATTTTTAGCCATTGCAAATTTTATGGTACACTCACAAGAACAAACAGGGATTGATATCACCGTACAGATAAACAATCTTAAAAATGATAATGGTTTTGTTCTACTTGGGTTACATGATCAAAATACTTTTATGAATAGTGAAACCCCAGCATTAAACCGTATACAAGAAAAAATTGAAAATGGAAAAATTGAAGTAACATTTAAAAATATTCCTGAAGGTGATTATGCTATTATGGTAGTTCATGATGAAAACGCTAATAATCGAATGGATTTTGAATTAAACGGAATGCCTAAAGAGCAATATGGAATGTCAAACAATAATATGAGTTTTGGCCCTCCTATTTTTGAGGATGCAAAATTTAAGGTTGAAAAAGAAAACCTAAACCTTAAAATAAGGCTCTAATAAATCAACCCTAAAGTTGGTTTACAATAAAAGGTTACTGAATTCAGTAACCTTTTATTGTAAATATTAGCTCAACCATGATTGCATCATCCAAATAATTTTTTCCTGCTCTGTAATAAAATCGCTCATTAATGAATTTGTACCTTCATCATTTGCTACACCTGATAATTCAAGTATTTTGCGTTCTAAGTATAATAATGATGTTAAAGAATCTACTATTAATTGAACTGCATCTTCATCTTTAATAATATTTTTTCCTACTGCAACCTTACTCTTTAGTTTGTAGTCTTCAAAAGTATGTAAAGGCATTTTTCCTAAAGTCAATATTCGTTCTGCAATGTCATCCACTTTAATAGTAGCATCATTATATAACTCTTCAAATTTAACGTGAAGTTCAAAAAACTGCTTTCCTTTTATATTCCAATGTATTCCTCTTAAATTCTGATAGTACGTTTGAAAACTTGCCAATAATACATTCAAGTTTCCAGAAACTTTAATTATATACTCTTCTTCTAATCCTAAAATTGTTGCTCTCATTATGCTCATTTTATTTTTTATCAAAAATAATATCTATTAAAAACAAAATAACCATAGTTATAATTGATAGTTTTTATATCTTTATCGTCAGAATTTATCGACTATGACCATAACACAATTAAACTACGTATTAGCCGTTGCAGAGCATCAAAATTTCACTAAAGCTGCTGAACATTCATATGTTACTCAACCGACATTGAGTATGCAGATACAAAAATTAGAGGATGAATTAGCTGTTAAAATTTTTGACAGAAGTAAAAAACCAATTGAATTAACTGAAGTTGGAAAAAAAATTGTAGCTCAAGCAAAAAATATTGTAAACGAATCTGATAGAATAACAGATATTATTGACCAAGAAAAAGGATTTATCGGTGGAGAATATAGACTTGGTATCATCCCTACAATAATGCCTACATTATTGCCAATGTTTTTAAAAATATTCATTGAAAAACACCCAAAAGTTCAACTAAAAATTAAAGAACTTACAACACAAGAAATTATAAAACAATTAAATGATGGGCAATTAGATGCCGCTTTAGCAGCTACACCATTAGATGATGAAAATTTACTTGAGCGACCTTTATACTACGAACCATTTGTAGGATATATCCCTAAAAATCACCGATTATCTGATAGAAAAAATATTGAGGTTTCTGATTTATCATTAGACGATATTTTATTGTTAGAAGACGGACATTGTTTTAGAGATGGTATTATTAACTTATGTAGTGCATCAAAAAACAATACTCCTAAAAAATTTCAATTAGAAAGTGGAAGTTTTGAAACACTAACTAAGCTTGCTAATGAAGATCTTGGAATGACTCTATTACCCTATTTGCACTCTAAACAATTATTGCATACTGACGAAAAAAACTTAAAACATTTTAATGACCCTAAACCTGCAAGAGAAGTAAGCTTACTATATCATAAAAATGAATTAAAAATTCAAATAACCAATGCTCTAAAAGAGACAATTGATTCCGTCATTAGAGGTGCCATTGCGTTTCATAATGTTAATATTATCAGTCCTAAAAAAAATCATATCTTGTAAACTAAACATTGATACTATGAAATTATTAAAACATACTTTTAGTATATTACTTTTGTGCCTAACTTTTATATCTTGTTCATCGGATAAAGATGACACAGCTGTCAATGCTCCATCAGACTTTTATTATCCTGGAGAAACACCTATTCCTTTTTACACTCATGGTAGTATTTTACCTAATATTGATTGGGGTAATGAAACAGGAACGTATACATTAGATATGAGTTACACTGGAGTAAGCTTAGATGAAACTACCGGAGCTTTGTCATGGAATGAAGATTTACCATTAGGAAATAATGTGGTTATGGTAACGGCTACAAATTCAGCAGGTTTTGCTAGTACTACACCTAATTTACTACATCAATTTAGTGGTGTTTTTAACGGTGCATATAATAATGATGCTAATCCGAGTACCCCAACTACAGTTAGTTTAGCTGCTACCTTTAATATTGATGGAACTATGAGTATTACTGATAATGGAGCTACGTCAAATGGAACTTGGATATTTAATCCTGTAGGGAAACTAATTTGTACCTATAGCTCTTTTGAATTGGAGTTAGATTTAACGTATTCATTAACTGTCACACCATACTTAGAAGGATTTAAAAGAAATACTGGTAGTGCTACAAACTTAAATTTTGTTCGTTTAGATTACTAAAGCAGTTTAGTTTAATAATTACCAGAAAATAAGAAAGGCAACCAAACGGTTGCCTTTTATATTACTTTTCTAAATAAATTAAACATTGATTTAATTCTGGTTTTTGTAGAGTCAGGTTTCCAATCCAAATCTTCAATTCTTCAATTTCATAAGGTAATAACCTTTCAATTGCTTTTTGAAGTTCTCTACAAAAAAGATTAGCATCAAAACTTACTCTCTCAAGTACTGTTTTTGTGTAATCAAACATTGCTCTTGCCATGTATTTAAGTTGTATTAGGGTTTTTAACTATATAAATAAACGAATAAATATTGTGAAAATTATTATTTAAATGTTAAAATTTATTAAATATTCATAAATTATACATTCTGTTAGTAAGTAATTCGCAATTTAAGCGTTTAAACACAACTAGTTAAAAATCAGCAAATTATACAGTGTTTACGTCTAATTTACTGATTTTTTTATTTTAATCAATAACATATAAAGTGGATTAAAAACGATTATCACCATCTAATAAATCTCCAATACCACCTAAAATACTTCCTTCTCCTTTACTATTACCAGTTCTAGGTATTGCAGCAATAACTCTAGAAGCTAATCTACTAAACGGTAACGATTGAATATAAACTGTTCCTGGACCTTGTAAGGTTGCGAAGAATAATCCTTCTCCTCCGAATACTGTATTTTTAATTCCACCAACAAATTCAATATCATAGTTAACCGTTTGTGAAAAACCAACCAAACACCCAGTGTCTACTTTTAAAGTTTCACCAGCGGTTAAGGTTTTCTTACAAACAGTCCCTCCAGCATGAACAAATGCCATACCATCGCCCTCAAGTTTTTGCATGATAAATCCTTCTCCTCCAAAAAATCCTCTTCCAAGTTTTTTAGAAAACTCAATTCCTACTGAAACTCCTTTGGCGGCACATAAAAAAGCATCTTTTTGACAGATAAACTTCCCTCCTTTTTCTGCTAAGTCAATTGGTATAATTGAACCTGGATATGGTGATGCAAAACTAACTTTACGTTTTTGTTGTGAAGTATTAGAAAATACTGTCATAAATAAACTTTCCCCAGTCAATAATCTTTTCCCTGCTGAAAACAGTTTTCCTAACACACCTTCACTTTGATTAGAGCCATCTCCAAAAATGGTACTCATTTCTAAACCATTTTCCATCATCATAAAAGAACCTGATTCTGCAACAACGCCTTCTTGAGGATCTAGCTCAATTTCTACATATTGCATTTCTTCTCCATGAATTTCATAATCTATTTCGTGTGCTTTCATTGATTTGTTTTTTAATTGATTCAATATATAGGTAGTGAGAACACCTATTTTGTTACAGCACAATTTTAATTACTTCTTTTTCTTCAACTTCAATGTCCATTCAAAATTAAAAGAGGAAACTTGGAATCCATCTTCATTAACACCAATAACATTCATTACTATTACTTGACCCGATTCCGATTCAATCACTTTTGCTATTACCTCATCTAGCATAGCTCCGTCTTTACAAATAAATGTAATACGTCCTTTTGCCTTTTTAGTAAACTGGGCATTATTACTAGCAACTAACATAGATATGTTTTTACCTGCCTCCTGAATTTTTTGCATTACTAACGCTCCTGTAGCTAATTCGGCAGCCATACCTTGTACAGCCCAAAACATTGAGCCAAACGGATTTTGATTAATCCACTTAAACTTCACACAAGTTGTACTTTCTACGGCACTTAACTTTTTTAGTCTTACACCACATAAATATGCAGAAGGCAACTTTGTAAGTAGAAATAAGTTAATTTTTTTTGGCGTTAACTTCATATTGGTAAATTATTAATATTTTGATTAATTCGATAGTTCATCAACTAATAAAACACTGATAAACAAAGAGCTTATCTATCATTAGTCCTTTCTTCATTATTCAAAGATACACCGATTTATTTCATTTTAATATGTTAATGTTATGTTAAATTCTAGTACTTTGTTTTGCATAGTACCTTCTTTTATCCATATATTTGCATAGAACAATACTATATCATCAATCATTATGCTAACTAAAAATCACAAAAATATTGCAAGCTTTATCCATATTGGCACATTTGCAAAATATGTTTTCCCATTTGGACATTTTATTGCGCCCTTACTTATTTGGACAGTAAACAAAGATCGTTCAGACTTTATTAACAAAAACGGAAAACAAGTTATTAATTTTCAAATCAGTGTATTACTATACTTCATCACTATGGTACTTATTTGTGTTCCGATAGCAATTAATTTCGGTTTTAGCATTGAGCAATTAGAAGAAATTAAGGGTAGTATTACTCCTTATGACTTAACTAATTTTACTGGAAGTATTATCGCTTTTATTGTACTTGGTTTGCTAAGTATTGTATTACTCGTTATTGATTTATACGCAACCATTATGGGAGCTATTAAAGCGAGTGAAGGAGAATTGTATAAATATCCGTTAGCAATTAAATTTATTAAATAATCATCATCATCAATCAAAAAATGAACAATTTACACAACCTTAAAAGATTAAATCTATGAAATTAGAAAACACAAAAGCTCAAATGAGAAAAGGTGTGTTGGAATATTGCATCTTATCAGTCCTAGATGGACAAGATGCGTATGTTGCAGAAATCTTAGACACATTAAAAGATGCAAAAATGCTTGTAGTAGAAGGTACAATATATCCTTTACTAACAAGATTAAAAAATGCAGGGCTATTAAATTACAGGTGGGAGGAGTCTACATCTGGTCCGCCAAGAAAGTATTATACTTTAACTGAAAACGGAAAAACATTTTTAACTGAATTAACTAAAACTTGGGAAAACTTACACCAAGCAGTAACAGTTGTAACTAGCAAAAAAAACACTAACGATGAATAAGACAGTAAATATAAATTTAGGAGGTATGATTTTTCATATTGATGAAAATGCATATCAAAAGCTGCAAAATTATTTAAATGCAGTTAGACGTTCTTTTGCAGGTGCTTCTGGAGAAGATGAAATAGTATCAGATATAGAAAGTAGGATAGCTGAATTATTTTCTGAAAAACTGCAACACGACAAACAAGTTGTAAGTAACAAGGAAATAGATGAAGTAATTGAAGTAATGGGGCAACCAGAGGATTATATGGTTGACGAAGATATATTTGAGGAAGAACCTCGGTCAACTAGAACATCTTCACACAAGAAAAGAAAATTCTATAGAGATGTCGACAATAAATACATTGGAGGAATATCTTCAGGGTTAGGACATTACTTTGGTATAGATGCTCTTTGGGTAAGGCTAATATGGGTAGCACTATTTTTTATTAGCATAGGAACACTAGCAATTTTTTCTTACATATTGTTATGGATCTTAATCCCAGCTGCAGAAACTACTGCAGAAAAAATAGCCATGACTGGAGACCCTGTAAATATTTCAAATATTGAAAAAAAGATTAAAGAGGGTTTTGATTCGGCTTCTGAATCAGTAAAAAACGTTGATTACGAAAAATTCGGAAGCAAAGCACAAAGCGGAATATCCTCATTCTTTGATGCTATAGGAACAGTTTTTATGACTCTTTTTAAAGTATTTGGAAAATTCATCGGAGTCATATTATTATTAGTAGGTACTGTTGCAGTAATTAGTACATTAATAGGTATGTTTACCATGACGTCATTTGATTTTTTCAATTTAGACATTACAAATCAATTAGATTTATATGATTATGCTCCTGTATGGCCAGTGTGGGTTGTTTCAGTTCTTGGCTTTTTTGCTGTAGCAATTCCATTCTTTTTCGTTGCTTATTTAGGATTAAAAATATTAGTTTCTAATTTAAAATCTATAGGAAATATTGCTAAATTTAGCCTATTAGGAGTTTGGTTATTATCAGTAATTACTTTAGCTGTATTTGGTTTAAAAACTGCAGTAAAGCAAAAAGAAAACGATCATGTTTTTATTAAAGAAGAACTTGCAGTAACAGCTCAAGATACTCTTAGGATAACTATGAATGCCAATGAATTATATTCATCAAGCTTAAGAAGAAGTGATAATGAAAAGTTTGTGTATGATGAAAATAACACACAACATATATTTTCTCAAGATGTACGTTTAATAGTTAAATCAACTAAAGATTCTATTGGAAGTATTAGAATAAGAAAAGAAGCAAATGGTCATTCTCATGATGCTGCTAGAACTAGGGCAAAAGATATTGATTATCAATATACTTTAGAAAACAATGAGTTATCATTAAATAATTATTTTTTAGCAAGTCCTGAGCAAAAATATAACAGTCAAGAAGTAGAAGTAACTCTATATATCCCTGAAGAAACAGTTATTTATGCTGATGAAAACACATACTACTACCACCGAAATAATGATAGGTATGGTGATATTCTTGAAAACGAATATGAAGAGCACTATTTAAGGGTATTAGAAAAATCAACTGAATGTTTAGATTGTCCTGAAGGAGAATATGAAGATAAACATGGAAATGTAATCATCAATGAAAACGGAATTAACATCACCATTAATGAAGATGGAGAGAAAGGTAAAGTGATTATAGGTGAAAACGGAATTGACATTAATGTAAACGAAACTGAGGGGGATAGTTTTGAAATGAAAATAAACGAAGACGGAATTAAAATTAAAAGCAACGAATAGCTCGTTGCTTAGCTAACTAAAATCAATCAAAATGGCAACAATCGCAAAGTATTTAGTAGTATTACTGATTAGCATGTTATGCTTAAGCTGTAATTTCAACTTTTCTGGAGTAAAAGGAAATGGAAACGTGGTAACACAAAGCAGATTATCTGATGTAAACTTCACTAAAATTAAAGCTTCTGAGGGTTTAGATGTCTATTTAACTAAAAGTACCTCAACAGCTGTGAAAGTTCAAGCAGATGAAAACTTACAAGAATTAATTGAAACAGAAGTTAAAGGAGATGTTTTACATATATACACCAAAGAATCTGTTGGGAAAGCAAGCGCTAAAAAGGTATTAGTAAATTTTACTAGTTTAAATGAAATAAGTAGTTCAAGTGGCGCTGAAATACATACTACGAACTTTATTCTTTCAGATAATATTATTGTAAATGCTAGTAGTGGAAGCCATCAAAAATTAGCGATTAAAGCATCTACAATAGATTGTAAAACTTCAAGTGGCGCTAATATTGAGTTGGATGGCAGAGCAAAAAGTATTTCTGCAAATGCTTCTAGCGGTAGTGTTATTAATGCTCATGGTTTAATTGCCGAAAACTGCACTACTAAATCATCTAGTGGTGCAAATATCGATGTGAATTGTAAATCAACTATCAATGCAAAAGCTTCAAGTGGATCAAACACTTCTTATGCTGGAAATCCTATATCGGTGTCAAAATCAAAAAGTTCGGCAGCAAGTATTTCAAAACATTAAACAAAAACTATAAACCGTAAATTGAGTCGCTATTTTTAGCGACTTTTTTGTGTTTTTAATTTTCATTACCATTTAAAGACATAATTATTTTTATATTGTCAACATAATACATTACAAATAATAAAAATGGCAACATTTTTGCCTTATTTATAATGAAGAACAATTAATAACACTAACAATGAAGTTTAAAGTTTTAGTTTTAACACTATTAATAGGAGCATTTAGTTTTGCTCAGAAAAAAGAAAAAATAAAAGGAAATAAATTTATTAAAGTAAAACAACATCAAATTGCTGATTTTAATGAGCTCGTCTTAAATGAAAACTTTGAAGTTTTTCTTTTAAAAGGAAGTACACCACAAATAGAAATTGAAACAGATGAAAATTTACATGACGTAATTCAATTTTCTGTTACTGAAAATGGAGTCCTTAGCATTAAAACAACACATCAGATCACATCTAAAAAGAAATTGAATATTCGTATTACAGTTACTAATAATTTTAATTCAATTATAATTTCTGACAAAGCAATAGTTAATTCATTAATCGATTTAGAAATTAATAAAATGACTATTACAGCAAATGACAATTCAAGAATTTACTTAACTCTAAAAACTGATGAATTTAAGTTTACAGCAGAAAAGCACTCAAAAATTGAATTAAACTTGACTACTAAAAAAGGTGTTATACAGTTAAGTGAGTCAACCAACTTAGAAGCATTAATTAATGCCGATGAGCTTAAAATTGATTTATATCAAAAAGCAAACGCGAAAATAGAAGGTGACCTAATTAACTTAAACTTAAGAGTTGATAACGCTTCAAACTTTAAAGGTAGTAAGCTTACTGCTACTAATGCCACGGTTATTACTGAAGGTAGCGCAGATTGTGATATAGACGTCAAAGAAACTTTAGCACTAGAAGCTTCTGGATCTTCTAAAGTAAACATTTATAACACTCCAAAAATAGATTTGAAAAAATTTGAAGATTCTGCTTCTATTTTCAAAAAGCAATAGTCAGTTCTTCTAAATAAGTAAACAAACGTAAATTAATTCTATTATTTTACAAGAAACATAAGAATAAAATAAAAAGAGCCAAACTATAGTTTGGCTCTTTTTATTTTATTTAATGGATTATTGCTATACTTCTTTAGCTGCTAAATAACGTTCTGCATCTAATGCAGCCATACATCCGGTACCTGCAGCAGTAATTGCTTGTCTATATACATGGTCAGCTGCATCTCCAGAAACAAAAACTCCAGGAACATTTGTTCTAGCGCTTCCTTTTTCATTTATGATATACCCAGTTTCGTCTAAGGTAATAAAGTCTTTAAAGATATCCGTATTTGGTTTATGTCCAATAGCTACAAAGAATCCTGTAGCTGCAATATCATGCTCTGCTCCAGTATCTCTATTTTTAACCTTAGCACCAGTAACACCATAATCATCACCTAAAACCTCTACAGTTTCAGTTCTTAATAAAATTTCAATGTTATCGGTTTTTCTAACTCTTTCGGCCATAATTTTAGAAGCTCTAAAATCATTACGTACAAGCATAGTTACTTTCTTACATATTTTAGATAAGTAATGCGCCTCTTCACAAGCAGAATCTCCTGCTCCGACAATAATTACTTCTTGATTTTTATAAAAGAATCCATCACAAACAGCACAAGCAGAAACTCCTCCACCCATTTTTAAATATTTTTGTTCTGATGGCAGTCCTAAATATTTAGCTGCTGCTCCAGTAGATATGATTACTGTTTCACAATGAATTTCTTTCTCATCATTAATCCATACTTTATGAGTATCACCCGAAAAATCAACTTTAGTAATCCAACCTGATCTTACATCAGTTTCAAAACGCTCCGCCTGATTACGTAATTCAACCATCATGGCAGGTCCTGTAACTCCTTCAGGATAACCTGGGAAATTTTCTACTTCATTAGTAGTTGTTAATTGTCCTCCTGGTTGAGACCCTTCATACATTACTGGCTTCATATTTGCTCTTGCAGCATAAATTGCAGCAGTATATCCTGCAGGTCCAGAACCAATAATTAGGCATTTTACTTTTTCTATTGTATCAGACATATCTAAATTCTTTAATTATAGTGGGGTTAAAATAGAAAGCAAAAATAAAACATTCTAAGAGAATTAATTAAAAAATAGATATCAATATTTTTTATTAGAATATAAGAGCTTTTGATAGCAAAATATATGCTAAAAAAATCTTGATAAAGAAAACTTCAAAAAGCTATCTTCCTTAAAATTATTAAGAATTAAATCGTCCGCAGCAATAGAATTAAAAACTCTTGCTTCTAATTCTGCTTTCCAATTATTTCCTATTCTTCTTGAAGCTTCTATACTAAATATTTTACTGCTTTTTTCTAAATCTGTAATTCCTCCGATTAATATGGAAGTATCTTTTGTGTCGTTAAAAGCTATTCTGCTTCCAAAAAAAACATCATTTTGCAAACTGTTAAGTGCTAATTCATCACGTTCATCATAAAGGTATTCACCAATTACACCTATATCTAAACCATTACCATCAATATTACTAAAAGTATATTCTAAGCCTGCTACTAAAGCGAAAAAGTCTTGAGCTTTTGACGTTCTATATATAGATTCAAGTTTCCATAGATATGCATTATGAGTTACTTGTACATCTAAACCTGTTTGATTGATTACAGGGTAATAAGCATTAATATTTCCTAATTGATCAAAAGTGAATAGTGGTTCCCTCCCGTTTCCATAAAAATGAGAAAGTCCTAAATCAAATTCTCCAAAATAATGACTCCATCTAAAAGCTACGTCTTGTCGCCATTCTTCAGCACCACTTTCATACCCAATAGTTTCTTTATCAACCACTACAGGAAAACGTAATCTCCCTTTTTCTCCTGGAAAATTTCGCTCCCTATGATAGGGTAGGTAAAAGAAATTAAAACTTCCTATTTTATCACTTGTCCAGGTAAACTGGGCCATGGGTTGTCCTAATTTCTCTTCACCATCAAAAGATTCAGTTTGATCTGTTTGATTAATAATATCAACAAGATGGTTACTTTCTGTTACACCCCAATATACTTTTTTAAGCCCAATACTTAGCTCCCACTTCCCTTTTGCTTTTTGATAATACAGTTCCCTAATATCCCAATGTGTTCTTTCTTCATCAACATCTAATCTAAAAAAACCAGTAAAATTAATACGCTCCTTCCCTTTGTTCCAATCAACAGAATATTCTGGAGTAAAAGCTAGAGATGGGAAATGGCTTTCTTGACCAGTAAATGCGGCGTCATCATAGAAATAACTATACTCTCCAGCTATTTCTAATTCAAATTCCTGTTTAAACTTTTTTTCTTCCTTAGTTTGAGCTACTAGTGTAAATTGAAGTACTAAAAACAAGGCTAAGAAAATTATCTTAGGTAATTTCATAACAATGGTAATTCATTTATAAAAGCAATACCAAATTTTATGAAGACTTCATTGTTTTTGGTATTGCTAAGTATTAAAACTATATATAATTTAATTCCCTGCTCTTTTTAAAGCTGCCTGAGTAAAATCATCGTCCGTTAAATTAGCATCAAAATTATAATTACTAAATTCAAGACGTGTTTCCTTATTACTCTGTGTATTTACCATATTAAAAGTACCTGCTCTCCAAAATTTATTTTTATATAATTTATAGTTGCTATAAACCAACGTTTTTAAAAGTGAATTTTTACGATCATAAAATTCAACTTTTTCTATTCTATATCCTTTGTCTTTATTATAGGTAACTATACGCCTAGTATACCCTGATTTTAAATCAACAGGATCCTGTTCTACTATTAAAAAACTCCCTTTCTCTTCAAGGAATTTATAGCTATATTTTTCAACTTCTTGAGATGATAAATCTTCATAAGCAAATTCACTTCCTACAAAAGGGCCTGATTTATTATTAGATGAAATTCGCTTCACCCTTTTTATAGAAGGCAAAAACAACCATTGATCATCCGCTCCAACTTTATGAGTAAAAGTTAATGTTGACGTTCCTTTTACGTCCTTTGGGCTGTTAAATACAATTAACGACTTATCACCATCGATATCTAATTCAAGTGTAGCAGTTGTTAAATTACGTTCACTTGTTTGCCCATTCTTGTTTTTTAATGTCATTTTTAAATCTACAGTAGAACTATTAAAACCTAAATCGGCTTGTTCTGCTGCTTTTGCAATTTTTAATCCACGTTCTTCTGCTGTTTGCGCACTCGTAATTGCTATAAACGAAAGTCCTATAAATGTTAACGCTATTTTTTTCATGATTCTATATATTTATTGATGTTTAATTTTCTTCTTTTAAAAATTCATTCTTCTTACTTGTTAATATCAAGAGTGAGGGTAATAAAATAAAGTCTATTACCAAAGCAGCAAAAATTATTATCAAGGTAATTCTTGCCATATAACTATTTAAAGCAAATGATGATGTTGATAGTACCGTAAACCCTGCTAACAATACAATTGTAGTTGTTACAAGAGCCTCGCCAACTGTTTCAAAAGCATAAACAACTGCTTCCTTAGCATCATATCCCAATTCTCGTCTAGCTCTTAAAAATTTACTCATAAAGTGAACGGTATCATCTACAATAATCCCTAAGGTCATCCCAAAAACAATTACCATCCCTGTATTTATTTGCCCTTTGTATAGTGCCCAAATTCCAAAACCTACAAGCACAGGTGCTATATTGGGTATCAAACTTAATAAGCCCAGTTTAAAACTTCTAAGCGCTAACATTAGAACTATAGAAATTAAAATAATTGCTATTATATTACCATTTAACATACTTTCTGCTTGTCTAAAACCAAGTTTTGAAAACATTAACATTGGACTTACTGCAATTGCATGCATTTCTTTAGGGGTATTTTCCTGTAACCAATCTTCACAACGTTCTGAAAAAGCTATCATATTTGGGCTGTCAATATTTTTAAGAGTAACCGTTACACGAGATTCCGATTTATCAACATTAATTTGATTGTTTAAATCTAATCCAAAAGGTAAAGACAATTCATAAAGTAATAAATACTGAGCCGCTTCTTCCCTATTATCTGGTACACGATAATATTTTTCATCATCACCATGCATGGATCTATTTACTCGTCTTGCAACTTCACTAAATGCATTTACATGAATAACTTCAGGTTGCTCATTTAACCAATTTTCAAATGCATTCAAGTTTTTAAGATATGTGGGGCTGTTAATACCTCCGCTTTCACCACTACCTACTGAAAATTCAACATTGTAAATTCCAGTAAGGTTTTCGCTTATATAATCTGTATCTGTTCTAAACTCAACACTTTCATCAAAATAATTGATAAACTCATCATTAAAGGTGTTTTTAGTTGCTAGGAATGTTAATATTCCAATAACAGCAAATGAGATTAGTGTAAGTTTAACTGGTTGTTTTACTACAAAATTACCGAAAGCTGAATAGTTGTTTTTCTTAGGGGTACTTTCTTCTTTTATAACTTTAGTTTTTACAGGTAAAACAGCCATTAATGCAGGCAGAGTTGTGGTAGAAAAAATAAAAGCCATAATCATACCAAATGCAGTAATATTACCTAAATCCCAGAAAGGAGGTACATCCCCAAAATTCATTGTTAAAAACCCAATAACAGTTGTTAAACTAGTTATAAATACTGGCATAAAGTTTAAACGTATCGACTCAACCAAAGCATCAACTTTGCTTAAGCCATCTTTACGCATTTTTTGAAGCATTGTTATTAGTATATGTATACTATCCGCTACAGCAAGAGTAAGTATCATTGTTGGAAACACTGCTGAGGGTGGCGTCAATTTAATTCCCATAATACCAACAAACCCAACAGAACTAATAATTGAAAAAATAACTACAACTAAGGTTGCTATAGTACTATATATATTTTTAGTTAATATAAGTGTCGTAATTATTACTATTAGCATCATGATCATGGTAAGCCCTAAATCATTCATTGATGATTCAAAAAAAGCAGTATTTAAAGGCACTAATCCTGATGAATGAACTTCAAATGTTGGATTTTTATCTTTAAAGTCTTTCACCATGTTTCTTACAAAATTAGTAACCTCAGGTATTTCCTTGGCACTATCTTTTCCAGGAAGTCGTACAGTAATATTTACTGCTGTAACACTCCCTTTTTCGTTTAGAATACGGTTTACTAATAAAGGTTCCTTTAACGCTTTCTCTTTTATTTCATTAATTTGAGCGTCTGTTTTTAATGATGATTCATAGGATAAATCATCAACAAACAAATCATCTCCTTCAGCACTAGTATGCTGAAAATTAGTTAATGCATCTACTCTTGACGAATACGGAGTATTCCATGATGCAGCAGTTAACTCTTCTATCGCGGAAAGGTTTTCTTTGGTAAATACATTTCCGTTTGAAGGCGATAATACTAAAATAACATTGTCATCCTTAGTATATTTGTCCTGTAAAGCATCAAAAGCTTCTAATTCCGGGTTAGATTCACTAAAAAACACATGGTAATCACCATCAAATTCCATCTTTCCTTGGGAACCAAGTCCCATTGCTAGCATAACTGATGCTAACAATACTATCCATTTATTCTTTATTACTGCTTTCGCCCAATTCTTAGCAAAATTATTGGAAGCATTGCTTATTTTTTTAAGTGCGTTCATCTTTTAATCTTAATTTAATTGACCAGTCAATTATTAATTGGTCGTTACAGTTATTATTACTATTAGTACTTCAGTTAAGTCAAAAAAATTGACCAGTCGTCTTTTAAACGGGTAAAAAAAATTATTTTAATAAAATATTCGTAATCACATGCAGTAAATTATCAATTGGATAAGCATTTTGCATTTCTTTCATTGTAGTCATTGCTCCTTTTCCTGCATCTTCCATAAATTCAGCAAGGTCACGAGGTTTAATAGTAGTACTAACCTCTCCTTGTTTTTGAGCTTCTTCTATAACCTCTGCAATATAGTTTTTAATAAGTTCACTTTTTGCAGCAATCATATTTCGTATAGCTTCATTATGATCTGCCATTTCAGTTGCTATATTACACCCCATACAACCAGATTTAAAATTTAACTCCTCCTTTAAAACTGTTGAGCGAAAAGTATAAAAATCTAAAATACGTTGCTTTGGGGAAACTGTTTGGTTTTGTAAAATTTCTAAAGCAGGAGGAAACATTTGGTCAAAATACTTTTCCAGTGCTTGTACTGCAAAGTCTTCTTTACTATTAAAATAAAAATAGAAAGAACCTTTAGGTATCTCTGCTGCTTTAACAATATCATTAACACTAGTAGCATTATACCCTTTAGACCATAGTAAGGCAATTCCTTTATCTAAAAGAAAGTCTGCTTTAAGGTCATGTTTTAAGGTTTTAGCCATTGTACTAATAAATATTTAGAGTACAAATATATGACCACTCGTCTAGTAACACAAGCTTTTAACACATTTTTTTGTTTTACGCTAATGTAATTTGCCTAAATATTAAGTAATAACGGTATATTAAAACAATGAGATAATTGCTAATTTAATTTTTATATTAGTTAATCTCTTAATGTATATCTGCGGACTTTATTTAAAACTCTAACTCTAGGGTTAAGCACCAAAACCGGTACTAAGTATAGTCATTGTTATAAGGTGCTTGTTATAGTCGATTTACCCATACTTTAAAAAACTCAGGTTGATTAGCTAAAAAAGTATTCCAATTCATTTCTTTCCTGCTAGGATTCGTAGGCCAAGGATCACGCAAAACAACCTTATCTATTATTGGGTTATTAAACTGGTTAACTGAGTAATAAACAGCTGTTAGAACATATGCATGTCCTTCTCCTCTTAATCCAACAATGATAGGCCATTTTCTAGACAATTGGTCAACAATATCAGAACCATTATAAACCCCATATTGAGAGTAAATTTGAGAATACCTTCCTCTTGAGTCAGGAGCCCAACCAGAAAGTGCATTCATAATATTTTGAGCATTTCCTGTTTTACAAGGCAAGTTACCATATACCTTTTGAACTATTTGTTCCTGTTGAACATATAATCCGTGATAATTAAGTACCATTTGTACACAAGTAGCCCAGCACCAATTTTGACATCTTTGTTCCGAAGCTATTGGCTGAACTTCATTAGAGGCCGGTCCAGCTACAAAATAATTTTGACCAAGTTGCTTAATTGCTCTTTGAGCGCTCACTTCTTTACATAAAAAAAGAGAAATGAATATTATTAAAAAAAGTTTAATTGTTTTCATAATTATTTGTTTTTGATGTTTCTAACGGGTTTGTATATGAAAAATAGCGGATTTTTAGCACGAACTTTTCGGTTTGTAACTGGTCTTTATTTTATTATTTATCTTTCGGTTAAGCACTAAAATCGCTATTTTTTATATACTTTGTTGGCAACAGTTTTCTTATTTAAAATAATTTTCTAAATCTTGATTGATTGTTCTTCCTTTATAATATCCAGTATAGTTTAATTCTAATCTTCTACTTGTCAGGTCATCATCAATGATCTCTTGAAAATAAGAAGAATTGTGAGGGAGTTCTTCAATATGCTTTTCAAAATCTAACCATTGATCCAATATAGAATTAATTATTTCTCTTGATTCTCCTTCAATTTCATTTGGCTTGAAATCTTTATTAAATAGATTTAATGCAACTGATGTAACTGCGTATTTCCCGTATCTCAGGGCATTACCATAATTTACTTTACCAAACGTGTTTTTAGAATCCTTATCTATGTTAGATTGAATCTCGATAAGAATTTCATATGTTTTGTATGCGAAAAAATATTCTTTGTATCTATTAGAGTCATTTAAAATTTTCTCAAAGTTTTGTTGCTTGAAAATTTGATTCTCACTACTTCTACGCGCTTGAGATGGTTGTTTGTTACAAGTTAAACATAAACGAAGAAAATGATCTCTATTTATTATCATTGATCTATTGATATATTTATTTCTCAATCCATCTCCAAATTCTCCTTTTTTTCGTTCATAATAATATCCGAAGTCTTTAAAAATCTTCTCTTGTATTTCAATTTGGATTTTGTCATTTGACCTTCGATCTGATTCTGTAACAACCGTTTGTTGATTTGTAGCCTTAGAAATGGCTTCTATTAGTGATAATTTTTTTTCAGCATCAGCATCTGAAATTTCACTTTCATTAAATGTAATTACTTTTAGTAAAACTTCTTTGTTTTCTAAAATCTCAAGAGGATCTCTACCTTCTTTTAAATATGAATCATAAATTAAGCTTAACGTATAGGCAGTCTGCCCTCCATTTATTATTTGACCATTTGTAACAGTTAATTGTGCTTTGTCTTTAATTCCTATATTTTCATTATAATTTGTTTTGTCTGATAGCATTGTTATACCATTATTAAATAATGCAAACTCATTAGTTTTCTTATTTACAATAGTATCACGAATTGCTCTATTAACAGAACTACTTGCTAAATCTAAATAGCTTCTTGGGTTAAATTTTAAAATTGAGTTTTTATACTTGTGTAAAATTCTTGCGATTTCATAAGTTGGTACAAATAGAACAGAAATGTTACATTCTTTAAATTCGGTATCAACTTTGTAACTTACTTTAGAACTTG
>Ga0209395_1001951_pt1 | contig 27954 bp, 32 predicted proteins | sample GOMGulsemesocosm_3_FD_184635 | JGI IMG/M metagenome (GOLD analysis project Ga0209395, IMG submission 184635) | Methane-oxidizing microbial communities from mesocosms in the Gulf of Mexico - GOM9D Gulf of Mexico (SPAdes) (version 2) | ecosystem: Environmental > Aquatic > Marine > Cold seeps... | reverse complement strand
AACAACACTATATGCAGGAACATCTTTAGTAACAACAGACTTACTGGCAATAACAGCACCGTGGCCAATGTTAACCCCTGGCATTATTGTCGCCTCATATCCAATCCAAACATCACTACCTATTACAGTGTCACCTTTAAAGGGTAATTCACCTTCACTTGGCATGGCTTTTTCCCAACCATTACCAAAAATATAGAAGGGGTAAGTCGAGAAACCCGACGTTTTGTGATTGGCACCATTCATGATGAATTTTACATTTTTGGCAATAGCGCAAAACTTTCCTATGATTAATTTGTCCCCAATAAAAGGAAAATGATACAAGACGTTACTTTCAAAATTTTCAGGCCCGTCAGGATCATCGTAATAGGTGTAATCACCGACTATAATATTGTCACTTTTTATATAATTTTTAAGATATCCGACTTGTGGATATCCATTCATGGGCTCTTTGTTATTCGGGTTTGGGCCAATCAAAATATCCCTCTCATTTTATTTCAAATTTTTCGTCACAAAAATCGGTGAAGTATTTGATAGTTAATTTCATTGCTAATATTTAAGTATTAAAAGCAGCAGTTTTACAATAAGTTATCATGTTTATATCTAAAGATTAAGAGATACAATAAAAGATTAATGCAATGGTATTATTTTTAAGTATTTTTCTATGTAACCGATTTAAATGCCTACATTTCTCTGTTTTAATAATTATTGGAACAGTTCAAAACCCTTGACTACAATTACGGTAACTTTTTTAAATTTGGCAATGATATGTATAGTCTATTGGAATATGAAGATGCGCCTGAATCCGTTAAGAAAATATACGACGACATCTTCGAGTATTTAGGAAACGAAGGACTTGTCGACTATTTTAAGGTACTGGGCCGCTATAATATTACAGTATTAGAGGTAACCTGGAATGCTCTTAAAAACCTTCTTGTTAAAGGTGAATTACCTCGGTCATTAAAAGAGCTTGTCTTTGTCGCTGTTTCAAATGAAAAAAATTGCCATTATTGCACCGATATACATACCGCTATGTGTAAGCTTCTCAATGTTGATGAAGGCGACATTCAAAAGATATTAGAAAAAGCAACTAACTTAAACCCCAAAAGAGTTAAACTTTCCATTGAATTTTCAAAAAAAATGGCAATCAATCCCGGATCGGTTGTTGAATCTGATCATCAGACGCTACTCGACGCAGGGCTAACTGAAAGCCAAATATTTGAATTGATGGCGCTGGTTAGTTTAGTTAACTACTCCAATACATTAGCGCAAGGTATGATGATTGACGTCGACCTAAAAGTGGTGAATTTACTTAATGTCTAATAATCTAATTGATACCTACCAATTAGCGTCTCTAATTGAACTAACAAATACCATGGCTGAGGACAGTATTAATCCATCTTTAGACGCTGAATACATCATCAATCAATCCGTAGATAAATTGATGTGGATTATCAATTTCGACCTTTGCCTTACCCTTGAAAAATCAACAGAATGTCATGTTAAACTCATTTTAAACAACGAAGAAACAGAACATGATTTCGAATCATTAACACAGTTACCCATGGTAGATTTTGCGCAAAATATGCCAATATGTCTCTCCGACCAAGACTATTACCTTTTCTATAATGTGTTATATAAAGACAGTGACAAAGCTAAGTTAATTCTTTTTTTTCAACGTTCTGAACGATTTAGCTCACAAATTTCAATTATATTAGAACTATTTTGTTCTTCGGTAAAAAAACTACTAGAAACCAAGAAAAATGAACTTAATAATAAGAAATTACAAAATGAAAAAGCGATTTTAGAGGAATCAAATAAACTAAAATCACTATTTTTAGCCACCATATCCCACGAGATAAGAACACCAATGAACGGTATTCTAGGCATAGTGCAGTTATTAAAAGATACTCCTCTTAATAACCAACAGATAGATATGCTAGGCACAATCACAAATAGCAGTGACGATTTAATAAAGATACTCAATGACATACTAGATTATAGCCAATTAGAAACAGGCAACGTGGCGCTAAATGAAGTCAACTTTAACATAGTCGAGTCTGTTGAAGATGTGGTTAATAACTTCCGTGCAGCGGCTAAAGTTAAAGGACTGAACCTCACCACCACTTTTGAACACACAACACCTGTTATATTTATCGGTGATGTTGAAAGAATAAAGCAAATAATAAATAACTTGGTAGATAACGCCGTTAAATTCACTCAACAAGGTGACGTTAATATACTCGTACGTTCTGAAGAAACATCACCCTCTTATTACCAAGTTAATATCCTTATAAGAGATACCGGCATCGGAATTAGCAGGCAGAATCAAAAAAACCTCTTTCAACCTTTTACCCAAGCTGATAATTCAATGAGTAGATCGTTTGGCGGTACTGGGCTCGGTCTTGCGATTTCAGCTAATCTCGCCAAGGCGATGAATGGTAACATTAGTGTTGAAAGTGAAGAGAAAACAGGCACAAGCTTTCAAATTTCTATGCCATTAAAAGCCCTTATAAATCAAAAGAAATTTCCTGTTCAAGAAGAATCAGTCAGTGAGTTGTCAAATTCCATCAAGACTAATCATAAAGTATTGGTTGTTGAAGATGTCCGTGTAAATCAAACGATAGTTAAAATGATGCTAGCTAAATTAGGGTTTAGCTGCGATATTGCGGTAAACGGCATTGAAGCGTTAGAAACCTTAACGACTTCAGATTACAGTATTATTTTTATGGATTTGCAAATGCCCGAAATGGATGGTTTAACAGCGACAACGGAAATCGTAAAACGCTACGGCCAATCTCGCCCCATTATTGTTGCCATGACAGCCAATGTGCTAAAGGAAGACCGAGACAATTGTGCCGCTGTAGGTATGGATGACTTTATCTCTAAACCGCTTTTATTAACCGAACTAGAAAGAGTATTATCTACACATTACCACCGAAAATAGAGCTGTTGATAGCGCTGTGATAAGTGGCCTTGTTAAAGACCGTAATCTCGCTCTACTTTCGAAATTCTAACTTTAAAGGATTCATACCAAGATTTTCGCCCTGTTTTTTGAGCATCTAAATGCTCAGAGTTCGCTTTCCAATTTTTAATCGAATCCAAATCCCTCCAATAAGAGACAGTTATACCAACACCTTCTCTAGCGGATTCTACACCTAAAAAGCCCTCTTGTTGTTCGGCAAGCTCAACCATTCTATCGGCAGTTGCTCCGTACCCCTCATCCCCTTCGGTTCTTATAGAGGTAAAAATCACCGCGAAATACGGTGGCTTTGGTGTATTAGCAATAACTGACATGGAGTTTCCTTGATAAATAGTGCCCTATAAAGGGGGGGTAGTGTTTAAAATACAACGTGTTAAATTCGGTCTTGTTCCTTGGGTAAAATATTGTCATAAGTCTAATCAAGGGCACAAGAACAAGCTATTTCTCCGCCTTTAAACCATTCTCTGTAGCGTGAACCGCATTTCGTTTTATATTGATTACACATTGCTTGGTTACCGTAAGACGTACTAATGCCTGTAACCGCTGTCGGTGTACTGCCATTAACAATATCGTCGGTCGACCAAGCTTTACTGTTTGTTGAAGCACACCCCGAAAGTAAACTCATGTAAAACCCGAGTAGGATTAAATTAGTTTTATTAGTTAAAAGCATTTTATATGTTCCATGTTTATAATTAGTCACACTAAGCACCTGATTTCATAATGCGATCCTTCAAGCCATATAGCATCTAGATAAATTTCAGGCTCCTAGAGCAATTCATCACACCTATGGAAAGAATGACTTAAATCTGCCGTTTTTATGATTCGAGTAACATTAAATGATAAACGATACCCTGGGTATTTTGATGAGTAGTTTCTAGATTAAAACCGAAGCTTTCATATACAGGAATCGCCATAGTCGAAGACTTTACCCAGTAATTACCATTACCTCCTTCACCTATACAGAATTCATTGGCTGCTAACCATAATTGCTTAGCAATATTTAACTTTCTAGCACTCGGGTCAACAAAAAGCTGACTTAATTTCTCATTTTTATACATCGCTATGATGCCGACAATTTCATGCTGCTTAATAAAGCATAACATTAAATAATCACTGTTCTGGATGCGCTCTTTTATAGCTTCAAGTTCAAGAGTTTCTTTAAAGTGTGTAATGCCTTCTTTACTGAAGTCGGTATTAGTTTCTGGCTCAGCGGCACTTAAAATTAACGACTGAATCCCTTTAGCATCATTGATAGTAGCTTTACGTATACTCATGTTAACCCTAGAAAGTTATGCTTTAATGGCAACCAATGCACCAGTAGATACCATGATAGTGCCGGCAGTTTTGTTTATAATTGATGATGCATTAGGACTTTTTAACATTTTCTTAGCTCTAAGTGCTAACAGTGCATAGCAAATATTGACACTACCAAAGGCTACCGATGCAACAAACATGATAGAAAACACATCATAGGTAGTTACTTGGCTTACATTGATAAAGGCAGGAAACAGACCCACATAAAAAATAATAGCTTTTGGATTACCTAAATTTATCATTAACCCGGTTAATAAATTTGCCAATAAAGAAGACTCTTTAGACTCTTCAATATTTTCAGCAGTCACTTTTGTTTTGAGCAAATTAATACCAAGCCAAATAAGATACGCAGCACTTATATATTTGATAAACAAAAATGCTGTGCCCATTATTTCAGATATTATTGATAAACCAAATAACGCGAGAAGAATGAACAAAAAATCACCCAAGGTAATCCCTATTATCATCATTAAACCTCGACTAAATCCTGAAGAAAAAGTGCGAGCGATAACCGAGAAAACCGCAGGCCCAGGTACAATTGCGACTATTAACATAGCGCCAAATAAAGTTAGAAGATCTGTTAATGACATTGTAAATTCCTTGCTGCATAGGCCTCATTAAGAGGTGAACTAGGGTTAATTAAGATTCAAAGTGGATCCAGTGTTCTGTACTTTTTATGTTGAAAAACTTATTAACGCTCTTTAATTTCAGTCTCAACAATCACTATTTCTGTATTGCCAATGTTTTTAACATTGTGTGTTGTTGCAGGTAAATATAACGTTTTACCATCAGAAACATTAATAACTTTTGATTGTTTTTTATTATCTTTAGGAATTAACTCTAATTTTCCACCTTTTACAAAGTATACGACCCTATTCGGGTGAATATGGGTATGCATGCCTGATTCGGTCCCTACAGGGTAAGTCAAACGAACAACTTCAACATCGACGTTGTCGAGCAATACTTCTCTCTTGTCACTTTGATCATTTGCCAGACTAATAGCTGAAAAAACAAGTAAAAAAAGGGGAATAAATTTAAATTTCATATAACCTCATAAATATTAAGTTTTCATTGTGTTAGTTAGGTGCCTGACACCATTCTAATTCTTTCTGCTGGCACTCTTAACTGCTCTATCAAATAAATTTTAAAAGCTGCTTCGAACGGTTGCTTATCTATGGATTTTTGCATGCATAAAAGCCATGCTTCGCTTTCTTCAACACCTACTGACAAATGTTTATGTGCCTGAGGGATATTGATACTGCCGTAATTCTCCGCATATAATTTAGGTCCGCCAAGCCAACCAGACAAAAAATAAGCGAGCTTTTGGCTAGACTCTGATAAATCACTAGAGTGCATATCCCTAATCTTTTTTGCTTCAGTAAAAATATCCATATTATGGTAAAACTCATCGACGAGTTTAGTAATACCAGGTAACTCTCCAGCCATCCTATAAGAGTTATCTCCTACCCCATACTCACAACTTCTATTAACCATAAATAAACCAAACCTCATTGTGGGCCTACCGCCCTACTATTGAAAAATTGTTAGTAAACACAGTAACGCGTAACCTCAAATAGACCTCATTCTAACTTTTTGGCATCACCGCCAAACAACCAAATGATAGATGATTCAAGCAGTTCAGCACCATGCACCAAGTTATGCCCTTGTGTACCAAACTCAAACTTGAAGTCGTAACCCTTAAACGACAATGCAGACTCCATCTGCTTATTACCTAATGCCCAATTGCCATATTTGGTATCAAGATCATTAGATCCACTTTGGAAAAACATTCTAATAGGTTTTGGGTATTCATTTCTTATTAGGTATGGAAATTTACCACCTCCCCTAATATCAACAAAACTGCCACAATGGCTTAATACATTGCCAAATAAGTCAGGACGAAACCAAGCTACTGACCAAGCACATAGTCCACCAGAGCTGAAACCAACGGTTGCTCGTTTATTTGGGTCTAATGAAACATTCAAGTCTTTTAATGCTTCAGGAAGTAGCTCGTTAACAAGAAATCGCGTGTATTGGTCGTTAACAGAATCGTACTCAATGCTTCGCTGTGTATCTGGATGATGTTCCGGTTTTGTCGGATCTAATACAATACCTGGGTTAATAAACACACATATCGTAGGTGGGATTTTTTTCTCTACAATGAGCTTTTCAATAACATGGTTCACCTTCATTGGTTTTGCTTCATCAATGTAATAGTAACCATCTTGAAAAACCATTAAATTAGCGGGAGTGTTAGCTTTATATTGCTTGGGAACAAACACCCAGTAGTCTCTACTAGTTCCCGGATAAATCTTACTATGAAATGTTGCTTTATTCATTTGCTTAGTTATACCTTTCCAAATAATTCTTGATATCTAACGGCACATTAACAGCTAGATATGCCCTGCTTACTTACCTAAAGACAATATATATTTTCTAGTGCTGGTATCCATTTTCTCAATTGCATACCTGATTGTTGTTCTGGGCATTTCTTGATAATTCATCTCAATATAATTAATCACGTCATACTGATAATGCACAGAGGTAGCCTTCAGTAACCAACCAATACTTTTTTGAACAAACTCATCTTTGTCATTAATGAGTAAGCTACAGTTTTCAAAGACCAACTTTTTATTTAGGTAATAAATAGATTTACCAATTTTTCGTCTAACAAACTTAACCCAAACGACATTACTAGCCCGTCGACACCAAGATATTTTCGAATGAGCCCAATGATTTGTTTTTTCAATTAAATGAGGACGAGAAAGAAGAAATTGATAAATTGTTTTAATGCATAAATCATCAACATGGGACCAATTAGTCGTGTAGTTCTCTAACCAAAATTCAAAACGTAGCAATAAATCATCATCATAATTATTCTTTATAAACTTATTGATTAGGCCAAAAGCAATTAATATTTCCTCGCTAAACTCCGCGTTTTGAAGAATATACTCAGTGATGGCAAGCATTTCTATTGCCGTAAAGTCATTATAATCAGCCTGAAAATTATGGATTATCAACTTAATATCTGAAGCTGTAGCACCAATGCAGTTTATCCCATGTGGAAAGTAACGACGACTTGATTCCGCTTTTTCTGCGGTACTAACGCTTTCTAAATCAGTTTTGAGTCGTTGCCAATGTTGTTGACAGCTATTCATTTTATCATGTGACCATTTACGATGATTTTAATCTCACAATACTGCCTTAAGTTAGCTAGCATAATGATAATTTACTCGAATAGCGCAAATATTCTTTTGTCTGAATGTTGCAAATATGCGACTTTTAACGCTAATAAATGATCAGCCAATTCCAATGCATTAACGCTTGTTTGCTCCCATGAGGATTCGTGTGACCAATGCTGAGCAATGCCTTTAAGGCTCTCATCATCAAGTATTGCCACTTCTTCAGAGAAACTTAATGGAAACAACCACAGACTATCACTTAACGCTGAACTCGTGCATTTGAAGCAACTTAATAAGTCACCTATTTGATCTTTGGAAAACTCACCACCGCCCAAAATTGAAGACTCCGGTACTTCGTTAAAACAACTATAATCGCAGTCATTATTTGCGGCGAAAAATGTTACGTCCATATTTGCTCCTTCATGTATTTTAAACGCCGCGTGAAGCGTAACTCACTGTTTCTTTTGTTCAGTTTTAATTCCTTGTTCGTTTTATAGATCCGTGACATAGCGTTCTTTAACTCCAGCATCTAAAGTCTCTACAAAATCGGAGTTTTCTCCAATGTTTTCGGCGATTTCCTGACCAAATGATATTTTAATTTTATCTTGCCAAGTAGTCGGTTGCCAGGTTTTGCTTCTTAGAAAAGCTTTGCCACAGTGAAAATATGCTTTGGTAACTTTAACCTCCATAACGAGTAATGCGTTGTGAGATTTTGATGCTAAGGATTTACATATTTCTTTTCCCTTTAGTAGCCGACAAGTTCCATGAACTCTTAAAGACTCAACAGTGCCAGGTACTAAAAATATTAAAGCAACCTTATTTCGTTGTACTATATTTTCCAGTGAAAATGCTAATTTGTTACCACGTAATTCGGGAATTAAAAGCGTATTATTATCTGACACTTTAACAAAGCCTGCCTCATCACCTTTTGGAGAGATCGTAGGGAAACCCTCGCTATCAACTGTAGATAACATCATGATTGGCGAAGATGAAATAAAACTGGACATCCTTTCATTTAAAAGTGAGTAAATCTTCTTACTCGCAACAGGATTTGGCTCACCAACAACTTCTCTTACATCTTCAATATTACTTAATTCAATCATACTTATAAAACTCTCCGTGATAAAACTAACAGCCACTAAAACGGGAGAACTACATTTGCCGTTTGAGAGCCTAGTTATCTAAATTTTCATAATTCTATTATTTTGGGCGTTTTAAAACCGCTATTGCCCCAACATTAGTGGCAAGACTGCCAGTATTGAACTCTAAATCTACTAGTTCCCAACCACTATTTCCTAAGGTATTTAGATCATCTTGCAAGGCATCGGCATCAAGTTGTGATGAAAAAAGACTTTTATATTCAAATTGAACTGTTTTGTATTCCCACTTCATTAAGTAAACCCCACTTTATAGATTTATATAGCGCCCTCGTTGTTTTTCTTGTTATATATAAATAACCTAGCCTTTATTTAGACCAAGGTCTATATACGCTATAATATAACCGTACTGCTTGTCACTGAGTCTATTATTCTTATGTAATTCCTTAGCGTACTCAAAAGTCCAAGTGTTACCATTTGGCGATAAAGGTATAGTTAAATCTTTTGTTAATAGAGACTCATCGATAACTTTATGCCCTTTTTTTACCGCCTTTTTAGCACAATAACTTAACATATATTCAACCGCATATTTATCGACTGACGGCTCCCAAGTATATTCAGTTTCACATGCTGTTTTGTGCTCACCATCCGAGGTGATGTACTCAAGTTTACCTCGAGTTGCGCAAGAAGCTAAAACCAGCACTAGTGATATTGAAAAGATCAGTCGCAATTTTATACTCCCTCATTGGTAGCAACACTACGTTAAGCGGCAAAAAAATTGTTGGCGAACATGTGATACGAAGTGGAACTGAGCCAACTGATAGCAGTCCCGCTTTATTTATTTTGTTAGGTTTAATTCATAGCTATGTTAGGTTGGTTAAATTTTGCTATCACAAAATGTTCGAGTTTAAGAAGTTGATCATCAGGAATAGCTCTACCGATAGGGGTAAAGTATTCTGAGTTGAGATCTTCCAAAGATTTATTTTCTGTTACTATAAAACCATTTTTAAAAAGCAGAGCCTCTATTTCATCAGCGGTATAAAATGAAATCCACGGCTCTCCCGCTTTAGCAGCTAAACCTTTTATTATTTCAGCTCTCTTCGCTGCTTTTGGGTAACCACTACCAAAGCAGTTTTCCGGATCTTTATCTAGCAGCTCATCGACGTAAGATATAAAAAATGTTGAACTTGTGTTCTGACTAAGCATAGCCAATTCTTTAATTGTTGAGGTAACTGCGTCTTTAGTAATGTACTGCGAGACACCTTCAAGCGTAAAAATGGTGGACTTACTTTGATCATAACCCGCGGCCAAAAGTTGCTCGGCCAGCGATTGATGATTGAAATCAATGCTTACATAAGTGACGTTTTCGTCATTAGGTAATTCAATTGGAAGTTTAGAGCGCTTTCTTGTCTGAACTTCAAGCTGGTCAACTTCAAAGATTTTTAAGCAAGACGGAAGTCCAAGTCGATATGCCCGCATATCATATCCCGCCCCTAGAATGACGTATTGTTCAGCCCCCAAAGCAACACTTTTTTTGACCTGCTCATCAATAAAACGGGTACGGGAAATCAAATGTTCATGCAAACCAGGTACAAACTTTTGCGTTAACCAAACGCTTAACTTATGACCCATCAATTTGATTAAACCAGCACCGATGACAAATCTTTCGGCGTAGGGATCATTTATAATACGTTTGTCTGATTTAGCCAGTGTTTCAATCAAGCGCTGTTTAGCTACACCTTGAGCAGTACCGTCCTTTCTAAAAATTGAGTTATTCATACTTGCCTTATCAAAAACAAATCCACATTTTCTATTTAGCAGGATTCCTAGTTCAACGTAAACCTAACGACGAGTTAAGCGCTCTAACTCTAACACCATTAATTGTGCATTTTTACCATAACTTGAGCAAATTTTTTCACTAGGCATATTCATAAAACCAAACTTAGCCCAAAAGCCAGTTGAGTTTTGAACCGCTACTAAAAGTATTCTTACAAAACTCTGAGCTTGGGCATTATCAATTAGGTTCTGTACTAATTCTTTACCTATATTTTTTCCTCTTCCTTCAAGAGCTAATGCTAGATCATGAATAAATAAAGTTGAGCTGCAACTCACAGAGATATTTTCATTTAACTTAGGTGGGGTTTCACTCGCCCATGGGTGTGCTAATAAGTAAGCTAAAACTTTACCCTTATGGTCTGAATATACCGCACAGGTTTGAGGCGATGAATGCCATTTATTTTTTAGAATGTTTACATCTTCAGGAGCGATATCGGTATAGGCTTCTTCCTGGATTTTTACGATGTAATCCCAAGAGTTTTCGGTAATTAGACTAATTGACATGGCATATTCTCCCTGAAAAATATCGCCCATTTAAAGGACTGTTAATTGTTGCTAAAATCTGTAGCGAAACTGAGCAAACTGCTACCAGTCCCGCTTGAAATTATTGTTAAGTGCCTGTTCTCCTATATCACCTCTTAGCTATAAACATAGTTATGCCATTCTTTATGAAGAAAATCACATTCACAATCCTCAAGCGCTTCTTCGATAGAAATAGGTTTTTCATTAATGAGAATTTTTTGTAAATAATTTTGGCGAGCTTCTATAGCTTTTAATATCGTTGACTCTCCAGTTAGTGCATTTCCATGTGATAAAAGTAAAGTACATGATGAATAATTCTTTAGGAGTTCTAAAGATTCAATATGCTCTTTCACATTACTTATGTGAACCGATGGTAATAATGCTATCCCTTCATTTGATGCCATAAGATCGTCCGCTACATGAACGAACTCATCATTTATAATTGTAAAAAGCCCACAAATAACATGACCTTGTATCAACTTAAATTGCATTTCAAATTGACCAAATGCTAGCTTGGAACTTTCAGATAGAATATTTACATCAGAAAAGTAGTGATGTTTATCAATTGGAGTATATTTATTCAAAGACTCTTGATATAGGCCATTTCCATATATAATTGGCGATTTCAAAACAGGTAAACCCGATATATGATCAGGATGAAAATGTGAAAAAACAACTTGTTTGATCTCCACTCCCTCTTTTTCTAGATCTTCCAATACTGCTTTAGCATGATTTTCAAATGCAGTATCAATCAATAAAGCATCACTACCATTGATTAACGCATATATATTAAATCCAAAATGTTGATTATCAAATGGTGGAAATTGATATTGGTAAAGGTTATTGGTTAGTATTATTTTTTTCAATATTTTCGCTCATATAAATTAAGACTACACCATAGCAGAAAGGCATTTACGCCCTGTTAACGGGTAATAATATAGTTGGCTAGAATAAACGACGAAGGAGCATAATCCAACAGTATTTTATCCTTGTTTTACGGATTCACAACCATATGTTGTACATCCTAGTTGCGCACCATGTAACTCGGTGAAATTCAATTCATGATACAGCACCTCAAAACCTTGTTTTTTTAGCACCGCAATAGAAGCTGGATTATTATCCAAAACTTGTGCCTCTATTTTGTTAATTGAATATGAGTTATTCGCAATTCGAATTAACTCCGCAAGACAATAACTAGCATAGCCCCTACCCGCATACTCTTTTGCAACACGATATCCTATAGAGCAACTATTGTTTTCGGTGCATATATCTTTTAGGTTTCCTCGTGCCACAATAGCATCATCAACAATCAGAACAGCCGAATAATGAGTACCTAATTCACTTTTAAAAACAGAATCGGATATATGATTTTTTACACCTGAATACGTATAGAAATCATCACCTCTTGAAGAGATTAATGATTCAAACCATTCTCTATTTTCCAATTCAAATTGAAAAAGATAATCTAAATGTTTGTCTGATAATGTTTCGAATATCACAGATTATACCTAAACACATAACGGTTCATTAAGCGGTGAATAATAGTTGGCTGTAATTGTGAGCTTAGTGAACGCAGCCAACTGTACGTGACCGTTTAGTTGCCTTGCTAGCAGTTACTTATATAAACTTTCAACATATGTCTTAACTGGTTCTTCCAAAAGGTCTTGAGGATGATCCCCTCCAAAGCTTGCCCACTTACTTTTACCAGAGAATGTTGTATTAGCAATTTCTTTTTTGGTTTTAGAATCAAATGTAATTATTTGAATCTCTAGTTTATCGGGAATACCTGACCATTCAGTTGCGCGATCTTCCCAATGAAGGATGATAGGTTGAACGTAATAACCATAAGTCTTTGTATCTATGCTCTCTAAACAGCTAACTCCGTCACACTCTGTAGTGATAGATACTTTACGTGAGTTTTTAGAGAATGCTCTTCTTATCTCATTAGCTGTCATACGACCAGAAGTACTGTACTCAGTCTGATCATAGAACCCATTTTTAGGCGTTGAAATTAAGACACCAGTATTTCTATTTAATTGTACTTCTGGTTTTTGGAATTCATTATGCTTATAGGATGAACTACACCCAGCTAAAGTTAATAAGGTGGCACCGATAAATATAATACTATGATTCATGTACATAACTCCTTTGTACTGCTAACGCCCTAATAATGGGCAAAATATTGTTCGCTAGAATAAGCGACGAAAGAGCAAATGCCAACTGTAATTTGTCCTTTTGAATGACTGTTAGCTCTTTAGCTGATATTTACTGCGAACTTCATTTACCAAACGATGACGAGAGCTTTTAAGCCTTTCATGTGGAGCAAATAATGAACTAGCTGAATCTAAGAGATCAACAGCTAGAGTTAGCTTATTACGTTGCTCAGGAGTCAACTCATCATTCTCTGATAACTCATTGATTACGAGGATTGACAATTCTTTAGCAGCTATATCCTCTGGTAACCCCGATTTAGTACATAAACCATAAATTCCATTTAGAAAATGTCTCCATTCTTCTTTAATATGCTCATTAAGTTCTGAGGTAACCCTAGGGTTTGTTGAATAATATCCATGCTCATTGAGGCTTTTGATAGCAATTTTATAACGGTTAGCAAATACTGAATAAACCGCTTCTGTTGAATTAAGTGATTGAATGATAGCTAACCAAGAAGAATATCCTTTGGCGTAATATTCTATTTCTTGTTCATTATTGTGCAAGCCGAAAAATGAATCACTTTTTATATTTAGGCTCAACTTATAAGAGCATTTAGGCATCAGTCCATCTTCTTGGTATTTTGATAAGTCCTGCTCTGTGGTTTTTGTAATATCAAGAAGTTGTTGCTTAGTAAAAAAATGTTTATTTAGATATTTGATTAATTCCACTTACTTTGAATCTCCATGAAAAATCTAACGCTTACAGTAAGCGGAAAATTATAGTTGGCTAAAATTTTTGAGGAACGAAAAAAGCCAACTGCATTTTCCGTTTGATGTTCTTGTTATATGCAATTACTTATTACAAGCACATGCCTTTTTGCCACCTTTTTGATACCACTCTTGATAATTACCACTAGAACAATTCCGTCTGATATCAGGACAACTTGCACCAACGTAGCTAATTTCTGTATCGGTAGCTTTTTCAAACGCTATTTCGGTAATGGAACCTACGAGAGAAGAGCAACCCGAGAGTAGAGCAACCCGAGAGTAGGATGAGTATAAATGTGGCGGAGAGATATTTCATGCGACTTCCTTTTGCATATAACAATTAAGCATTTATTTCTTGTCGAAGCATGAGAGATAAATGTCCAGCTGGACTGAGCCGTTAGGCGCTGTCTGTATGTTTTTTGTTTATTGAGTCATTCAGAAGTAGGAAGGTGATGAACCATAAGTCTAATTTTCAATAGCTTCCTTACTTTATTTTTATCAAGGTTATCATGCCAGTTTATCTTATCAGACGCTTTTCACAACGCATAACTAACTGTTTTTTTTGGGCAATACAATTCCCATCAAGACTATCCCTACATGATGGCAACTTGGACATTCAGGCCCTATCTCATCATTTATTTTGGGGATGATATCCTCTTCAAGCCGCTCATCTATTTTATCTAGGCTTTTTCTATCCGTTTTTTTACATTGGTATGTTTTGAAGCTTCAGGAGTTTTAGCAACATTTCAAATTAGTACTTTTGGGTTCAAAAAATAATGCTCTCTACACATAAGAAAAGTCTTTTAACTGTGCATTGCTTTTTAAGGATATTTATCAGTTTGTTATGTGGCAGATACACTCTGACTTGGAAATGAAACTTCCATGACTAAACAGTCTTGCTCACAAATGAATGGCCCATGAACTTCACCTGGAGGACGACTAGCAAAATGGCCGGTCTCCAACCATTGCTCAAATGCCACATCATAAAGCCGCCCTGATATTATGTATATTTCCTCGGGGTAATCATGTGATTTACCACCAAAGAGTTTTGTATCGGCTCCAGCTTTAAATCGTGTTAAACGTGTGTAATCACCCGTTGTTGAATCCATAGCAAGGGTTAATTGCTCAAGCATTCCATCACTACCTTCGATAGGCTCCCATTTGTGAGCATTCTCTACGGATAATGTATTCCAATATGTTGCAGTATTTTTAGACACAGGAGTCTCCATGACAGATTATGCTTTGCTAAGAGGAAAATACCCCTTGGCTAAATCGACAGCCGTTGGCCAACAGATATTTTACTTTAAAAGCAAGTTGTTAAGTTCTATTTCCATAGGCTGATACTTTAGCCCTGCTGATTCTGATGCTTCACCAACACACTCAAATCCGTAATGTAGGTAAGCTTGAACAGAAGTGAGTGATGCGCTGACAGTGATGATATTATTTTTTACGTATGGCAGCATTGCCAAAATTAATGATTTACCAACCCCTTTTTTCTGAGCCCTAGGAGAGACAAAAAGCATGGCTATGTGACGACCGTCTTTTAACTCAAGAAAGCCCATGACTTCATCATTATCTTCGTAAACTAGCATTTCATTGTTTGCGCCCATTCGGCTTTCTAAGCCCGCTATCGATGCAATACTCTGAAATGTATTAATCCCTTGGTTTTCTAATGTTGGCGCCACCGCCCCCATGAACGCATCAATACATACAGAACTTACGCTGCCTAAATCTGCTGAATTAATTATTCTAACTGACATCGATGCTCCTTGTGAAATTAACGCTGCAATAAGCGTCTTGCTATGTAGTTTATTGACCCTACCTAATAATGTTGAATACTTTACCATTCTCAATTTTTAATGCATCTAAAACTTTTTTGCTATAGCTAAATCCTGAGCTATCTCAACGTCAGAAAACGTATGCTTAGACAAAACTCGTTGAGTTGTCCCTTTAAAGGAACTCGATAATAATACCAATGTCATTAGCTAAGTGATGTTTTTAAATAGCCTAAATAGCCTAAAGCGTCCTTGCTTCATTTAAAACTAAAGCCATATCCTTACTAAATTGAATGGGAATAACTTTATTGTTTTAAAGCGCGCATTGGTGGTATTGAACTCGCTCGCCATGCTGGCAATAAACAGGCTAATGTTGAAATAATCAGTAGAGAGATTAATGCCGTGCCATAGATAAAACTATCAAAGCCGTTAATACCAAATAACTGACTAGCAAGCCAATCGCCACTAAAATAAGCAGCCGCTAAACCTAACGATAAACCAATAAGTGTTAACTTAATGCCATAAGATAATATCAACAACAGTACTTTACGCTTGTCGGCACCGATAGCCATTCTAATGCCAATTTCTCTTGTTCTCAGGTTAACCATATAACTCATCACACCACTAACACCGCTGATGGTGATAGCCAAAGCAATGGCTGAGAATATTGTTAATAATTGCGCTAAAAATCGTTGTAAAGCGACTGAGTTATCTGCGGCTTGCTGCAAGTTTTCAAATTTTGATATTGGCTGGCGACTGTCTAAGCGAGCAATAATATCTTTAAAGTCTTGATTAAAGCTCACTGCTTGTTTGTCTGCATGTTGAGCCAATATGGCAAGGTGGGGTCTAGGTGCTTGTGCCATCGCTAAGTAAATTTGATAACTCGGTTCTACACCGGCACCATTTTCATAAATATTGTCTACAACTCCAACGATTGTTAGCCAGCTTTCGCCTTGATCAAGGGATATAGTATGGTTAACAGCACTTTCTTTTGGCCACCATTTTTGTGCTAACTTTTTGTTGATAATAGCCACATCAGTAGCATCACCGTCATCATTAGCAGTGAAAAATCTGCCCTGCACTAAGCTACTGTCAATCGTTTCAAAATAACCATCAGTTATTGGGCGCAGGAAGGTTTCAGGTAAAGCATCATCGACATTGAAGTCTCTATCATCTAGCTGTACGGCCTGACGAACTGGGTTGTAATTGCTAGCAACCGTATCATTTGGATAGGTCATGCTTAAGGCTGATGAAGTCACATAAGGCAGTTTGCGCACTTCTTGCAAAATTTGTTGTGAAATTTGCCACCTTTGTTGGCCATTGTTATAAACCGTCCAGTTTAAATCAATTTGTGCTATTTCAATGTTATTAGTATTAAAACCAACATCAATGTTTTCTAAGTTGCTCAAACTTTTAATGGTTAAACCAGCAGCAATCAATAAGGTTAATGACAAAGCAAACTGACAAATTAACAGCGCGTTTCTTAATAAGCCATGATCAGTAGAATAAGACGATTTACCGCCCTCTTTTAACGAGCTGACCAAATTTGTTTTACTAAAACTTGGCACTATTCCGGCAACAATACCTGAAAGTGTAGAAATGGCTAAGGCAAACAGCATCACTTTGCTATCAATAGTGATTTCACTAGCAAGTGAGCTGAAGTTTGCGGCAAAGCCTTTAAGAAAATCTAAGCCCAAGTAGGCCAATAATAAGCCCAATCCACCACCGAACAAAGCCAATAACAAACTTTCAGTTAACAACAGCTGAGCTAATCTTGCTTTACTCGCCCCTAAAGAAGCGCGCACAGCAAACTCACGTTTACGCTTGGCATGTTGCGATAAGGTTAAGTTAGTGACATTGGCAGACGCAATTAAAAATAGTAACAGCGTTGTCGCCAATAAGGTGTATAAATACGGTCGACTGCTTCTTACCAGTTCATCATGCAATGATAAGGCGGTGGCACTAATATCGCTATTTTCACCGTAGGCCTCAGGGTATGTAGTGCTTAAGCCTTTGGCTATACTCGCTACCTCGGTGTTTACATCGCTTAAGGTATAATTATCTTTAATTTTGGCAAAGCCTGACATCATGCGCATGCCTCTGTTTGACAAGGCATTTTCACTACTACGCCATGGGCATGATGGAATTGCCATATAAACATCATTAACATCAGGGAATTGAGGAAAGTGCGCTAAAACGCCAATAATTTTATGACTGCGATTATTAAATTCAACACTCTGGTTAATTATGTCTTGTTGACCATTAAATTCTTTCTGCCAAAATTCATAGGTTAATAGTACTAACGGCTCAGCACCAATATCATCTTCACTTTCGGTGAATGTACGGCCTAATATCGGAGTAATATTTAACATATCAAAAAAGTTAGCTGAGACAATACCGGTTCTAACTCTTACCGGATCACCATTGCCGTACATGGTAAATGTCATGTTGTGATATTCAGCTATGTCTTCAAAGGACTGCGCTGAACTTTGATAATCAAACATCTCACTGGCCGAGAAACCATAAGTTTGCTGATTGCTTAAATCCTGTTGCTGTAAAACGACCAATTTTTCACTATCTTTAAACGGCGTTGCTTGAAATAAAAGCCCATTTACTACGGAGAAAATTGCCGTAGTGGCGCCAATGCTCAAAGCAAGGGTAATAATAATGATCAAGGTTGTTATCGGTTGAGCAATGAACCGGGTCATTGCATAACGAACATCAATTAGAACATTTTCAATAGTCATCATTTCTTTCGACATAACTATACTCCAGCCTGAATTTTACTTGGTATAAGCTCAGCAACATCTTGCTGATTGCCTTTATCATTGTCTTGTTCAGGCTTGATTTGTACAGGCTTGATTTGTTCAGCCTTGTGCTGCCCTGCTTTGTCTTGCTTAATATTGACGGTATTACTGATCACCATGCCATCAAATAAGTTAACGGTTCTCTTAGCAAAGTGGGCGTATCGGCTATCATGAGTTACCATGCAAATAGTCACGCCTTGCTCATTAAGATCACTTAACAACTGCATTACTGAGTCGCCATTGACCGAGTCTAAGTTTCCGGTTGGCTCATCTGCTAACAGTAATGTTGGGCTGCCAACTAAGGCTCGAGCAACGGCAACACGCTGCTGCTGTCCGCCAGATAACTCGTTAGGTAAATGATGCGCTCGTTCTGTCATATTTACCCTGTTCAGTACTTGGGCAACTTTCTCTTTTCTGGTGGCTTTATCGATACCTCGATAGATAAGCGGCAATTCAACATTTTGACTAACCGTCATATCACCAATTAAGTTAAAATCTTGAAAAATAAATCCTATCTCTCTATTTCTTACTTTTGCCATTTGCGACTCTGATAGTTTTGTCACCGCAACGTCACTGATTTGATATTCACCACTAGTGGCTTTATCTAATAAACCAATAATCGATAACAAGGTTGATTTCCCGCCACCAGACGGCCCTTGAATGGTGACATAATCGCCCTGACTAATGGTTAAGTCGATACCTTTGAGCGCTTTGGTTTGTGTTCCGCCAGTGTGATATATCTTGCTAAGGTTAGTAATATTGATCAGTACTTTTGAATTAGTCATTATCTTGTTACCTAATGTTGTCATTATTATATTCGCTAATGGATAAGCGAGTTGATTTCGGCTCAGTTTTCCTCTTATTTACCTAGTAAATAGGAGGAACTAAACCGATAGGTCGTTTATTAATTAAGGGTTAACCTTGGGTATTGTTGAAAGAGCGAGGTATCAGACATAATTACCTGCTCGCCCTTAGCTAAACCACTGATTAACTGAATTGAGTGAGTAGAACTACTGCCAATGGCCACTTGAGTTTTAGTCGCTTGTGAGTCACCGGTAAGTTTAAATAAAAAGACGGTTTTTTGGTCTTGCCAATGGGCCGGTTTATCAAGTAATAACACGTTTTCTAAACGTTTGATTTCGACTATGCCATTTACCCTAAGATCGGGACGGGCTTCACTGGGTAATTCTTTGGGTAATTCAACATCTATAGTGACAGTGCCGTTCACTACAGCGGGGTCTATACGTGAAACTACGCCATTAATTTTACTGCGACGAGTATCTATTTCTACCGTTTGGCCAATTTGGATATCTCTTGCTTGGCTTTCTTGTATGCGCAACTCAGCTTTTAAGCTCTTTTGATCGGCAACACGGGCCAAGGTTGTGCCCTTAACGACTTCTTGCCCTTCTTCAACAGCAATGCTCTGTAAAACGCCATGCATTTGAGCACGTACATTAAGTCGTTCAACTTGCTCACTTAGCAAAGTAAGTTGTAATAATTGTTGCTCTACTTTAGCCTCTTCTACATTGAGTAAACTGGCTTGTAATCGAGGTAATTGTTGTAATTCAAAGCGTGCAATTTCAAGCTCTAGTGTTAACTTCTTTTCACGCAATATTGCTTCATTATATTGATATAATGGAATTATTTTTTTTCCTATAAGTTGCCTTTTCACCGAAGCATCTGCTATTGCTTGTTGATTTTCAATATCAAGCAATTTGACATCCGCTTGCTTTTTTTGATTTGCCGCTATTTGAGTTTCCTTCAATGCCTCAAGCTGAGCTTGAGCCACTTTATGATCTATTTGCACACGCTTATATTGTTGCATTAACTCAGGGGAGCTTAATTGAAGAATAATACTCTCAGGGCTGACAACCGCACCGGGTTCAAGTAATCGTTTTGTTACTTTTGCACTGACTCGCGCCGATAACCACTGCCGATTTTTTGCAATAAGGTTACCCGGTGCTCTGACATCTTGTATCAAGTTACCTGATTTAACGGTAGCGATAACTAAGTCATCAAGGTCAATATTCGATGCGCTGTCGCTGTTATTAGACCAAAGATAAACTGCCAAAATAGAACATGATATGACCGTAGCGATAGCAATGATGACAGTTTTTTTTCTAGCGTTATTGTCATTATGTTGTGACTCAAGAATAGTTTGCATTTATCACCCTATTACCAACATTCTTAATATCGGTAATGCTGTTATGTTAGAGATAAACGAACATTAACGGTGTTTTTCTTTAATTTCTTCAGCAATCGCTGAGATTCATACTGTTATAGATGAGCTGCACTATTTGTCGGTAAAGAGCAGAGATAAAGGCTCTCAGTAAAGAGCAAAGACAAAAGGTGTCGTTGAAGAGCTAAGATAGAGGTTGTCGTGGCAAAAGCTGGAGTTTGACAAAGAGCGTGAAACAAATAAATGTTGGTAAATATGTTGGGATAATGCATGCTGGGATAAAGGATGTTGCTAAGGAAGGTCGAAGAAAAGCCATCGTTCAAAGGATCGATGACTCAATTAGTTTTTACTTAGCTTGGTAGTGTTGTTGAATCATCTCTATGTAGGCTAACCATGTGCCTTCAGGCTGCCAGACACTAAGCAGCTGACGTTTAGCTATCGCTTCATCCATACCCAACTGCGTAGTTTGATAAAGGTAAGCAAATGCAGATGCCCGATAATTTAACCGACAATGCACTAACACTTTATCTTGTTGATGTTTATTCATTAACTTTACAAATGTTTGAAAGTCGCTCAATTTAGGCTCGTGCCAATCAACCTCAATTTGCTCAAAAGACATGCCTAATGTGCTTAGTTGTTGTTGCTCTTCACTAAAATCACCGGGTATCAAGTTGATGACGTGTTGGTAATTACCTTGTTTTAACAGCGCGAAAGCTGTAGATTCTGGCATGCCAGCACTAGCAAATATCGGCGATAATGCACGAAAATTTTTAATATCATTCAGCGACAAGGTTTCACTAGCCATAACTTGGCTATCAAGTGCTAAACAGGTGCTAGTAGAACCAAACGATAGCGATAAAATAACGGCGGCTTTGAATAATGTTTTCATTTTTACCTTCCTATTAGGGTGTGGCATTGAGCCGTTGATATAAAATATCACGATAATTTCGACTTAATTTTACTCGGGTATTGTCACGTAAAACAATTTGATAATCACCACTGTCGGTACTAATAAGTTCTCTGACATAGCTTAAATTAACGATGCAAGACCGGTGCACTCGTTGAAAGCCCTGCTCATGCAGACGAGTTTCCATATTTTTCATGGTTTCTCGAACTAGATGTGTTTTTTGCGGCGTATGAACACTGACATAATCGCCTTCAGCTTCAACCCAGTAGATATCGTTAGACTCAAGTAAATAGACATGCCCATTGGAGCGGATCACTAAGCGTTCATTGTTAGCATGACTTGTCACTTGCTGACTGGCAGGTGATGCTGTTGTTAGTCCTTGTGTCTGGGTTAATAATTGGGTCAACTGCTCGCTACGCTCAGCGATTGAATTTTTCAATATTTGCTCACGGGCGTGCTGTAAGCTTTCTTTAAAGCGTGCATTGTCTATAGGTTTCAATAAATAATCGATAGCATGAGTATTAAAGGCTTCAACAGCGTATTCATCAAAAGCGGTTAAAAATATTACGGGTGGCATATGTTCAGAGCCGACCGCATTCACGACGTCAAAACCATTTACTTTTGGCATCTTGATATCGAGAAAAACTAAATCAGGTTTTAACGATAAAATAGAGCGAATCGCCTCACTGCCATTTGCGCACTCGCCAATGACTTCAATATCACTTTCTTGCTCAAGGCGAAGCGTTACTCCTTCTCTAGCCAAAGGCTCATCATCAACAATTAATACCCTTATGCTCATTGCTCTACTGCTCCAAGATTAATTGCCAGTTTTATCGATACCGTTACACCGCCAAACTGATTATTGTTGAGTGAAAATTCATACTCAGAGCCATACAGCTGTGCCAATCTAGATTTAACGTTGCTCAATCCAATACCTTCTTTATAATTTTCATCATCAAAATTGCAACCGACACCATCATCAGTAAGTGTAATAATTACATGCTCTTTTTCAATACAACAAGCGATAGTTAATTGACCTTTGCCTTCTTTTTCTTCAAGTCCATGCTGCATAGCATTTTCAATTAACGGCTGTAATAACATCGCCGGCACGGATACTGACATCGCCGCATCTTCATACTGTTTTACAATACTAATTTTATCGCCAAATCGAACCTGCTCGATAGCTAGGTACTGCTCAGCATGAGACAGCTCTTTTTGCAGTGGGATCCATTGTTGATCCTTATCGTCGAGAGAGTTTCTAAAAAAAGTACTTAATCTGTTAATCATTTCCGTTGCCTGATCTTTTTCTGATTTCATCACTAATACGGATATAACATTCAAGGTATTGAATAGAAAATGCGGGTTAATCTGCATCTTCAGTGTTTGCAACTGAGACTCCATAAGTTGATTATTCAATTGGCTAGCGATAAGCGCTTTTTGCTGGGCTATCTGTGAGAAATTTTTAATATTGAAGTTAGTCACTAAGATAGTGTAAATAATGGTGTTAAATAGAAACAGATTATCACCAAACAGAAAATGGCCTATATGTTGCCAAGGTTTATACGTCTCCATACCCGGCGCCATATCTTCAAAGAAATGATAATGTAAACTAATGATAAGCCCTGCTACAAAGGATAGTGTTAATAAAAAGAAAGCATGCATCAGCAAGGCTTTTAACCAATTTTCATGTTTGATAGGAAACAGGTTTGCTAACCATAAAACAACGGGGGTTAACAGCACCCAAGGCAGCCAAACTCTCAGGGTAAAAAATTTCAAGTGAGAAAAATAATTCATGGTAAAATGATGACTGGTCAGCCAGCTTGATATTTGTGTTAACACGGTAAAAAATGCTAAACCAAGCCAAATTGCCACTAATAATAGCGCTATGTTTTTTATACTAATTGTTCTGTTTACTTGTTCTGTCATGTTATGCAAACCAGGTTTGTAACCACGATCTATGTCGCAGTAAATTGAAATAGGAGATTTAATCCCCGTTAACTTTACAATGGGCTATAAGGCTGTAGCTTAGCCAATTACATCAATGTTGAATAGTATTGAACGACTAAGCGAATGAAAATGCCGATGAAATAGCGATTAAATACGATGAAGATATTTTGATTAAGGTCACTAACCAGTGACTTTATGATACCTGCATTGAAGCTTGAGCTTTTGGCTGGGAAAGTCTCTTTCTATTTCATGCGTGATAACGAAAGCGAACGTCCCCCACACATTAAAATATGGGACTTTTAAGGATATTTTTTTGCCAGTGAGTCGTTCAGTCTGAGTGGGAGCAAAGCCATCGTTGCAGCCGTCCACATAATTATTGTCATATTCAAACAAATATTATGTGGGTTCGAGTGAGTGTTTAATCATTTAATTGCAGCATTTGCATCTGTTAAAGCTTGCCGAGCACGATCTGAATTTGGAAATTTTACTATTAAAAACTTAAAAGCGGGAATTGAAGTTTTCGCTCCACTGCCATACCTAATCGCATAAGCTCTATACAGTAAAAAACGCTCTATCAATGCTTCATCACCATCATAAATATTTGACACGGCTTTGTAAGTTTCGGTCAGACCCTTATCATTTTTCTCAAAAATGTTACTTAAAAATTGTTCTTTTATGGCAGCGAATGCAAATTTTTCAGGATCAATAATTGCCATTAAGCTGTCAGCCAAAACATCAGTCCAAACATCATAGGCATTGCCATTAGTCGCATAAACAAGAGTATAATTATCTTCGCTATCTTTTGGATTAAAATAATGGCGTAGTTTTACATGATTACCCCCGTCATGGCCAAATTGATAATAGCCATCTTCAAAAGCGTACTCAAACCCAAAGGCATAACGTCCTTTATTTCCGTCTGCCAACTTCATCGGTTGCCACAATCGTTTTAAGGTCTTTTGACTGACTAATTTTCCAGTGACAAGTGCGGTCATAAATGCTGCAAGGTCTTCAGGTGTTGAATAAAGTGCCGAATGTGAGAATGTATAATCTGGCCAATCAATATTCATATTCTTTCTAATCTTGCCGTTAGCCCCACGATAACTCGTCACATGGTTGTTGATGATATCTTTTGCGCTTGCATGCCCTGTATTTTTTAACCCTAAAGGGTTAATGATTTCCTCTGCCACTAATGCTTGATAAGACTTACCTGTCTTAGCTTCTAAAATAGCAGAGAGTAGCAGAAAATTTGTATTGTTATAGCTGTTTTTTGTTCCTATCTCAAAATGCGCTGGTTCATCAAAAAGAGACAAGAAAACTTCCTTTTTGCTTGGTAAAAAAACACCTTTTTTCATTGCTGTATCAAAATAACGAGGAATACCAGATGTGTGGTTTAATAAGTGGTTTATCGTAACTGACTGCCATTGCTTTGATAGATAGGGTAAATACGTACGTATTGATTTTTTAAGATCGATACTGCCTTCCTCAACTTGCTGCATTATCAGCACACTCGTTAATAGTTTGGTAATAGAATAACTCGGGAAAATGTGTTTTTCGGTAATATCAACATTCAGTTCGATATTGGCAACTCCATGTTGACCTCGATAAAATGGTTGATGATTCTTTAGAATTAAAACCGATTGGCCAACAACCCCATATCTCTCATTATTTATTGCCAATTGTTGGTTAATTGACTTATGCATTGCAAGAGGCATTTCTTCCAATGCATTGGCTGTATTACAATTACTTAAGATAAGTAATGAAGTTGTGAAGAAGGCGGAGAATAAATATTTCATCGTTTTCCTTGATAAGTGATTAAACCTAAAATGAGTGATTTGTGCTTCAACGAATTCACTCCCTACACATAAGGGAAGTGTATTGCCAAAATAATAGAAAAACAGTTAACTTGTTATGGCGCACTAAGCACTAAACCATCAAGCTTAGTGCTAAATAGGGTACCAAATTAAAAATGAGCAGGCCAATTTTGTAATTTGCGATATATGAAAAGTATAATGCAGGTAATTTTGAAGGGCTTACACCTGTCAGCTTACTATGAGTATTGATAACAAAGTCTTTAAATATAAAAAGGCATATTGTCGTAAAAAATAGAACAGCCATATTTATAACAGTACACCAGCCTAAAAAAGTGCTTAGTTGATTTAAATCTATAATGGGTAAATTCTCGGTAAAATTATTTTAATTAAAGACCAAAGGTCAATGATGTCAGTATATTGTCATAACTCAAACACTTGCCCAGACCAAGTATCATCCAACTTTTCAGCAACCACAAGTGCATGTTGAGACTCTGTAGCGCTAGCGAGTAATCCTGTATTAGTCCACATAGCACTTTTACCTATTGGCTTCCAATTACCCGTTGGTTGATTATGATTAGCCATGGCAACAAGCATATTATATTTTCTCGCATAGCTATGCATTACAGCAGTGTCCGCGTCATAACCCCCTTCAGTAATCAAGACTCCTGCTATGTATATCGAAGTTCCTAATTCATAACAGGTCTTCGCATGTACTGTGTTATTGGTATCAGCACAAATAGCATTCGCGATCTTTGTATTACTCATTGTAAGTACATTATGGTGACTCCCTTTAGAGAAAAATTTATCCTCACCAGAATGTAAATGAATTTTCTCATAAATATCAATACTGCCTGACGGCGAAATTATAATAAGACCTATTTTTGGCAAGCCTTTCGATGCTATAGGCGCACCCACACCAAGAGTTATATTTTTATTAATTGCAGAGTCAATTAAGGGTTTTAGACGGGTATCATCTTTTGTAAAAGCCAAATCTTTTGCTAATTTAGGCTCATAGCCGGTAAGAGATAATTCAGGGAATACAATATAAGTAACACCGAGCTTGCTTGCCTTGTCTATTGCCTTGATGTGGGCTCTGATATTGGCTTCTACATTACCCTTTATGGATGCAACTTGAGCGACTGAAATTTTTAAGTTCTTCACTAAATATCCTTTTGAATTAAACGCCTGATTTACAGGCTAACTGTCACCTGCCCTTGTTGGCTTTTTACTTTATAGTTTGATAACCGCCAACATGTCTTCATCATCCTCATCCATACCAACTTCAGAAAAGCCAAAACTTGAATAGAATGATTTAGCAACGGGATTATTGGGGTTATAACAAATTTCGATTTCTTGTAAGCCGACAATTTCTTTTATTTCAGCCAAAGCTAAGTTTAACGCCATACGACCTATTGATTTCTGTTGGTGCGCTTTATCGATCATAAAGCGCCAAATGGACATTTTACTTTCAGACTCTTTAACCCACATAAAAAAACCAACAGGTTCTTTATCAAGGTATATAGCTCTTGTTTCATATCCGTCATTAAAATTGGACTCAACTAATGACCACATATTACAAGCCACATAGTCTTGTTGTTCTTTTGTGACATCTAGCTCACAAACTTTTTCATAATTATCTTTTGTTATTTGACGAAGTGATACTGCCACAATATTTCCTTAAAGCTTAAGGCCTACATAAATAGTAAAGGTTGAATTAAATATACGTAGCGTACGATATAAACCCTGTAAAAATGAATTTAAACAATATATTGAACAAACAATTCGTTTAAAACTGGGTACACAGAGGCAATTAATAGAAGCGCCATAGATACATTAAATATTTTTTGGTGTTTTGGTGAATTCAGATGTTTTTTAAGCCCAACACCAAAAAACAACCAAATACCGACACAAGGAAAAGCGACAATAAAGAAGGCCAGCGCAATAAAAATGACTTGTGTGAATAGATCTGACGAAACAGAAGTATAAGCTGAAACAGCACCTGTCGCTATAACCCAGGCTTTAGGATTTACCCATTGAAACAATGCTGCTTGAGTAAAATTTAGAGGCTTAGCCTTCTCTAATTCGAGTGACGTGGCTGAAGACGATGCGATAAGCCAAGCTAAATATAACAAATAAACAACACCCAAGACCTTTATCACTTCGTGAAAAAAAGGATAAATTTCAAATACAACACTAAAACCTAACCCAACCATGATAACCATTGCCGGAAAGCCAAAACATATTCCAAGCAAATGTGGAATACTGCCTTTAACACCGTAATTTAATCCTGATGTCATGATCATTATATTATTTGGACCAGGGGTCACGCTTGTTGAAACAGCAAACAGAATAATGGCTAAATAAAACTCCATGATTTTAAAGTACTCCTGGTAAATTTATTGACTGTTGGTGAGAAGAACTAGCGCTAGAGAAGAGTTAAATGTTGGTTCAAGTAACGAGTTAAAGCCTACTACTTGAACTGACTCACTGGAAATAATACGCTTTCACTAATTTCCACTCGATCCCAAACTCTGCCTGTTGTATAGGGGTCTTGTTTAACCCATGCATCAACTTCAGCACGACACGAAAACTCAACATGTGCCGAAGAGCCAATCATTTTACCTTCTTTATTTAGTATTGCTCCGCCACTAATAAAGGTACCTGCTTTTACCATTT
>Ga0209395_1001949_pt1 | contig 27960 bp, 20 predicted proteins | sample GOMGulsemesocosm_3_FD_184635 | JGI IMG/M metagenome (GOLD analysis project Ga0209395, IMG submission 184635) | Methane-oxidizing microbial communities from mesocosms in the Gulf of Mexico - GOM9D Gulf of Mexico (SPAdes) (version 2) | ecosystem: Environmental > Aquatic > Marine > Cold seeps... | reverse complement strand
TCCCAAGCATTACTCACCCGTCCGCCGCTCGTCAGCAGATAGCAAGCTATCTCTGTTACCGCTCGACTTGCATGTGTTAAGCCTGCCGCCAGCGTTCAATCTGAGCCATGATCAAACTCTTCAATTAAAAATCGTTTGTGATGTCACTTGTTACCGAAGTAAGTAGGTGAACATCTGCTCAATGAATTCTGTCGTGCTATCTACCTAAGCAAATAGCGCATTACATAGTCGCTACCTAACTTGCGTTAAGTAACTATATTTATTTGCATGAACATCATTCATTAAGCGTTTTTTTGTTCTTCCGAAGAAGAACTATGTAAAACAACAGTAATGTGAGTGCTCACACAAATTGCATGATAACTAATTGTTAAAGAAAAGGTCTCTATTGAAACCTAGATAAGAGTCGCATTCGCTCTTTATCTGAACTGAAAACCGCGTGGTTAATCAGTGTTGCTCGTTGCTGTTGCCCCGAAGCAGGATGCGTATCATACGCTTCCGAGTTTTGATGTCAACGTTTATTTTAAAGTATTTAAAAAACATTTTAAAAAGACACGTTAAGTTAACTAATTCACTTAAAAAGCTAAGAGATAACTTATCAAAACAGCCCGTTGATGATTCAATTTGCGTGAACCCCTTGGAACTGGAGCGCATTATAGAGAGTGTTCGTTTATGAGCAAGCTTTATTTAAACTTTTTCTTTTGTTCGATTACTTAAACAACAACATGTTTGTTTTAACATCTAATATCACGGATTTACTACAACCACATACTTCTAGATAAGAAAAATTGCATAAAATTTGCACTTGATAGTTGCACATTATTAAAAGCTGCGTAACATAGAAATGCTATTTACACTTAATCACGCAATTAAATCAGTCATTAAAATAATAATTAGGTATCTTTATATGAAGTCTCCAACGTTACAAACAGTTATCATAGCTGTCACTTTTGCCATCATCGCTTATCTAGTCACTTTTGCTGTACCGGCTAGCGCTATCCTCATTGCCAGTTTAGTATTTATTAGTGCGTTCCTCGCACCTTTGCTTCCTGGTAATACTTCATCCAGCCCTGGTTCATCTACAACTAGTACAGTTAGTACTACAGATGAGGATGCTAGAACACTTTATGTAGGTAACTTACCTTATAGAGCAAATGAAACTTCAGTACGTGAGCTTTTCGCTGATCATGGTACTGTTCTTTCTGTTCGCTTAATGAAAGACAAACATACTGGAAAACGTCGTGGTTTCGGTTTTGTAGAAATGGCAGCTAATGATTTAGATAAAGCTATAACTGCATTGAACGATACAGAGTTTCAACAACGAACTTTGAAAGTAAGAGAAGCAAAAGAACGTCCAGAGCGAACTGAAGACAATAACCAAGACTTATAAATCTATTCGTATCAGTTACTGTTTTCTACAGTAATTAGTTTAATTAAAGGCCAAAAGCTTCGCTCTTGGCCCTTTTTTTAACTTAAATATTGTCATAGGACTAAGCCTGCTTAAATCCTCATTCAACACTTTGAACAAGTGCTTTGTTGTATTACATCACAATTACTGAAATTATGTGGTTACTATAAAAGCTCTCCAGTTAATTAATCCTATTATCTATTTTATCTCTGTTTACATGACTATTAGCTGCTCATTTAAAAAATAGTTACGGTCTTAGGTTTATTGTTATTTCTTTTAAACATTCCCTCAGGATTGAGTAAACTAGCTATTATCGACTTATTTATTAAATAGACTAATTAAGAGCTAGACAAAAGCTAAGTCGATAGTAAAATTCGCACAGTTATTCTCACCTCTATCTTTTTATACAAGGCACTTCCTATGTTCAGTCATATTCATCCCGATAATTACGATGCGCAATTATCAGAAAAACAACAAGATATGGCTAAGTTATTTAGTGACTTCAATCTGCCCGATGCTGATTTATATCCATCAGCACCTCTAAACTATAGGCAAAGAGCTGAATTTAGAGTTTGGCATGAAGGCGATGACCTTTATTACATCATGTTTGATAGCAAAACTAAGGCAAAGTTTAGAGTTGATGACTTCCCTGTTGCCAGTGAATTAATTAACAAGGCAATGAAGGCTTTACTCGCTGCAATCAAGAATCACAAAGAGTTACGTTATAAACTTTTCCAAGTCGACTTTTTATCGACATTAAGTGGTGAGTTATTGATTAGTATGTTGTATCACAAGCCCCTAGAAGATAACTGGCAAATCGAAGCCGAAAAATTAAAAGCTCAGCTATCGACAATTGCTCCGGTTGATATTATTGGTCGTGCAAAAAAACAAAAAATCATCGTTGATAAAGATTATGTCATGGAATCTTTAAAAGTTGGCAGCAAGACTTATATTTATCAACAAGTTGAAAATAGTTTCACTCAACCTAACGCCGGTGTTAATCAACAAATGCTTTTGTGGGCTCAACAAGCAACACTTAATGCTGGTGGTGATTTAATTGAACTTTACTGCGGTAATGGTAACTTTAGCATCGCCCTTGCTGAAAATTTTGATCGAGTGCTAGGCACTGAAATATCCAAAACGTCTGTTCGCTCTGCACAAATTAACATTAATAAAAATAATATTAATAATATCGATATCGTGCGTATGTCGAGTGAAGAATTTAGCCAAGCGATGAATGGTGAACGTAAATTTAGGCGCTTAGAGGATTTTGACTTAACAGCTTATAACTATGACACAGTGCTAGTCGATCCGCCTCGTTCTGGATTAGATATAGACAGTGTAGAGTTAGTTAGGCGATTTAATAAGATTATTTATATTTCGTGTAACCCTGAGACTTTAAAAGAAAATCTAGCATTACTGGTCGATACACATCACATTGACAAATTTGCCTTGTTTGATCAATTCCCTTATACCCATCATGTTGAAACGGGTGTAATACTAACAAGAAAGTAAACTATCGGGATTTTCTAGATGCTTTACGACGATTGCTGAGCTCAAGTGCACCACGAGCAATAAAACGTAATTGCTGAATTGTTTGTTGAGCTAATTGATCTCGCTCTACTTTGTCCTCTATATCAAGGGCATCCGAACCAGCACTAAAAACAATAGTTACTGCGGCATTAGCTTGCATATAAGCAACGTCAGCCTCAAGTTGATTTGCTTTTTGCAGGTAATCACAAAGCTCCATAGTAAAGTAACGGATTTCTCGAATTACAGCAGCGCGAAAAGCAGCCGATGTTCCTGAGCGCTCCCGTAGTAAAAGTCTAAAAATATTTCCGTTGCTTTCAATTAACTCCATAAAGGTCTGTACTGATATTTGAATAACAGATCCCCCTTTAGCTATACGCTGTCTTGCTTGGCGCATTAGCTGCCTAAGGGTTAAACCTGCTTCATCAACTAAGGTTAAACCTAATTCGTCCATATCAGAAAAGTGGCGATAAAAAGATGTCGGCGCTAATCCTGCCTCTTTAGCAACTTCACGTAAGCTTAAATTAGAGAAACTCCGTTCTGCACTTAATTGGTTTAAAGCTGCATTGATTATTTGACGACGGGTTTTTTCTTTTTGTTGTGCTCTTACACCACTCATCTAAGGGCTCTTTAGGACATATAATTCAATATTATTGTCATAATACTGAATTAGCTCAATATTGTCAGTTTTAGTTCTGATAAAATACTGCTATATTTTTTGTATTAAATAATTTGAGGGCTTACTGTTGGCTAAATCAAAAACAAGTAAAACTGTAGAAGCGCATTTTGATTATGACGTTATTATCATAGGCACAGGTCCAGGTGGAGAAGGTGCTGCAATGAACCTTGCTAAGCGCCAAAAGAAAGTTGCTATTATTGAACGTTATCATCAAGTTGGTGGCGGTTGTACGCATTGGGGAACTATTCCATCAAAAGCATTACGTCAATCCGTAAGTCGTTTAATTGAATACAACTCGAACCCGCTATTTAATCAGAATGATCAAGTAAAGCAACTGACCTTTCAAGATATCTTAAGCCATGCCTCTGCGGTAGTTAGAAAACAAGTAAATTTACGAAGTGGCTTTTATAACCGTAATAGAGTCGAACATATTCAAGGTGAGGCATCTTTTGTTGATGCAAATACTATCCGTATAGTTCACCCTGACGGCTCTGTTGATACAATTACTGCCAAGCAGATAGTTATAGCTACCGGCTCTCGCCCTTACCGACCAGATGATATTGATTTCAATCACTCACGTGTTTATGACTCAGATAGTATTTTAAGTCTTAAGCATGCACCTAGGCATGTCATCATTTATGGTGCAGGTGTTATAGGTAGCGAGTACGCTTCTATATTCAGAGGACTTGGTGTAAAAGTTGACTTAATCAATACTCGTGAACGTTTACTTTCTTTCTTAGATGCAGAAATGTCTGACTCATTAAGTTATCACCTTTGGAATAGTGGTGTTGTGATAAGACACGGTGAAGAGATTGAACGTGTTGAGTCTAATAAAGATGCTGTCATAGTACATCTCAAATCTGGTAAGAAAATGCGTGCCGACTGCTTATTATTTGCCAATGGGCGTACAGGTAATACTGCGGATTTAAATCTTGCAGCTGCCGGTTTAAAAGCAGATGGTCGTGGCCAATTAAAAGTAAATGATTGTTATCAAACAGAAGTCGATAATATTTTCGCTGTTGGTGATGTTATTGGTTATCCGAGCTTGGCTAGTGCTGCTTTTGATCAAGGCCGCATTGCCGCTTTAGCTATGGTTGATAGCAGTAGTAAGGCTAAATTAATTGTTGATATTCCTACTGGTATATACACAATTCCTGAGATTAGCTCTGTTGGTAAAACAGAACAAGAGCTCACAGAGGCTAAAATACCTTATGAAGTTGGTCGTGCGCAGTTTAAGCATCTTGCCAGAGCACAAATTTCTAATAACTTGGTGGGATCGTTAAAGATTCTTTTCCACCGAGAAACTAAAGAAATTTTAGGTATTCACTGTTTTGGTGAAAATGCAGCTGAGATCATTCATATCGGCCAAGCGATAATGCAGCAAAAAAATGGCGGAAATACCATAGAGTACTTTGTTGAAACAACCTTCAATTACCCTACTATGGCAGAAGCATTTCGCGTAGCAGCCTTAAATGGTTTAAATAGATTGTTTTAATTAAACGCTAAGGACTAGAGTGGTAAGAAGTTTTATTACTCTAGTACCCTTTCTGACTTAAAAAATACTCACCATGATAAAATTGAATGTATTTATAGTTGTTGTATTGCTGTTACAGCCCTGTTTAGCCAGTGATAACTTTACGCTTTACCTTGTCAGGCATGCTGAAAAGCAAACTGAAAGTAAAAACCCACAATTAACACAATGTGGTAAGGAAAGAGCAGAGCAATTGGCTACATTACTCAGCGTAGTAAATATAAAATCTATTTATAGTACTCGTTACCAAAGGACGATGTCGACAGCTGCACCTTTGTCTCGTAAACACAATATTGCTATAAAAAATTATGATCCTAGAGCGCTTGAGCAGTTTGCATTACATGTAAAACAGCAGAAAGAAAATGCATTAATTGTTGGCCACAGCAATACTACTCCTCAACTTACTCAGCTATTAAGTAATCAAAAGGTGGCAACGTTAAGTGAAAAGGAATTTCAAACTTTGTATCAAATTCAATTTATTAAGGGGCAATCATATTTAACTAAACTGACACAGCCACTTACATGTAAATAAACATAACCGAGGAGTACACTTATTCAAAAAGTAACACTGTACTTAACTTATTATTCCTGCTGTAAATTCTTTAAAATTTGACAATCACCCACCTTATCATTAGGACAAGACGTCGCTAATGTATGTAGCGTCTGCTCTAATAAGCTTAATTCAGCAATTGTTGATCTTACCTTATCCAACTGTTGCTCAATCAAAGCATCAACTTCGTGGCATGATGACTTTGGATCTACCTGTACAGCTATCAATGTTTTAATTTTCTCAAGTGGTATTTGTAACTCTCGACAGCGTCTAATAAATACCAAACGTTCAATATCACTCACTCGGTACTCCCTATAGCCATTATTATTTCGATAAGCGGCGGGTATTAAGCCAACTTCTTCATAATAACGAATGGTCTTACTAGCAACACCGCTTATCTTTGCTAGTTGACCTATCTTAATATTAGCTTTCATGTCAGTTTTCGTACCTTTGTTCAAAACACTTGACCTTACCGTAACAGGAAGGTTTATCATGCCGCCATTATAACGATCTCCTTTTGTTAACGATAGCTGAAAATATCAGCAATTTGTTACTATCTGCCACTTTGTAATGTAAATAATTTTAGTAAATATTAGGAAAAACAATGCTTTTGTACTATTACCGCTTGTTAGTAAACCACCCTCAAAATCGTAAATTAATAAAGTTATTAACTTTTGTCGCTATATTGCCACTAAGCCAACATGCCTTTGCATTAGATGCTAGTGACACAAAACAGCAAAATATCAATAAAGTTAATGCCACTACTGAATTACACAAGGCAAATACGCTAACTTTAGCCACCGCGATTAAACGCACACTAGCTAAAAACCCTACTTTTAATGTGTTCACGCTGCGCCAAGTATCACTTGATGGTCAGCAGCAGACTCAAGCCTTAGCACCAGCTTATCAATTAGGCTTTGAAGTAGAGAACTTTGCCGGTAGTGGAGAATTACAAGGCTTTGATAGTACTGAGTTTACTGTGTCATTATCGTCAGTCATTGAAATGGGCGGCAAGCGTAATTTTCGTATGGATATTGTCTCTCATCGAAGTGCCATGTTAGCGGCCGAAGGTAAAATTGCCGCCTTAAATTTATTGGCTGAAGTAACACGTCGATATATAAGTGTTCTTGCCGCACAAGAAGATTTAACCTTAGCAATTGAAGCAACACAATTAGCAGAAGAGACTTTACTTGCCGTTGAAAAACGCGCTAAAGCTGGCTCGACACCCAAAGCTGAAATTAAGCGTGCCATGGCCACGGTTGGCAATACACGCTTGGTAGCCGCGACAAAAAATCAGCAATTATCTGCTACTAAATCTTCCTTGGCCTTAATTTGGAATGAAAGATGGAATGAAAATTCACCAAGCTTTGCCAAAGTCGAGGGTAATTTATATCACTTTTCTGACGACGTCACCTTTGAACAACTTTATGGCAAAGTGACACAAAACCCAGCCTTACTCGCCTTTGCCAGTGAAGAACGATTGAAGAGCGCACAATTGCGTTTAGCTAAAAGCCAATCAAGTACAGATATTCAGTGGACTATTGGCATCAAACAATTACAAGAAATTGGTGATACAGCCCTTGTTGCTGGATTTAGCGTGCCTTTGTTTAGTTCAAGTAACAATACTGGCGCCATTATTTCCGCTCAAGCCGATCGAGATGAAGTACAAGCAAGAAAAACCACTGCATTGTTGCAAATACATAATCAATTACAGCAAGCCTATTCAAGTCGAAAACAAGCTATTTACACCGCTAACAACTTAAAAGAAATCATTATTCCGTTACTCCAAGAAGCATTAACCGAAACTAAGATAGCCTACCAGCGTGGTTTATACAGTTATCTTGATTATTTAAGCGCAAGACAAGAATTACTAGACGCTAAACAAGCGTTAATAGCCTCAGCATCTGCCGCTTTACGTTTTGGCGCCGACATCGAACAACTCATTGCTGAACCTCTACCTGCTTCACAGCACTTTACTCAACACAACTCTGCAGCAAACAACAGTGTTACCCAAGGATAATTTAATGAACACTCATTTTCTCGCTAAAAATATAAAAAATGGCTTATTGATAGCTTCGTTAATATTTACTCTACCATTATCCTTAGCTAATGCTGCCATTACTGATGGCCATAAAGATGAACATGCCGCCAAGCATAAAGACGAGCATTCTGATGAACACTCTGACGGACATGAGGATGGTCACAACGATGAACATGGTGAAGAAGGCCATATCGAAATATCTCAGCACATGATAGAAACCGTTGGTATAACGTCAAAAAACGCAAAAGCCGGAGAAATAAAACAGCGATTAGTCTTATACGGCAACTTAACAACCGATCCAAGTGCGGAGAGCCAAGTTAGCGCACGTTTTCCAGGGCTTATTACCAAATTATCAGTGAATGTTGGCGATGTCGTTAAAAAAGGCCAAGTCATAGCTGAGGTTGAGTCAAATAATAGTTTGTCTCGCTATAATATCCTTGCGCCCATCTCAGGCGTTATCAGTAAACGCTATGCAAACCAAGGCGAAGTGGCTAATAAACAAGTACTACTAACGATTAAAAATTATCAACAGTTATGGCTGGAGTTACAGGTATTTTCTACACAACAATCTAAAGTGACAATAGGTCAAAGTGTCACGATTAAGTTAGAGCAGCAACAGACAGAATCTGTGATAAAACAGCTACTACCTACCAATACTGATACGCCATATATTATCGCCCGTGTGCCACTAGATAACAGCCAAGGAACTTGGACTGCTGGCAGTTTACTTAGCGGATCTGTTGTTATTAATAGCCAAGCGGTACCTCTAGTAATTGATAAACGCGCCATACAAGTAATGGAAGGCAAACAAGTGATCTTCATTAAAAATGAACATGGCTTTGAGGTGCGAGAAGTTAATTTAGCGCTTAGTGATGGTCAATTTTCACAGGTAATTACAGGTTTAGCACAGGGTGAAGTTTATGCCGCCCAAAATAGCTACTTGCTCAAAGCTGAACTGGAAAAATCCAGCGCTGCACATCACCATTAGGAGCAAATTATGATTGAATCACTATTACGCTTCTCCATTGCCAAACGCTGGCTAATAATTTCATTAACCTTAGTTTTAATGGCTGTTGGCTATTGGAGTTATCAAAAGCTACCTATTGATGCCGTACCTGACATCACCAATGTGCAGGTGCAAATTAATACTAAAGCTGATGGTTATTCACCATTAGAAACTGAGCAACGTATCACTTATCCAGTGGAAACGGCGTTAACGGGTTTGCCAAATTTATCCTATACACGCTCATTATCACGTTATGGTTTATCGCAAGTCACCGTCATCTTTGAAGAAGGAACTGATTTATATTTTGCCCGCAGCTTAATCAACGAACGACTTAATGCCATTAAAGGCAAATTGCCTGCAGGTTTATCGCCAGAAATGGGACCCATATCAACAGGTCTTGGCGAAATATTCATGTATACGGTAGATGCTGATTTTGATGCCAAACAAAAAAATGGCAGCCCTTATGACGCCACCGCATTGAGGGAGATACAGGACTGGATCATCAAACCACAACTTGCTCTTGTTAAAGGTGTCACTGAAATCAACACCATTGGCGGCTTTGATAAGCAATATCACATCACGCCATCACCAAGAAAAATGCTGGAACTGGGCATTTCTTTTACTGATATAAAAACAGCGTTAGCAGAGAATAATAGCAACCGTGGTGCTGGTTATATTGAAAGTAATGGCCAACAGTTAACGGTCAGATCACCTGGACAACTAAAGACCATTAGCGATATAGAGCAAGTGGTCATTAAAAACATTAGGCACGGCCCAATAAAAGTTAGCGATATAGCAGAAGTTGCTATAGGTAAAGCGCTACGTACCGGTGCTGCGACACATTCAGGTAAAGAAACCGTGCTTGGCGCAGCTATGATGTTAGTCGGTGAAAATGCTAGAGAAGTCTCATTAGCGGTGGCTAAAAAGCTGATTCAAATACAAAAATCTTTGCCGCAAGGTATTAAAGTAAACGCCGTTTACGATCGAACCACCTTAGTTGATAAAGCCATTGCCACGGTACAAAAAAACCTGGTAGAAGGCGCATTACTCGTTATTGTGGTGCTATTTTTGTTACTAGGTAATGTTAGAGCAGCATTAATTACCGCGGCAGTAATCCCATTAACCATGTTAGCGACCATAACAGGTATGGTACAAGCAGGTGTTTCAGCAAACTTAATGAGTTTAGGTGCATTAGATTTTGGTTTAATTGTTGATGGTGCCGTCATTATTGTTGAAAACGCCACTCGCCGACTAGCCGAGGCACAACGTCATAACGGCGCTCGACTAACACTAAGAGACCGCTTACCTGTTGTTTTTCAAGCAACCAATGAAGTGATAAGACCGAGCATATTTGGCGTGATTATTATTACCGTGGTTTATGTGCCACTGTTTTCATTAACGGGCGTTGAAGGCAAGATGTTCCAGCCAATGGCCGCTACCGTTGTTATCGCCTTATTATCAGCATTGGTACTATCAGTTACCTTAGTTCCCGCCGCTATTGCCTTATTTATGACGGGTAATATTAGCGATAAAGAAAGCCCGGTAATCAAGATCAGTAAATCAATCTATAAACCGCTACTACTGATGGCGATGAAACTACGTTGGCTGGTACTTTTTTGCGCGGTTTTACTGGTAGGCTTTTCGACATGGCTGGCAACAACCTTGGGCTCAGAGTTTATTCCTCAACTGAACGAAGAGGATATTTTACTGCAAGCACTTCGTGTGCCCGGTACTGGTATTGAACAAGCGGTTGAAATGCAGAAACATCTTGAGCAAAACATTAGCCAATTTCCTCAGGTTCTCAATATTTTTTCAAAAATAGGCACACCAGAAATCGCCAATGATCCTATGCCGCCAAATATTGCCGATACCTTTATTATGTTAAAACCACGCAGTGAATGGCCAGATCCAAGCTTAAGCCATGGCGAATTAGCCGCAGAGATTATGGCTAAAGCAGCAAAACTACCCGGTAATAACTTTGAATTAACTCAACCTATTGAAATGCGCTTTAACGAACTTATTTCTGGGGTAAGAGCCGACTTAGGCATTAAAGTAATTGGTGATGATCTGCAGCAACTATTAATTTCAGCCAATGCCATTCGACAGGTACTAGAGCAAGTTGATGGCGCTAGTGATATTCAAGTGGAACAGGTCACAGGCTTGCCAATGTTATCTGTCATTCCAAAACGTAAAGCACTTGCCCGTTATGGTTTAACCGTAGCTGAGCTACAAGACATTGTTGCTACTGCTATTGGCGGAGAAAGCGCAGGGCTCATTTTTGAAGGTGATCGCCGCTTTAATATGGTGGTTAGATTGCCTGAACAAATTAGACGTGACGTGAATAAGTTAACTGAGCTACCCATTTCACTAGCCACTGGTGGTTATGTGCCATTATCAGAAGTTGCCACCCTTGATATAGCGCCAGCGCCGAATCAAATCAGTCGAGAAAACGGCAAAAGACGTATTGTAGTCACTGCTAATGTACGTGGTAAAGATCTCGGTAGCTTTGTGAAAGAAGTTAAAGAGAAGATAAACACTGATGTGGAAATTCCTGCAGGCTATTGGCTAGAGTTTGGCGGAACGTTTGAGCAACTTGAATCGGCTAGTCAACGTTTATCTATTGTCTTACCACTGACCCTCGCACTGATTTTTGCACTGTTAATTATGGCGTTTAGCTCAGTAAAAGATGCGGCAATAATTTTCACTGGTATTCCGTTAGCACTAACCGGTGGCGTGATTTCATTATGGCTACGCGACATGCCACTGTCTATTTCTGCTGGTGTTGGTTTTATTGCCCTGTCTGGGGTAGCGGTTTTAAATGGCTTAGTGATGTTGGCCTTTATTCGCCAGCTTTGTAAGGAACGAACCGAATTAGTTACTGCGATTATCGATGGCGCTATGATAAGACTTAGACCAGTATTAATGACGGCTTTAGTGGCAGGTTTAGGTTTTGTACCTATGGCACTTAATGTCGGCACAGGTGCAGAAGTTCAGCGTCCGCTGGCCACAGTGGTTATTGGCGGCATTATCTCTTCAACTCTACTGACGCTGCTGGTATTACCGCTACTGTATCGTATTGTCCATCAGCGTAGTTTTACCAAGGAAAAATCAGGTAAGGCTGACGTATTTTAATCCCTCATCACTACATACTTAGCTAGCAAAAAGAGTTTGAGCGTTTTTGAAAATATATCATAAGGCGTTGAATCAAGTTGCAGTGCAACAAACACCAATTCTGCCTGTCAAAACACTGGAATGAGAGGAAGTGCTCAGCTATTTTATCATGACGCTGCAAGGATGCAGCTTATTAGACAATACAGGAGCTTATTGTCCTGATGATGGAAAAAGGCGATGTAGGGCATGGATGCCCTTTCAGCGCTGTTAGCTCGATAGCACAGAAAGAATGTAAGATTACGTTTTGTGTGGCAGCGACGCGGGATTCCAAAGGGGGCTCGTCGTTTAGCCCCTTTTGGGTGTCGTCGCCACCGCGACAAATGTTTCAAAAATTACCGAACGTCGTTGCATGACAATAATATCAACAAATTTATAATGCTCTTGCCGTAAACGTGAGGTTAAGTCTCTTTAGAGCAAATCGGCAAGAGTATTTTCAATACTCGTATGATTAAAATCAAAATCATGTTCGAGTAATTTTTTGGGATATATATTTTGGCTAGTCAGTAATAACTCAGCCCCTTGCCCCATCAATATATTTAGCATAAATTCGGGCACAGTAAACCAAGTAGGTCGATTAAGTTGCTTACCTAAAGCTTTGGTGAATGTCTCATTAGTTAATGCCTGTGATGAAGCACAATTAATTGCGCCTTCAATGTTTTCAGTTACTAAAGCAAACTGAATGGCATGTACCATATCTTCAATATGTATCCACGACATAAACTGCTGACCGTCACCAAGCTTCCCCCCTAAACCTAGAGAAAAGGGCAAATGCATCTTACTCAGTGCACCACCATCATTCGCTAACACGACGCCAGTGCGTAACAGCACGACTCGGCAATGTTCACTCGCCTTTAAAGCGATTCTCTCCCATTTTTTACAGAGTTCATGAGCAAAGTCTGCATGTGTTACTAGTGAATCTTCGAATATTTTTTTAGTACCTGTTTCACCATAATAACCTATGGCGGAGCCGCTAAGTAAACAGGTAGGTTTTATCTTCGATCGTTCAATCATGGCAACAATTTTCTCTGTAATTTGCCAGCGACTTTGGCAAATTTCTTCTTTTTGTTCATCTGTCCAGCGCTTATCAACGATAGGCTCCCCAGCCAAATTGATAATAGCTTCAAAGCCGTTTTGTTCTGGTAGTTGCTCAATAAATTCAACCCCCTCAGGTAAGTACTGCTTAGCCTTTTGGCAATTACGCGTTAACACAGTAAATTGATATGGCTGCTGAAAGGCTTTGATAAAGTGCCGGCCAATTAGACCTGTGCCACCTGTTAGTAATATCTTCATTTTAATTCCCATTACAATCCATTCGCCTCTGTTAATAAGGATAGATGAGTTTTTGCAACTCAGGGCGATGAGAGAAATAATGAAGTAAATGAATAAACATAAAAAAACCGCAGTGGCCAATAGCTACTGCGGTTTTATGTTTTCTCATCAATAAAACTTATTTTTTAACCCACTTTCCTGCTGAATTTTTAATTAAATGTCCTGCTTGGGTTTTTGAGATAGACTTCTCACCTGCTAATTTAGTCACTTGCTGCATGGTAATTTTGTTTTTACGCGCTAACTTCAAGTAAATATCTTTACGTTTTTTATTAACCATATCAACTAAGCTGCTTACTTCACCGCTAGCTACTACCACACCTAAATAACCATTAGGCATTTCACCAACAAGGCCTTGCTGCTTTGCTTGATCCAACGAAATAGCCCAAGCTGAAAATGCTATAGTTGACGCGATAAAGGCCAGACTTATTCTCTTAATTGAAAGCTTGATTGTATTCTTCATAAATTTATTCATAATTACTCCTAAAAAATATCACTATCTTCACTGAAAATATCATCTAGCTCTTTATCAACTTTCACCCTGATCTCATGATCAATCTTGAGATTTAAATTAATGGTTATGGGCTCTTTAGCACTCACTTCAACTCTATGAGTACAAGCAGTAAATAAAAAAACAGCTAGCATAGGTGCCAGTATTTTATTCATAAATGTTCCTTAGTTCTTTTTTTGTAAACCTTTGATAACTTTATTTTCAAAGTGCTCGGTGATATTCAGTGACTCTAACAAACCTAGTAAGTCATAACTAAGATTTAGATTTAAATTAACTTCATTATCTAAATCAGGGTTTCGACCCTTAATCTCAGTAACAAGTAACATATAACCATCATCGCCCATTGAGACATCGGACGACAGATGATGGTAGTGCAAGTTTTCTAACGCATCAAATGCCAATTTCAATTCAGTGCTGCTAGTTTTAAGTTCCTCAACCGCTGGATTGTTAAATACTTGAATGAGGCCACCTCCAACATTGTGTAAATATCCTTCATTGATAAAAAGATCCTTACCATCATAAAATATAGGAAATTCCCCTGAAACCTTACCTGTAACAACTATGCCCTGCTTTTTATCTAACTCAAGTAGTTTTTCTAAATCTATTTTAGTTAGCTTAACAATAACAGCTGAATCCTTGCTGAACGGCCATTGCGCCCGAACAACCTCAAACCGACCACCTAACAAGTTTCCATTAATATTTTTAGCTTTTACCCTGATTTTTCCTTGGGAAAAGTCAAGGTGGGTACTCGCCGATAAGTCAGTGATTGCTGTGGCAGTTTCTATTTTAGCAATAGTCAGGTTATTCTCTGCTTTAACCTTTCCTTCAGCATGACCTTTTACATCTGCAGTTAATGACTGAATTTTGCCATTTTTTATATCAAAATCTTGCTGCCAATTAAGTTCTTGCAGCCAAGTGCCATCAATTTCTCCTGTGACATCTTTTACCGAGAAAGCTAACAGCATAGAATTAGCCAGTAAGTCTTGGGTATTTTTTAATTGCCCTGATAATTGATAACTAAGTGTTCCATCGATAAGTTTTAATGAGATAGGTGGCTTTACGTTTAATGCCAATATATCGGTGAGCAAAACGTCTCTGGCAGACACAACAATACTTGGCTGGCGAACATCACCAGTTAATTTTACCGCAGCTACGGGTAATGCATCGACAATCACCTTGCCGTTAATCACTATATTATCGATATTACCACTGAGCATAGTATTGAGCTCAAGGCTCTTAACTTGGGTAATTGGGGGCAAGTTCAATTGGCTTATTTGGTTATTGATTTGCAGATTAAAAGTCACATCCGATGTACTGTTTTTCTGACTTTTTACCTTGCTTTCAGAATTATTGTCTACAAAAATCACCTTTCCTTGCCAGTGACTAATTAACGATTTAGCCTTATTTTCCTTAAAGCTTAATTGAGATATTTCAATCACCGTTTCTTGGTTGAGTTCTATCTGCCAAGTATGCATGGTGTGGGTGATTTCACCGACAATATTTAACTTCACTGGCTGTTTATTATATGGCTGTAATTGAGTAATTTTTGCCAAACCTTGCAGCTTGAACTTCCCTTCCTGAAAGCTAATATCTCTCAATGACTTATCACTATAGTTAAGCGCTGACTCACTTAATGAAAGTGTTAAGGGTTTGGTTAAATTTTCACTAATCAGCGTAATGCCTTCACTGTTTATCGATTGCTGATTAAAGTCTACATTTACTGACCCTAAACGCCCAATAGATAGGGCATTAACAGGGTTATCTTTAATAAGTGCTTTCAGGGTTTGATTATCAAGTTTCGAAAATAGAAAGGCTGTTAGTTTTTCCTGTTCCGTCACTACATTAATGACACTGTTTTTATCAAAATCAATTTGTAAGTGTTCGTCCACTAAATGGCTCTGCCACGCTAATATTGCATCAGCCTTAACAGACCCTAACCGCGCTATTCCTTGCTCAGCAGTAAAAGAAAAATTGCTTAGCGTATTTGACATACTTAAGGCTTGATTATGCCAATTAATTTGACTGGTAAATTCACCCTTAATAGCGTTTTGCTTACCTATTTTATTATCAAATACAGTAGAAAACAGCTTAAGAAAATGAGCGGGTAAAATTGGCGAAAAAATGGATTGGTGCAAGTTTATAAACTCAATAAACTTTGCTAAATCAGTACTTATATTGGCTGTGAAGTCAGTTCCTGTGCGAGCCAGATTTAACGACAGCACTGGCTTGTTTTCATCATCAGCTAGTGAGAATAATAATTTTTTGTTCTTAGCTGATAACTTACCTTGGTAACCTTGTTTTACTGCATCACTATCAAGGCCATTAACATCAGGGTTAATAAACGGTTTATAGTTAAAGTTCTCGATATTTATCGCTAAAGGCACGGTATAACTAGCTATATCATGCATTAGTTGTCTAATGTTATTAGGTAATTCATTAAGCGGCTTCGGGGATTGATTTGTACTTGCGGTAAAGGAAATATCATCTGTAGCACGAACATCGACTGAGTTAATTGTTATCAGCGAAATGGCTTCAACTACTTTATCCAGAGTTAAATAGCTGGGCTTAAAGTGCCATTCAACTAAGACGCCACTCAATTCTAAATCAGCATAAGGTGCATCAATACATAACTTAGTAATAACCAGGTCAAAATCGGCATTAACAGTGAAATCAATACAGCTGACTGTGCTGTTATATTGCGTTAAGTAATCATTGACTAAAGAAGTTACCACCGAACTACGAGTAAAAAAGACTGAGCTTAGGCTGATAACAAAGAGGAGGGAAATTACTAAAATAACTTTGATAAATCGCAATTATAATCCCTTAACATCGATACATAGTGTGGTTGATATACAGACAGTGTAGGAGTCTCATATCTATTACGTTGATTATATCAGAAAGTTTACGTAGCTATTATCAGTTTTCCCCTGAAATCAGTAATGTTTGCACTGAATAATAATGTGGAGTCTTCAAATATATAGCGATACGACAAAGGTATATGATTATGCTTTTTTGGCAGATTTCAATCGGGCTAAACTTGCACTATGTTGTAAATGCTAACTTATCGTTTATAGTTATCTTCAGCGCTAAGAAATTATTCTCAAAAGGATTGTAGTGGAACAAATACTCTCACAAAATAAAACCGGCTCAATAGAAGAGCTATACCCCCTCCATACATCTTGGCTTTTGTATTTCACCCTTTTCGCAAGTTATATCCTTTTTGGCCACCTTTTATCGACCTTTTCTTTTCATGGTCAAATAGTCCCTATATGGTTACCTGCGGGCATAGCCTTACTCGGTTGTTATTTATGGTGGTGGCGTTTTTTACCCGCTGTCTTTTTAGCCGCCTTTATTTTTAATTTTTCAGTCATACCAAACTTTGAACTAAGCTTAATATACTCTGTTACTGGTATTCAAAATGCAATTATTGCTGTTGGTGCCACACTACAAGCCATGGTAGGTAGTGCATTGCTTAGATACTGGCTTGGTAACCCTATCAGTCAATCACAGAACAAAAAAACACTTTATTTTATTTTAATTGTCGGCATTTTGGTTAACTTAATTTCTTCAACCGTAGGCGTTAGTGCTCTCACTTTATTTAACCTCCAATATAGTGATGAAGATTTTCAATTAAATCTAATTTATTGGTGGTTAAGTGACTCATTAGGCGTGCTGCTTTCATTACCTTTTATGTTTAGCTTGCTTAAATTTCGCCAATTAAAAACGGAACAACGTAACGCCAGGCTAATCATTCTATATGCCGTGAGTGCTTTATTAATCATTATTATATTACTGACCAATTTCTTTATTGCTGGCTCAAATAATAATGATACGGAATTAATTACCAAGGAATCAAACGTTATAGAAAACGGTATTTATCGTCAAATAAGCACTAGCATAGAACAACTAAGCTTATTAGCTGATTTTGCTCAGCACAACCCCGATGCTTCACGTGAAAAATTCCATGACTTTGTTAGTAAGCTTACTCAAGACTCTAATACCCTCAAAGCAATGTCTTGGAACCCCCTCATTAGTCAAACAGAAAAAAGAAGCCATGAGACAAAATTAGCACAGGACTATCAAAAAAAGATCGCTATCCGAGGCAAGCCACTATCAATTAACGACGATATGGTTTACGTAAAGTTTATTAGTCCTGAAAAGGAAAACATTAAGGCAATAGGGTTTAATGTTTATTCTAATCCTTCTAGAAAAAAGACCTTAGATAGCACAATGAGAAATTATCAACCTCAGGCGACGCCCATTATTCAACTGGTGCAGTCATTTAAAAATGAACCGGCCTTCTTATTATTTTTTCCTGTATTTGAACAAACAATGAATACTAAAAAAACGGAAGATAAGAAGTTAATTGGTTTTGCAACGGGAGTATTTCTAGCTAATAAAATCATCAGCAATGCGATCAACGACGCACAAGAAAATTTATTCTACTATGAAGTATTTGAACAAAATAAAACCCTGCCCTTCTTGACCAATATCGATACTCATCAAAAGACCCATAATGTTGGCCTCAATGATTCAAAGAGGCAATTCAACCATAACTTTAATGTAGCAGGGCAAATATGGAACATTCATTTATTCGCCAACGAAAACTATTTAACTCGGCAGCAACATCAGGATTTTTTAAAATTTTTCCTATTACTGGTGATCATAGCAGTTACCATAGTCACCTCACTTTTATTAATGAACAACAGGCAATTACAGCTGAATAACCTCGTTAACCAACGTACCAAATCGTTAGAAGAAGCGGTCAAAGAAGCAAATTATGCTAACAAAGCTAAGAGCCAATTCTTGGCGAATATGAGTCATGAAATTAGAACACCGATGAATTCGGTTATAGGTTTTGCTCAGCTTGCTAAAGTGTCTAACAATATGGAGGAAATTAAAGCCTATTTACAGAATATTGATATTTCATCCGACTTACTGCTTCAGATTGTAGATAATATTCTCGATATATCAAAAATTGAATCGGAAAAACTTTTTCTCACCAAAGACGCGTTTGATATGCACTTAGTGTTAGATCGAATTTATAGTCTATTTGAAGTTGAGGCCCGTAATAAGAAACTCACTTGGCACTTAAGGGATAACCTCCCTATCGGGGTAAATTTTGCTGGCGATCAAACCCGTATTGAGCAAGTTCTAATGAATTTATGTGGCAATGCCATGAAATTTACTCAAAGTGGCGGCGTTTCAATTACCGCTGATTTAAGTAAAGTCTATAATAATACCGCGCATATCTCTATTACAGTTAAAGACACTGGTATAGGTATTTCAGAAGAGAAAATAGAAACACTATTTAGCCCTTTCACTCAAGCCGACAGTTCAACTTCCAGAGATTTTGGCGGGACTGGTTTAGGGTTAACTATTGCCAAGAAACTGAGTCAATTAATGGATGGCGACATCTCCATCGAGAGTAAAGTGAGCACTGGTACGAGTTTTATTTTTACTTGTAAACTACCACTGACTCGGGTCAAGCCTAGCGCTATGAATTTAGAAAGCAGTTCGTTTCAACAATTAACTAAGCACCAAGGCGACAACACAGAGGATGAAGTTTCATCACAGGAAGAAGCATCTAATGACCTGTCAAAACTTAACGTCTTAGTTGCTGAAGATAATCGTATTAATCAAAAGCTGATCAGCACGGTACTGACGAAATTGGGCATTAATGCTGTGATTGTAGAAAATGGTCAATTAGCGGTGGATTACGTAAAAAAAGAAACTGTAGATCTCATATTAATGGATTGTCAGATGCCTGTTTTAGATGGCTACCAAGCAACCCAGCAGATAAGAGCTATGCCTGAGTATGCGGACTTGCCCATTTTTGCATTAACTGCAGATGTTGATACTCGCAGTAAAGATAAAGCAATGTCATTGGGTTTTACCAAGCACCTAGCTAAGCCCATCAACCTAGAACAATTAACGCTAAGCTTACTTGAAGTGATTCAATTAGACGCAACTAAATGAATTAGCACTTGCTGAGGATTACGCTTTAGCTGGCAACGACAAAAACTAAGCCATTTAAAGAATATTTAAGTGGCTTAGTTTTATAGAGCAAGCGGATAGATTAAATCTTACATACTCTAAACATCATGACGAATTAAATAATCAAACGCACCTAATGCTGCATTTGCCCCGCTTCCCATCGCTATAATAATCTGTTTATAAGGACTATTGGTTACATCGCCTGCGGCAAATACACCTGCAATTGAAGTTTCACCTCGGCTACCCGCAATGATTTCTCCGCGATTAGTCAGCTCAATATCTCCTTGTAAAAATTCACTATTTGGCATCAAACCAATTTGTACAAAAATACCTGCTAAGACGACTTGATGATTGTCTCCTGTCACTCTATCGGTATAACTTAGACTCGTCACACGTTTACCATCGCCAATAACCTCTGTGGTTTGTGCATTGGTAATAATCGTAACATTGCTCAATGATTTTGCTTTTCTTACCAGTACTTCATCTGCACGTAGCGTATCGGAAAACTCTAAAACAGTAACATGTTCAACGATACCCGCTAAATCAATTGCCGCTTCTATTCCTGAATTACCGCCACCAATTACCGCTACTGGCTTACCTTTAAAAAGAGGCCCATCACAATGAGGACAATAAGCCACACCTTTGCCGCGATATTCATGCTCGCCCGGAACATTCATCTCACGCCAGCGTGCCCCTGTAGCTAACACAACGGCTTTACTCTTAAGAACAGCACCATTTTCTAAGCTAACTTCAACCAAACCCGTTTCTTCATTGCGCTTAACTTGGTTGGCTTTATTGCTATTCATGATATCAACATCATAATCACGCACATGCTCTTCTAAACTAGCAACAAGCTTTGGTCCCTGCGTTGCTTTAACAGAAATAAAATTTTCAATAGCCATAGTATCGCTTACTTGACCACCAAACCTGTCGGCTACTAGACCTGTATTTATGCCTTTTCGTGCCGCATAAATAGCTGCCGCTGCGCCAGCAGGACCTCCACCAACAACTAAGAAGTCATACGTTTCTTTTTGCTCAAGCGCTTTGGCTTGTCTTGCGCCAGTATTCTTATCAACTTTATTTAAAATATCCGTTAACGATACTCGGCCTTGGCTAAATGACTCCCCATTTAAATAGACACTGGGCACTGCCATCACATCACGGTCAAAAACTTCAGTCTGAAAAAGTGCCCCATCAACCATGGTGTTTTTGATTTTCGGATTAATCGCCGCCATCATATTTAAGGCTTGCACAACATCAGGACAATTTTGACAGCTTAATGAGATGTAAGTCTCAAATTCAAACTCACCTTCAAGGTTTCTCACTTGTTCTATTTGCTCAGTTTCCAGCTTTAATGGATGGGAGCCACTGTGTAATAGCGCCATCACTAAGGACGTAAACTCATGCCCCATAGGTAGCCCAGCAAAACGCATTTCACTGCCTGTTTCAACTGAGCGCACTAACATAGAAGGTACACGTTCGTTTGCGGCTTGTTCAGCTCTGTTGCCATCAATGGCCGTAACAAGTGGTGATAACGCTGTAATTTGATTGACTAATTGGCTAAGCTCTTTTGCCTTAGGACTTTCATCAATAAAAGTGATTAGCTCAACTGGTGTTTTTAAGTTTTCTAAATAGTTTTTTAATTGCGCTTGTAAGTTTGTGTCTAACATAATGACCTCTGCGATAAATTGATGAGAAAGTAATAAGGGAAAGGAACTTTAGTTTTGCTATTAATTAGTAAGTACGAAACATCCTTGTTTCATCGAAATTTGACTAGCTATTGTTTGATGTGAGTTTGAACTAAATGCTATTTGCTTGAGGCGTAAAGAATGAGCATAGCTTGTCTATGTGATTTCTTTATAACAAAAAGCAAATTGTATTTAGACTAACTCACGGAAAACAAAACTAATTAACTTTAGATTTTGCCTACTAAGTCTAATGATGGAGCTAAGGTCTCTGCACCTGGCTGCCATGCTGCAGGACAAACTTCACCGTCATGCTCAGCTACATATTGAGCCGCTTTAACTTTACGAAGTAATTCAGCAGCACTACGGCCTATGCCTAAATCATGTACTTCAGCAATTTTGATTTCACCTTCAGGGTTAATCACAAAAGTACCACGAAGTGCTAAACCTTCTGCTTCAATCATGACACCGAAGTTACGGGTAATTGCGCCTGTTGGGTCGCCAATCATAGGGTATTGGATTTTGTTAATAGTATCTGAAGCATCGTGCCAAGCTTTATGAGTAAAGTGAGTATCAGTAGATACTGAGTACACTTCAACGCCCATATTTTGAAGTTCTGCGTAATGGTCAGCCATGTCACCTAATTCTGTAGGGCAAACAAAAGTAAAATCAGCTGGGTAGAAGAAAACAACTGACCATTTATCAGCAAGGTCTTTTTCACTTAATTCAACAAATTCGCCATTATGAAAAGCAGTAGCGTTAAAAGGTAATAATTTAGTATTGATTATTGAGGTATTAGAAAGTGATTGGTTCATGATGAACTCCTGTATATTTAATTTAATTGGAATACTTTTTAAAAGCAGTTCCTTGAAGACAGGAGAATAATAGAGTTTGTTGCGTAATTAGTATAATCGATATAGTTTATCAATTTAATAGGTAAAACCTATTGAAATTCATGATTAGCATTGAGATTAAGAAAATTTAACCTAGCCATCATAGCTGTAAAAAAGCCCATCAATCATAACAATTGATGGGCTTTTGAATATTGTCTTAAGATTCCCTAAATATCTAAAATAAGAATGGCTATAGCTATGCAGGTTCAACAGCCTGCTTTTGGTTAAACACGCTATTTGGATCATAGCGGCTCTTTATTTGCGTAAGCTTGTAATAGTTATCGCCATAATAGGCTTGTTGCCAGTTATCTAATAGGGCATCTTGATAGTTAATATAGGCTCCACCACTACTCCATGGCTTCATCACTTCTCTAAAACTATTCTCCCACACTTGCGCACTATCAACGACCGTATTAGCAGTTCTAGTGGTAAATGCCGTGTAGTATTGGGCATTAAAAATTGCATTACGATGAGGAAAAGCGGTGCTATCAGGCAGTTTTTCAGCGATAGCTCCACCCATTAAGTTGATAATGATCATGCCTAAGTTTCCTTGCTCTAAACTTTGCAGGATATAATTTTTTAGTGTCGTGATGGCAATAGGTGGGATAATTTGTTCAAAAAAATCAGAGCTCGCCGCAAACGCACTACGACTCATGCCGCCATCAGGAAATTGAGTACTTAAATGACACGCGGCAATAGTATTACTGCAAGTGCCTAACATGACATTTCTATAGCTATCAGTGGTGTTATTGTTACTCTGAGGTATCGCTATTAATGAAGTTATAAACTGCTGCCAGTAACTATCAGCTTCTTCCTTGCTATTGACGCAAAATGCTCTGACATAAACGCTAGGTGCACCACCATTTGACCAGTTAGGGATAATTTGTCCCCACATAGTACTTGGCCAATAATCAGATAACTCTTGCCATTTCGTCATCACTTCTTCAAAGGCATCAAAAGAAAAATAGGCCTCGAAAACATGTATATCGCTGGTTTTATGGGTGTTAAAGGTAAAAGCCGTAACCACTGCAAAATTACCGCCACCACCACCACGTAATGCCCAAAACAAGTCCGCATTTTGTGATTCATTGCAGGTTAATTTATCGCCCTGAGCTGTAACCACTTCAAGGGAAGTCAAGCTATCACATGTTAAGCCATAAGCACGATCAAGTATGCTAAACCCTCCCCCTTGAGTTAATCCTGATATACCTACACTTAAGCAGCTACCTAGCGGGATACCCAGACCTGACCTCTCTAACGTGTCATAAACATCTACTAGCCTAGCGCCAGCTCCAATAGTGACTGTGTTGCCTGAAATATCAATATCAGCCATTGGCGTCACATCAATAACCATACCTTCAGTAGTGGATGTACCCGCATAACTATGGCTACCACAGCGTGGGGTTATGGCTAAGTTATGTTGTTGTGCAAAGCCCAATACAAAGGCAACGTCATCATCGTTATGGCATTGTGCGATCACTTGGGGATAGATATGGTCATAACGGCTATTAAAAACTAATCGGGCTAGCTCATAATCTTGACCATGCGTTGGCAGGATAATATCGCCACTGAGATTATCCGCGAGTAATTGCCAGTCACTTTCAGCTAAAACGCTTGCAACTGGCGCATCTGGAGTGACTATGTCGGTTTGGCTAGTTACCGCTGGTGATTCATCACCTCCACAGCCTGAGAGCAAAACCGAGAATGCAGATAAACCTAAAAAGTGACGACGATCCATATCTTTCCTAAAGGGCACAAATAATAGTTATGCTAACTTATCAAGGTAACTCGATAAAAATCAACTCTATTTCAGCTGTCCGATAGATTTTCTAACGCTGGCCACAATAGCTCTCACACATTCCATGCGAGAATAATTCGGCCGGATAACTAGCGAAATACCACGCACTGGCACTGGCGCTTCAAACTGGCCATAATGGATAGTGTCACTCGCTAGATTCCCTTGTGCAGCTAACGCAGGCAACAAGGTGATACCCATGCCGCTAGCCACCATATGACGTAGCGTTTCCAAACTTGTGGCTTGGAAACTATTGTCTTCCTTAGCACCCGCTGCAAAACAATAACCCATGGCTTGATCTTTTAAACAATGACCATCAGCAAGCGTTAATATTTTTTCACCCTGTAAATCAGCCAAACTGAGTTTTTTCTTAAGCGCTAAGCTATGCTCTTTCGGTGCCGCTAACATTAATGGTTCATCAAACAGTTGATAAGATTCAAACTTTTCCATCTCATTAAGGTAAGGCAAAATCAAAACATCTAATTTCCCTTCATCTAACTGCTGCAGTAAGACTTGAGTTTGGTTTTCGTGGAGGAAAAAATTGATATTAGGTAGGCTCGTATTTAACTCGCCCATAATATGTGGCAGTAAATAAGGTGCTAATGTAGGAATTAAACCTAAGTGTAAATCACCTGCAAAAGGATCAAGCAAGGCTTTGGCCCGTGATTCAAATTCTCCAGCGGCTTGCAGTACTTTACGTGCTTCTTGAACTAACTGTTCTCCAGCAGGGGTCAGCATTACATTGCGACGATGACGCTCTACCAATTGCAAACCTAACTGTTCTTCAAGTTTCATCAACTGCCCACTCAAGGTCGGTTGACTAACAAAACATGCTTGTGCCGCTTTGCCAAAATGTTTGTGCTGGTCGATGGCTGTCAAATATTCTAAATCGCGCAACTTGATCATAGCTAAGGCCTATCAATTAATAATAAAAACAAGGGGATTAGCTATGGTAATATGAAGCGACAATGAAAGCGAGTTTCATCCATGCAAAATAAGCCCTAACCTCACTAACCCAGCGCTAACCAAAAACCGACACCTACCATCAAGCTACCGGCAATACGGTTCATCCACTTGATATTATTACCCTGACTTAAAAAGATTCGCAGGCTTTTACCGCCCGTAGCGTAAGCCATCATACTGGTAAACTCTGTTAGCATAATAACGCTTAATAGCACTATTAACTGGGGTGCTACGTCGCGGTCCACACTGATGAAAGGTGGGAGTAGAGAAATCATAAAAGCCCATCCTTTGGGATTGGCAATAGCTGTGACAAGCCCTTGAGTGAACAATGAATAACGACTCACGTCACTCTGTTTATTTTCTCCAATGGACATTTTACCTTTTGACCGCCACATATTAACGCCAATATACGCCAAATAAGCACCACCTACCCATTTTAATAGGTCAAAAATGTCAGGATAGTTCAGCATAATACTAGCAACACCAAGCACAGCTGATATAGCAACAATAGCCACGCCAATCAGTTCGCCAATCATCATCCACATAGTTCGACGAACACCTATACTCATACCTAGGGTCATAGCCAGTGTCATGCACATACCTGGCGTAATACTAACCAAGAAAAATGTTGGGATGAATATCGATAATAATGTTGTATCTATCAATTGTTTGTCTCGTTTTTATTGGATTAATAAGAGATTCATTAATGGCTTTATACAGTAACTAGCGACTAGCTTGATGATTAGTAAAATAGGGGGTTTTAATATTCATTGGGACGGTTATTAAAACACACACCAACAATATGAACATAATGCATAATACTTATGAATTTAAGTCGTTAGAATAATATTTAGAGATAAGTATACTTACCCCATGAAAATAAAGATATCAATAAGCATTAACTACACCTAAGAGGTTGCCATGAAAAATACTACAATGAAAACTATACTATTCGTGTTATCGGTTTTATCTATAAGCAACGTAAGTGCCCAGCAATATATTTTCCCTCAAAACGGTCAAACTAAAGAACAGCAAGCACAAGATGAATATACTTGTCATAACTTTGCCGTTGGTGAAACTGGCTTCGATCCAACTGCAGCCCAGGCACCGTCAGCTGTTGCATCCACTACAACTCAAGCACCCGCTCAACCAGCGCCACAACGTAGATCGGGGTTGAGAGGGGCAATTAAGGGTGCCGCTGCAGGTGCGCTTATAGCCGAAGTTGGCGGTAATGATGCCAGTAATGGTGCAGCCAAAGGTGCGGCGGTTGGCGTAGTGTCAAGTAGAAGACATAATGCAAAAGCAGCATCGCAAGCGGCAGAGCAACAAAAAGCGGCTGAACAACAGGCCCAACAACAAGCAACACAAACCCAACAGATAGCAGATGACAAACTGATGAATTACAACAAAGCACGTAATGTTTGTTTAGACGCCAAAGGTTACAGCATTAGTGGTTAATAGATTGAATTAAATGAATATTTAAGGAGGGACTTGAGTAGCTATTAGCTGAATAAATAAAAGCAGTTGTGATAAGTTCACGTAATTATTACTGTGAGGTGCGAATGCGTCCTCAGCAGTAATAATTAATTGTCACTTAACGTAACATAGTAAACCAGCCCATAAGCATAGGTAGTAAAGGCATAGCAACCATTGCAACAATAATCATCAATACATTGATGGTTGAGGTAGTATCTTTAAAATCTTCTTCGTGGTGTGTCATGATCTAGCTTCCTGGACAACAAGTAAACAACTAAAAATATGGCGCGCATTTTAAACGATATTGTTAACTATAGACAGAGAAACTTGATCTAGATCAAATAAGTAGGTGGAATTGAGACAAATGACTAAGGCGATAGTATTAAATAATACTCGCCTTATCAGATCTTACAGAAAATGCTTGGGATATAGTAGAGAGGGTTGTTTGACAACCAATTACTTGCCACTTACTAAAAGCTAATCATCCTTAAAAATCCCAACATAAGTTGCTTGGTTAGAAGACTTACTCGCTCGATACATACCTTTAGTATTAAAAGGTAAACTGATATTGCCTTTAGTATCAATAATGATCACACCACCCGTACCGCCAATTGGCATTAACACATCATGGATAACTTCTTTACCAGCTTGTTCAATAGTTTTTCCTTGATACTGCACTCTGGCACAAATATCGGCAGCAACGTTATAACGAATGAAGTATTCACCATGACCCGTCGCTGAAACAGCACAAGAAGTATTATCAGCAAAGGTACCAGCACCAATCACAGGTGAATCACCAATACGACCATAACGTTTATTGGTCATGCCGCCAGTAGAGGTACCTGCCGCTATATTACCAAATTTATCAAGGGCTACAGCACCAACAGTACCTACTTTGTACTCAACGTCTAAAGATTGGTGTGCTGCTTGATAGTCTTTATTCTGTTGCTTAGCCCTTTCCATTTTAGCCTTAGCGCGCTGCAGAGATTTATATCTATGGTCAGTATCAAAAATGTTGTTATCAACTAAGGCTACGCCTTGGCTTTTGGCAAACGTTTCAGCGCCATCACCACTTAACATCACATGAACCGATTCATCCATTACCAAGCGTGCTAAGTTTATTGGATTTTCAATATGTTTAACGCCTGCGACTGCACCTGCTTGACGGTTTTTCCCATCCATAATGGATGCATCCATCTCATGAGTTTCATCATGGGTATAAACAGCACCTTTACCTGCATTGAAAAAAGGGGAGTTTTCGAGAATATTTATCGAAGCAGTCAAAGCATCAAGACTAGTACCGCCTTTTTCGAGAATCGCATAACCCGCTTCAACAGACTCAGTTAATTTAGCGCGATACGCCGCTTCTTTTTCAGGGGTAAAACCAGCTTTTGAAATAGT
>Ga0209395_1001948_pt1 | contig 27966 bp, 26 predicted proteins | sample GOMGulsemesocosm_3_FD_184635 | JGI IMG/M metagenome (GOLD analysis project Ga0209395, IMG submission 184635) | Methane-oxidizing microbial communities from mesocosms in the Gulf of Mexico - GOM9D Gulf of Mexico (SPAdes) (version 2) | ecosystem: Environmental > Aquatic > Marine > Cold seeps... | reverse complement strand
GCCCTTTTTGTTTGGTAGCGAGCTTATGTTTAAAAGTAAACATGTCATCACAGCATTAATTGTGACGCCTATTTTGTCGTTAATTGGTTATTTTGCCGCTGATTATTACGTCTCCGAACGCCCACAGCAGGCAAAAGTCGGCGAGAGTTATCAGCTGGTTCAATTACCTAACTGCCGCTATGCCAGCGGCAAGTGTGTTTTGAAAAATGGTAATTTCAAAGTTGTTATTACCGGCGATGCCGAGGAAGGTGGTGGTTTGTCTTTGCGTCTTGAGTCTGAGTTTGCTCTAGATGACGTGTATGTTTCAGTGGTGCCGGAGCCAGATATGGATGAGGCGCCTATGCAGATGAAATCACTGTCGGATGATCGAAAAAACTGGCAGGTGAGTATGTTTGTTCCCAATGCCATCGAGCAGTCTTTGCGGCTGGTCGTTACCACAGATGGCGCCGTTTATTATGCCGAGTCGGGCATGCCTTTTTTGAACTATGAAACCAGTTTCAATAAAGATTTTCGCAAGCAGGATTAACAGGCTCTGGAGATTTTTCGGTGACACAGTTAGCTGATCAACCTGAGATACAGGTAGTAGCCGATTTTCTGCAGCGCTGCCCCCCCTTTAATGTATTGAGTCAAACAGATTTTCAGTGCCTGATTGGTTGCCTGGCGATTACTTATTTTCGACAAGGTCATGTTTTCGATGATCAGGCGAATGAAGGTGGCTTGCGAATTTTACGCAGTGGTGCAGTGGAGATCCGCGATAAAAATGGTAAATTACTGGATCGCCTCGGCGAAGGTGAAAGCTTTAACATTGCCAGTCTAACTAAAAGCCGGCCTGATACGCGCGCGGTATTGATCGAGGATTCGTTGATTTATCTGCTCAAGGAGCAGGATTATCAGCAAATAAGAGAGAAAAGCCGCGAGTTTGATCGCTTTTTTCATGGCCAGCGCGATCGTCGCTTACGTCGTGCGGTTCGCTATGAAGCAACTCCCCATCAATTGATGACGCCCGTAACGACGCTCATGAGCAAGGATGTGCTGATGATTTCCTGCGATGACAGTGTGCAGACATCAGCTGAGCTGATGACTCATAGACGGGTCTCGTCAGCGCTTGTCATGGAGCAAGAGGGGTTATGCGGCATCATTACAGACCGCGATTTTCGTTCAAGAATCATTGCCCAAGGGTTGCCGGCAACTGCGCTGGTGAAATCTGTAATGACATTAAATCCTGGCACTATTGATAGTCAGGCAACCGTGTTTGATGCCACGTTGCTGATGACGCGATCGGGTTATCACCATCTCCCCGTTATTGATGATGACAAGGTGGTTGGCATTATTACCGCCTCGGATTTGATGTTGGCAAAACAAAATGATCCGGTGTATTTGGTGCAGCACATTTCTCGACAGCATGATGTAGCGGGTCTAAGCGGTGTTGTGGAAACGTTGCCAAATTTATTAGTGGAGTGGGTTGGTGCACAAACTAGGGCCCGACAAATCAGTCACATTTTTACCGCCATCAGTGATGCTATTACCTCCCGTTTAATCGAGCTGTCCATTGAAAAATACGGGCCTGCACCGGTGCCGTTTTGCTGGCTAGGTTTTGGCTCACAGGCCCGCGGTGAGCAATTATTGGGCGCGGATCAGGATAATGGTCTGCTGATATCCAATGACCTGAAGGAAGAAGACAAACCCTGGTTCGAAAATTTAGCGAAGTTCGTCTGTGATGGCCTCAATGCCTGTGGCTATGTTTATTGCCTGGGGAAGGTCATGGCGACAACCGATGAATGGCGTCAATCGCTGACCGGCTGGCAACAAATTGTTGATCGCTGGACGCGAAGCCCGACGCCGGATGCGGTGATGCGAGTGAGTATCTTTTTTGATTTGCGGACGATTTATGGTGATGAGTCACTGTGTCAGCAATTGCAGCAATATATGCTGGAGAAGACTTCAAAAAACAGTATTTTTCTGGCGGCATTAGCCGCTAATGTTTTGGAACATACACCACCGATAGGAATTTTTAGACGATTTTTGGTTGAACGAAATGGCGAGCACCGAGATACGCTGGATCTGAAAAGGCGTGGTGTGATGCCGATCATTGATATGGTGCGTATTCATGCGTTGGCTAATCGCATTAGCCAAGTTAATACCCACGAGCGTATCGCTGAGCTGGTGCGACAAAAGGCACTGGCGATTGCCGATGGCCGCAACCTTCAGGATGCCTTTGATTATTTGATGCAGCTGCGTGTTAGCGAACAGGTTAAGCAATTAACCCACGGCGAAAAGGTCAGTAATCACTATAACCCGAATAATTTGCCTGAGCTGGGGCGAAAACATTTACGTGATGCTTTTACCGTTATTCATGATGCACAAGAGGCACTGCGGCTCAATTATCGTCGCGGTTTATAGGAATGGCTTTTTTAAGGATGAGGTAGCATGTTCGATATGTGGTGGCTGTCAGTTAAACGCCGTCGCTTGGGCGTTGATCATCCCGCGATGCGCGCATTTCTTGATGCCTCGTTACCGATGGGCAGCAGCAATTTTGTCAGTGTTGAATTTTTGGTGGCGGATCTGGAAACTACCTCGCTGGATGCAGGTAGCGGTGAAATTGCCAGCATAGGGTGGGTGCCGATCAAAAACGGCGTTATTCAACTGGCCGAGGCAGAGCATCATTTTTCAAAAATAGATTCTGGTGTTGGGCAGAGTGCGGTTATTCATCAAATTCGGGACAGTGAATTAGATAATGCTTCATCGGTCACAGCCATTATGAATCGTTTTCTGGAGGTTGCTGCGGGTAAAGTACTGGTCTTTCATAATGCTGAGCTTGATATGGCATTCCTCAATTGCTTATCCAAAAAATTATATGCCGCGCCAGTGTTGACGCCGGTGGTTGATACGCTGCAACTGGAGCGTCGTCGGCTGTTACGCAACGAAAGTGTGCTTCAGTCGGGCGTGTTGCGTTTACACAGTTGCAGGCAGCGCTATAACTTGCCGGTTTATCCTGGTCATGATGCTCTCACTGATGCGCTGGCAACAGCAGAACTGTTGTTGGCCTGGGCTGCTTGCTCGGGGGGGGAGCAGGGTGTTTGTCTTAGCGACTGCCTGCTGTAATGCTTTTCGCTTGATACAACAAAGCGTTAAAAGATTGCTGTGAATGATATGATTGCGGCTAATTAAAATTCCCTTGCCAGTTAACACTCAACAACCAGTCAATTAATGGCAACCTTCATACGGTTTCCGGTTAAACTGCGACCAATATTCGTAAGATTTAATTCAATCATTGGGCCTAATTTGTTACTTTAGGCGCACTGATCGTGGGGCCAAACTGTATGGTGTCGCCACGTGTTCATTCGGAGCAGACAATGAGTAAAGATCGTTTAGTGATTTTTGATACCACCTTGCGTGATGGCGAGCAAAGCCCAGGCGCATCCATGAATAAAAGTGAAAAGGTGCGTATTGCAAAAACACTGGAAAAAATGCGTGTTGATGTCATTGAAGCGGGTTTTGCAATTGCCAGCCAGGGTGATTTTGAAGCGGTTAAAGCGGTTGCAGAGGTTGTTAAAGACAGCACTATCTGTAGCTTGGCGCGTGCCAGCAAAGGTGATATTGAGCGTGCAGCTGAGGCCTTGAAAGGCGCAAATTCTTCACGAATTCACACCTTTATTGCGACTTCGCCCATTCACATGAAATACAAGCTCAAGATGGAACCCGATATGGTTCTTGAGCGAGCGATTGATGCTGTCAAATTGGCGCGTCAATTCACGGACGATGTTGAGTTTTCTCTGGAGGATGCCAGCCGTTCCGAGTTTGATTACATGTGTCGTGTGATTGAAAATGTCATCAACGCTGGTGCCCGCACAATCAATATCCCGGATACTGTCGGTTACGGTGAGCCACTGGAATTTGGGCGCACGATTGGTCGTTTGATTGAAAACATCCCTAATGCTGATAAAGCCATCTTCTCGGTGCATTGTCATAATGACCTGGGCTTGGCTGTCGCCAACTCATTGTCGGCGGTCATCAATGGCGCACGTCAGGTTGAATGCACCATTAACGGTTTGGGTGAACGTGCCGGAAACGCTTCTTTGGAAGAAGTGGTGATGGCTGTCCGTACGCGTAAAGACCTTTTCCCGGTAGAGACCTTCATTGATACAACACAGATCATGTCGGCTTCTCGTTTGGTTGCCAGCGTGACCGGTTTCCCCGTACAGCCTAACAAGGCGATTGTCGGCGCTAACGCCTTTGCGCATGAGTCAGGCATTCACCAGGATGGCGTATTGAAATTCCGTGAAACCTACGAAATCATGAAGGCTGAAGATGTGGGTCTTAATACCAATAAACTGGTATTGGGTAAGCACTCAGGTCGTGCGGCTGTGAAGGCGCGTTTTGAAGAGTTAGGCATTACCTTTGAAGGCCAGGATGAGTTAAATGCGGCGTTTATTCGCTTTAAAGATTTGGCCGATAAAAAGCATGAGATCTTTGATGAAGATTTGCAGGCATTGGTCAGTGATGTACAAGAAAGTGTTGCTGATCGTTTTGCGCTTGAGACTTTGGAAGTGACTTCCAAAACGGGCACAACGCCAGTTGCACAATTAACCCTGACGGTTGATGGTGAAACGGTTGTAGCCTCTGCAGAGGGTGACGGTCCGGTAGATGCGGCGTTTAAAGCGATTGAAAGCGTGGTGAAAAGCGATACAAGTTTGCAGCTATACTCCGTGAACGCGATTACCACCGGTACTGATTCACAGGGTGAAGTAACGGTACGCCTCGAACGTGGCGGACGTATTGTCAATGGTAACGGCGCCGATACGGATATTGTGGTTGCTTCTGCCAAGGCTTATATCAACGGTCTGAATGCAATTCTGGCCGATCACAGCAAAGAGCATCCACAGAAAGAAGGCATTTGATCTTTATTGAGACCTTTGCACAAAACAAATGACGAGTAAAAATGGTTAAAATCTCCCTGCTTTTCGTTGAAAAACTTGCCAATATCCAGCTATTGCCTGCGTTTCTCGCCTCAATCAGGAAAATTTCATCTGATTTTTCTTTCGCCTTTGCTTCATGTAAAGGTCTCATAGAGTAACCGCCAATGCAGGCTCGACGTCATCAGTACCTCAATGCCATGGGAATTCAGGTTTGGCAATTACGGGATAGTCTTCCCGGTGCCAAACCTGCCGTTGAGATTGCGCCTGATTCTGACTCAGATTCTGCATCATTCGTCGATCAGCCGTGTCAGGCTGAATCGGCATTTGTTGATGATAGTGGCCGCAGCGAAGAAACTTCTACTGCGCCTGCCGTTGTTGCCACTGATGAACAGAAATCTGCGCTAACTGACGACCCTCAGCCCCAAGTACCTCTTGAGGCAGAAAAACCTGCGCCAGTCTCCTCAGCAGCCGAAAAAAATCCTGAGTTTCGACTTGCTTCGATTATATTTTCGGGCACCTGCATGGTTGTCACGCAGGTTCCCACGAAAGGGGCTGATCCACTAACGTCCCAGCACCTCGTTTTCTTAAAGCATATGTTGTCAGCAATCGGAGCTAATCACCTCGATGAGCCAACGGTTACTTTTTTCAATTGGCCTATGTTGCGCAGCCCCGGTTTTGATCAAGGTGAATCGGCAGCTCGACAAGCAAGCCAGGCTTTTCTCAGTGGGCAGAAAAGCAAACATACGGTGTCTTTTGTACTGTTGATGGGCGAAGACACAGGCCGTTATCTGTTGCCGAATTTTGAGAGCTTTTCAGAAAACCGGGGTTGCCTGTTTTCAGAAACTGGTCAGCCGCGGCTGCTGTCACACTCAATTGACGAATTGTTTGCCAAACCTGCGCTAAAAGCCGCTCTTTGGCGTGATATTCAACCACTCAAACTTTGCCTGGAACAAGGTTAGATATGGCTTCCGGTAAGGCATCACAGGATGATACGGGCCTGAATTATCGGCCGATGACCGTGGCTGATATTGACCAAGTACTTGAAATTGAAAAGACAATTAGTAAGGCTCCCTGGACGCGAGGGAACTTTGAAAGCAGCTTGAATTCTGATTATCAGTGCTGGATTCAGCAGTACAACAATTTTCCTGTTGGCTATGCCGTATTGTCATTTGCGGCCGATGAGTCCGAGCTGTTGATTATTGGCATTGATAAAAGCTATCAAGGGCAAGGGCTGGGACGAAAGTTGTTGCTCCACATGTTGAATTGTGCAGAAAAACGTGAAGCACGGGCCGTTTTTCTAGAGGTGCGAGCCTCCAATGACGTGGCTCAAGGTTTATATGCAAGTGAAGGATTTAATGAGGTCGGCATACGCCCGGGCTACTATCCGGCTGCGCAGGGCCGAGAAGACGCTGTAATTATGGCAATTGAATTTTATTAAACGAACTTTCATTACGGAATTAAAACAGGTTAATTATGCCAATACGTGAAGATGATGATTTGGATATGTTGGAGGGTCTTTCGGCAAACCGAGATGATGCCCCGAATCGATCTAAACCAAAACAGCGTTCTGCACAGCAGGAAAATCCAGCAAAAAAATCCGCCCAACCGTCCGTATCTTCAGCTTCTTCAGCGCAGCGACCTGCCGGCTCAGATGATGCCCAGGCTGTTGCTCAGCCAGCCGTGAAGGGCGGTAAAGGTTTGGTTTGGTTTATGTTCGTACTGCTGCTGATTGTTATCGGAGCTTGTGCTTGGCTTGGTCAGCAGGTCATGCAGTTGCAGCAACAGCAGGCGGCCAGTAGTAATGCTCTGCAGCTGGAGCGTTCACGCGTGGAAAGTATTAGCGCTCAGGTCTATGAAACTGGCTCAAATTTTGTTGAGACAGGGAATGTTCTGGAGAGCAAGTTTAAATTCTTTGATTCGGAGATTCGTAAGCTCTGGGATGTTTCTAATAAGCGCAATCGTAGTGCAATCGAGGCAAATAAAACTCAACTTACCAAAACAGCGAAGTTTACGAAGTCAGCACAAACTAAGCTCAAGACACTTGAAACAAAGCAGACTGCTACGTCAAAGGCCACGATCAAACTGAGCAAGCAGTTGTTGTCTGAAAATACTGCTTTGCGAGCAACGGTAGAAGCTCAAAATGAGCAATTATTGATTATGGAAGGTAAGCTGGAATTGCTGCAGCAACGACTGAAGAATGTACCCAATGATCTAGCTGTTCGCGTGAGAAATAATGAAGAGGCGGTGCAGGCGATTGATGCCAGTCGTCAGCAATTGTTTAAGCGTATCGCGCAATTACAACAACAGTTGGATTCGCTACAAAGACCTGCTCAGCCTCAGACTGCGCCGTGATTTATTCTTCTGGTAGTTCCGGCGGGTGATTAAAATCGTCTGGGCCAAAGGCTTTTATCAGATTAGCGTAGAGAGAGAGTAAGCCCCAGACAAGGCCGGTGACAACGCCTAAATCAAGAATTCCGCGCCAAGGTTGTGGTAAAAAATGGGCGATCTGAATGAAACACAGGATCATTAGCGTCAGGGCAAAGGTGGCAATCTTTCTGGTGCGCGTGGTGTGGAAAAAGCCCATGCAAAACAACGGTGCAAGTATCATGTGCAGAGCCGTCGGGTTGTATCGTAAATGATGGCAACGGGCAGCAAAACGTGGAGAAAACTTGAGTTGGAAACCTTTGTAGCCTTCGGAGTAAGCCATAATGACTACGCTGGCCAGCAGCGCCAACCAGTGAAACCATTGGAACTCATAATTCAGGCTATCCAGTGAAATCGCACCAAGGCGAGTGATTGCAAACAGTATTAGTAGGCTAAAGCCTACAATGGCCCACAGGGAGCCAAGAATTCCTACGCTGTTTGAGCGGGGCTGCATGTTGTTTCGATCACCTGAAGTGGTTTGAATGTGAGCTTAAAAGCGTCGCTATTATAGGCAGTTACGAGGTTGAAGCCTAGAGGTAGGTCTTACTTATTAAGGTAGGCAGGGCAACCCAATAGCCTTATAGACGCTAGAGAAAGCACTGTGTGAATGATAGAGTGCTGAAATTATCAATGATGAGTGGAATGGACAAATATGCGTTACCTGATGTGTTGTGTGTTGGCTTTTGCTGGAGTGATATCAGGATTGGTGCAAGCGGAACCTGCTGAGGCGGGTGTTGAACTAGCTGCTTGTGTTGATCCGGGCATGATGATTGTGTCGGAGGGAAGTAAGGCGTCATCAGATGATATGCTACAAGCAGAGCAGGATGTGACCCGTTATATCGACACGACAAAAACTTTTTTGAATTGTTTGCTCGCGAACGAAAAGGCAGTTGGTGATGCGCTGACCTATGAGCAAAAGAAAAGCTCGATTACACGTTATAATCTGGCGGTTGCACGTATGGAACGTTTGATTGAAAACTATAATCTGCAACTCAGAACCTACCAGCAGGCTAATAACGACGAGAGTTAATAACTCCTTTACGCGGAGCTTTGGGCAAAGTGATTGTCGGTTAATTGCAGGTACGCCAACTCCTGTGTCGTTGACGTTCTTCCTAGGGCCGAATTTCGGTGAGGAAAACGTCCAAAACGTTCGATGATATCCAAATGCTGCTGCGCGTAAGCGAGGTTACTTTTAATTGTGTCGGCGATCGCCGGATCACATTCTTTATACATCTGCTGAAATAACGCCAAGCATTGCTTTTGATGTGTGAGCGATTCGCTGTGTTCCAGCGGCATGTAATAGAAAATACGATGGGTTGCAATCAGTTGTCGATCATGGCCTAGTTCAAGACCTTCTAAAACCAGCTCAACGGCCAGTTCATCATAGGCGAAGGCTTGCGCTGTACCGCGATAAACATTTCGGCTGAATTGGTCCAGTAAAATAATTACAGCTAATCGCCCAGTTGGTTCTGCATACCAATGTGTGTACAGGCCATTTGCAGCGGCTTCAATATCGTCGGCAAAGCGGCTGCGGATTTGCTCATCAATTTTTGAATCAAAACTAAACCAGCGTGCCTGCAGGCTCTTGTTAGGCAGACCGTGTTGAAAGTTTTGGCCGAACCAGAAATCTAGGATCTCAGTGTATTTTTTTGGCATCAGTCTTCCATAGCAGGGTTTGACGGGAGCGCGCCTACTTTGAGCATAGCTGAAGAGGGTCGTTTCGTAACCCGAATCTTAATTAAGGCCGGATAGGTGAGTGCGAGGGTTTCTCTTGTTTTCAATCAGCAGTGGCGTGAACTCAGGTTCGGGCATAGAGCGATGGAAATAAAATCCTTGGAATTTATCGCAACCATTGGCTTGTAGGTATTGGAGTTGCTCGATTGACTCGATGCCTTCAGCAATGATGTCCAGATTGAGGTGCTCGGCCATGGAAATGATAGTGTTGATAATCGCGCCAGCGCTGTCGTCGCCAGGAATATCTTTAACGAAGGATTGATCGATTTTTACCATGTCGATGGGTAAACGCTTGAGATAAGTTAGCGATGAGTAGCCAGTACCAAAGTCATCAATGGAAATCTTTACGCCGAGTGTTCGTAACGCGCCCAGGGTTTCAATTATCTGTTCAATGTTGTTGATGACCGTGCCTTCAGTAATTTCAATATCAAGATTGTGCGGCGGTACACCGGTTTCCTTGAGAATGGCTGCCACTCGATCAACAAAATAAGGTTGTTCAAATTCCACCGGGCTGATGTTGACGCCTAGCGTTAGGTTGTTATCCCACAGCCCGGCATCAATCCACTGTTTTAATTGCTGGCAGGCTTGCCGCATTACCCACTCGCCAACGTCGAGAATTAACCCCGATGATTCCAGAATGGGGACAAATTCGGCGGGAGAGATCAAACCATAGGTAGGCGCATTCCAGCGTAGTAAAACCTCCGCTCCGATTAGTTGCTGCAAGCCTTTGTACTGAGGTTGGAAATTTAGATAGAGCTCATTATTTTCCAAGGCTGAGCGAAGACGTTTCTCCAGATTTATTTGGCGAGTGGCATCGTCAGCCATGCTCATTTCAAAATAGACAACGCCATTACGGCCTTTTTCCTTGGCTTGGTACATGGCGGTATCGGCAAAGCTGATCAACTTTTCGGCATCATTTTCACTGTTATTGGGGAAGTTGACGACCCCGATACTGGCCGTGACCTGCAAGGGCTGATCATCGGTATTGATAGGGCGTGTAACCAGGTTTAATAATTTGTTGGCGAGATCTTCTGCGCGCTGTTTGGCTGTGTCAGCTTCTGCGGTGAGATAGGGCAGCAGCACCACAAATTCATCGCCACCAATACGAGCAACAGTATCCTCAGCTCGCAGGTGGTTAGTGATGCGTTTCGCCAGGGTTTTCAGAACTTCATCACCACCGGAGTGGCCCTGTGAATCATTGATTTTTTTAAAGTTATCCAGGTCGATAAATAGCAGGGCGCCAATATGTTGATGACGATTTGCTGAAATGAGTGCCTGTTGTAGGCGGTCTAGCAATAGGCGGCGATTAGGTAAATTAGTTAGCGCATCGTGATATGCGAGGTGTTGAATGACATCTTCGTGTTTTTTGCGTTCGGTAATATCCTTCACCGACAGGATACAAAGTTCCTGTTGATGGTGGGCGAAATAGCTGGCGGCGACTTCGACAGGGAATTGGCGGCCGGATTTATTTTTATTATCGGCAAAGCTAGTGTGATGGCCGCGTGCTTTGACGATTTGCCACCAGCGAGACCACTCACTCATATTAAATTTGCGATTCAGCAGGTCTACGGTTTTTCCCACCATTTCATCGTGTGAATAACCAAAAACACGGCTGGCGGTATCGTTGACTGAGAGAATATAGCCGTTTGCGTCAAGGGTGAAAATTGAATCTGGGGATTGGTTCAGGGCAAAATCCCGCAGCTGTAAATCATGCTGGGAAGAGTGCGTTTCGGTCACATCCTGTAACAGCCCCTCAACCCACATGGGGGTGTCATTAACCAGTTGGCAGTAGCCAATGGCGCGTACCCACAGCAGCGTTGAGTCTGTGTGTTGCAGAGGGATTTCCATGTCGAGCAGTTGGCCGTTAGTGCTGGCGTTAGCAATCGCATAATTCAGCTGCTCTAGATGACTGTCGGCAACATTGGCTAATATATCGGCGCTACAGGTAATTGATTCAGCGTTTATGCCGAGCAGGATTGGTAGTTCGCCATCCCAATGGAATGAATGGTCATTTGTGCTATAAAACCAGCTGCCGAAGGTTTTGATGTAATTAATTTTTGTCAGCGTATTTTGACTGCATTTGAGCCGTTGCTGGCTTAGTAAAAAAGATTGATTCAGTCTGGACCAGGGTAATTGAATGCGTATTTTTGCTAAGTAACGGAGAGTGATAAGTACAGTAAGGGCGATGAAAATAAACAATATTAGCTGTAACAGAGCCTGTTGATAAAAGGCTCTGTAGAGCTGGTGATTATCAATGCCAAGCGACAGAGTCCCGGCCTGCCCAGTTGATGCTGATACCAGTAGTTTTTCGTGTTCACTGAAGGCATCCATGAACAAGTTAGTGGGGAAAGAACCACTGGAAATTTCTTTGCTTTGCGACCCATTGGCAAGTAACAGTTCCGTTGAACTAATGCTGGCATGGGTAATTGCCGGTTGCTCAAGTAACTGATTGACGAGTTGTCTGGAAAAGTTTGAGTCGTTGAGCTCGATGGCCCGTTTGACGGCCGGTTCTATTAGGCTGAGCTGGCTGGAGAGTTGCTGTTGTTGCTGCTGTTGGTAGAGGTTAAAGTCCAGGCTTAGCTGTAACGCAAACAGCAATACTGATGCTGTCCCGGTAATTAATAGGATTAACCGCCAAAACCTCTGGCCGATTGTATAGATATTGGATTGCTGCATTATGGATTAATTGTGTCATTGATACGATTTGTGACGGATCCCATGCACAATCATTTGCATCATTAGACAGCTACTTTTTCAAGCCTCTTGTTATTTTCAGCTTCCTATCGCATGTGTAATCCCTGCATGCTCAAGAAAGAAAAGTAAATTTTATGCTTTTATAAGTTGTTTTAAGCGTTTCCATTGTTGATGACTTAAAGCATTTACCAACAATATAGCCTACTCAGGCTAGGACAAGAGTTTAAAACTGGCAAGTTTTGAGTAATAAACGCCCTGTTTTTCAAGCTGACTTTGATATAAGACTATTTGACTGACAGGTACAGTTATTGGCGTTAGTGGGGCAGGTAAAAGATAAGATGAGGTTCGTTTCGCCCCCTTATGGCTGCGTGCGAGGCTTAGGTGTGCGCGGAACGGCTTGCTGTTAGGAGTGGCGCCGTAACGAGTCAGGGTTTCCTTCAAATGGACTGCGAGTTGAAGCAGTGGTTCGCAGGGTGCTGGAATAGCGGCCAGCATGAAGGGTTTTGTATGGTTTGGGAACCAATCAACAGAGCTTAGCTTCAGCTGAAAGGATGGGACGTGCTGTAGTTCGGTGGTTAATTCATTAGTTAACGCGGGTATTTTCTGCGCCTGTATGGCACCAATAAATTTAACAGTAATATGCCAGTTTTGCTGTGCAATCCAGCGTAGTTCGTCATTCTCTAATGTGGATTTTAACGACGCTAATTGTCGCCGCAATATTAACGATACAGGCGGGGAAATTGAGATTGCCAAAAATACGCGTAAGTTATCTGTAGTTGGCATGTTATTAACCAAGGGGTTTATTTTTCATCGTCACCCACAGTACTGGTAGTAGGGGGATCCTGCGTTTGTTCAAGGCTTATGACTGACCAGCCCTCTGAAGGTGCGATCTCTTGTTCATCACTGAACACATGAATACGATCATTTTTGTCGATGGCAAATAATGGATAGAGTTTACAACCCTGTTTCGATATCAAATCCTCAAAAGAAAAGGTTTCACTGAGCGTGGTTACGCGCATTTTTGCATCCTGACTAATCAGGCTGGCAAATTTGCTAAAACTCAAATCACTATTAAAAAGCGTTCGGCCCTTATGTTTTTGGGCGATGGAGAGCTTTTCAGAGACGTTATCTTCCGAACTGTTCGATAGAGTGAATAAACGGTGCTCCCCAAACTCCAGGCGATAGCGCATACAAGCCAGTGCGTTAAGTTCGCGTTGGGGTGATAGCCCCAGTAAATGGCCGATGCCAACCAGATCCATGCGGTTGTCGGCATATTCTGAGACCGGATTACCGTAGAAGGTGTTTAAACCGGCCATACGGGCGGCGCGGATATTTTCCCAGTTGCTATCGGTTAGCAGCGCGGTAAAACCCTGGCCTTCCAGCGCGCTGGCGATTGCGCGTGCCACCGGGTTGGCACCCACAATTAGAAAGCCGCGGGGGGCTGGTTCTGAGACTTTCAGGATGCGTGCTAAGGGGCGCGCTGTGGCACTTTGGAAGATCACGGTGCCGACAATGATAATGAATGTGAGAGCAACCAGTACCGAGGCCTGTTCAAAACCAGCGGCTTCAAGGCGTAGGGCAAATAGGGCTGAGATGGCGGCAGCGACAATACCGCGTGGGCCAATCCAGGCGATCAGACTGCGTTCACGCCAACTTAATTCAGAACCCAAAGTAGCGGCCAGTACCGAGAGCGGGCGGGCCACAAACTGTACGATGAGTAGCAGAAACACGGAAATCCAGCCTAGTTGGATCAGTTGTTGTAGGTCAATGCGCGCGGCTAACAGAATAAAGAGCCCCGAAATCAGTAGTGTGGTGAGATGTTCTTTAAAGGATAGAATTTCTTCTATGTCGATGTGTTTCATGTTCGCCAGCCAGATACCCATCAGCGTCACACTGAGTAGGCCTGACTCATGTTGCAGGGCGTTGCTACCAGCAAACACCAGCAGCACCAGTGTCACGGTGGCAAAGTTATGTAGGTAGTTGGGTAAAAGCTGATGGCGAAGGGCTGTACCCAGTAAATAACCCGTTGCACAGCCAAACAGTCCGCCTACCAACAGTGTTTTGAGGAAGATGAACAGCGTATAACTGATTTCACCTCCTTGACCAAAGGATACAATGGACTCATACACCAGTACCGCCAGCAGTGCGCCGATGGGGTCAATGACAATACCTTCCCAACGCAGGATGTTGGCAATGCGGGCGTTGGGCCGCACGCTGCGCAGCATGGGCACAATAACGGTGGGGCCAGTGACAACAACCAGTGAACCAAACAACAGGCTCAGCGGCCAGCCCAGCCCCAGCAATAGGTGACAGGCGGTAGCCATCACCAGCCAAGTGATCAGCACGCCAATGCTGACGAGACGCCGAACCACTTTGCCGAGTCCGCGAATTTCACCAAATTTAAGCGTCAGGCTACCTTCGAACAGGATGATAGCGATACTTAATGACACCAGCGGGAAGAACAGTTCGCCGAGTAACTGATCCGGGTTGAGCAAGCCTGATAGTGGACCAAGGCAGATGCCTGCCAATAGTAAAAAGAGAATGGCTGGCAATTTAACTGACCAGGCGAACCATTGGCACAATAGGCCACAGAGGCCGATGATGGCGATCATCATGGCTGCCGATTCAATCATAGAAAGCTTCCTCTAGAATTAATTGTCTCAGCATAAAAGTGATGGCGAGTCGGGTAAAGTGATTTATGAAACGGACAGTTTTCAATACAATCGTCAAAAAGAGTTTTCTATGCAAACACAGCTTATCCGACGTACGGCGCTAATTATTGGACCTCTGGTGGCTTTGACAACAAGCCTGCTGATGATCAAAACTGGCTGGTCAAACGCCCCGGCTTTCACTGCAGGGGTTACCGCTTTGTGCGCGATTTGGTGGGTTTTTGAAGCCGTTCCGTTGCCCGTAACCTCATTGATTCCGGTGGCTCTTTTTCCGCCATTGTCTGTGTTGGATCACAAGGCCGTTGCGCAGGCCTATGGAAGCCCATTGATTCTGTTGATGTTGGGCGGCTTTGTCTTGTCAGCCGCCATGGCAAGCAGTGGTGCCCATCGTCGTATTGCGTTGTTGATGGTGAGTTTGTTTGGTCGTGGTAGTGATCGTGGGCTGGTATTTGGTTTTATGGTGGCGTCGGCAGTACTGAGCATGTGGGTGTCCAATACGGCGACCACTTTGATGTTGTTGCCGGTGGCGCTGGCGGTACTGGAGACCGCCAAAAATAAGGCGTTGGTCGTGCCGCTGTTGCTGGGTATTTGTTATGCCGCCAGCGTCGGCGGTATAGGTACGCCGATTGGCACGCCGCCCAATTTGGTTTTCATGAAAGTGTATGCGGAAAACACGGGGGCTGAGCTCACATTCTTACAGTGGATGAAATGGGGCGTGCCGGTGGTGGCGTGTTTTGTCCCTATCATTGGATGGTATCTAACCCGTAAGTTAAAAACACAGCAGGTCATTGAGTTGCCCTGCCTTGGGCAGTGGCAGCCTGTTGAGAAGCGAGTATTGATGTTGTTTGCGGTAACGGCGTTAGCTTGGATTTTGCGTAAGGAGCCTTTTGGCGGCTGGAGTAGTTGGTTTGGTTTACCTGGCGCTAACGATGCCAGCGTGGCGTTACTGGCAGCGATTTTATTGTTTGTTATTCCCGACGGGCGAGGTGGAAAACTACTGACTTGGGAAGCGGCGAATAAAATCCCCTGGGGCATGTTATTACTGTTTGGTGGCGGTATTGCCATCGCCAGCGCCTTTAAGGTGACGGGGCTCAGTGAAGCGTTGGCTCATCAATTAACAGGATTATCCAGCTTGCCCGTGTTGTTAGTGTTATTCAGTATTTGTTTGGCGGTGACCTTCCTGACGGAAATGACCAGCAATACCGCCACCACGACGCTATTAATGCCCGTTCTGGCGGCCGCCGGTTTGGCTTCAGGTGTTGATCCGGCGTTATTAATGGTGCCTGCAGCAATGAGTGCCAGTTGTGCTTTTATGCTGCCGGTGGCGACGGTGCCCAATGCGGTCATTTTTGGGAGTGGATATGTCACCATTCGCGATATGGTGCAGCGCGGAGTGGTGTTGAACCTGTTTGGCGCGCTGCTGATCAGTTTGTTGTGTTATTGGCTGATTGCTTAGCTGTTTAGTAACAGCGCTATTCTTTCCACTTAATATTGCAGCCCATTGACGGTTTTTGATTTTTGTTAACGGGCTGTCCGGCTAGTAGTGCATCTAGCGCTGTACGTAAATCTTTGCCACTGACAGGCACTTCGTTACTTGGGCGGGAACCATCCAGCTGGCCGCGATATACACAACGTAGTGTTTCATCAAAAACATAAAAATCCGGTGTGCAGGCAGCCTGATAGGCCTGGGCGGTACTCTGGCTTTCATCGTAAAGGTAAGGGAAAGTAAAACCATTTTCCGCTGCAAACTTAGTCATTTTATTGGGGCTGTCTTGCGGGAAGTTGATGACATCGTTGGCGCTTATGGCGACAAAGTTGATACCGCTGTTTTGATAATCGTGGCCCAACTGGCTTAACTCATGTTTGATATGAATAACAAAGGGGCAGTGATTGCAGATAAACATCATCACGGTTGCCTTTTGCCCTCGAATGTCCTGCAGGCTAAGCACATTACTGCTGGCGGTATCGGGTAACTGGAAATCCGGCGCGGGGGTGCCGAGTGCAAGCATATTGGATTCGGTACGGGCCATGAGGGTGAACTCCTTGGTCATAGTAGACGACCAGTATATACCTGCGATGGCAGCGAGGAACTTAGTCATGAGTTTTTAGGTCGCTATTATAGAACGCCGTTTTAAGTAATGACGGTGGCTGGAGGCGATAAATGGCTCAGTGGCAGGAAGGAAAAGTGATTGAAAATCAGCACTGGAATCAACGTCTATGCAGTTTAAAAATTGAAGTTGATCTACCTGGATTTGAGGCGGGGCAATTTATCCGTGTTGGACTGCCTGGGTCAGGTGATGAACAGCAGATGGAAGCGCGCCCCTATTCATTTGTTAATGCTCCCCATGAAGAGCTTTTGGAAATCTATTTCAACCAGGTGCCGGAAGGCAGTTTGTCAAACCGTTTGGCTGCTTTGCAGGAGGGCGACGCGGTTTATGTGGCGGGTCGACCGGCTGGTTTTATGACCGAGCAGGAAATACCCGATGGCGAAACACTCTGGTTATTGGCCTCGGGCACGGCTCTGGGACCTTTTTTATCGCTTTTGAAAACGCAGCCACCCTGGCAGCGTTTTAAATACATTGTGCTGGTGCATGGCGTACGCAGTGCCGATGAGTTGACCTACAGTGATTTGACTGCAAAATTGCAACAGTTGCACTCGGACCAGTTGATCAAAATAAATAGTGTGACCCGTGAGCCGCTTGCTGGGGCGTTATCAGACCGTATACCCATGGCGATCAGTAGTGGTCAGCTGGAGCTGCAAGCAGGTCTCGAGTTCGATCCCGCCGGAAGTAGAGTCATGCTGTGCGGTAATCCGGGCATGGTGGCCGATAGCATGACAGCACTTGAGACCAAGGGACTGCGCAAGCATTTACGTCGCGAGCCTGGGCAGATTTTGCAGGAAATCTATAAGTAGGTCGTGGTGTCGAGTTTGATTATTCTGCTGCGGAGACTTGCTGGCTAAAACTGCTAAAACGGCAGCGTTTGCCATTTGGTAAAATCACACTGCTGGATTGATCAAGTTTATTGCTGCCGTGATTGGTAAAAGCAATGGATTTTGCTTGCTCCAGACCGGTACATGGTGGCTTTAGCGTGACTTGATACTGATTTTTCTGGTGGTCTTCGATAACCAGTTCGCTGTCATTGGTGGCATGCCAGCTGCCTACTTGATGAATACCCAGTTGCAGGTTTTGGGTGTCATCGGCAGATAAGGGGCTGCTGATTAGGCTGACGAGTAACAGGGTAGAGAGGCAAAAACGAGGCTTAAAAGAATGGAAGCAGATTGTTGGGTCAGTCACCTGAAATCACCTGTATTAAATCATGTGTAAAATTACTTGTGCTCGGTTGTGAGAGCTTTGAGTGTATTCCACAGGGAAAATTCAATGGGATTTCAGTTGTCTTCTAGACACCTATAAATTGACAGGTTTTATGGTGCTAGGCGTGGTGTTTGCGAGCCAGCTTAGCAGGCATTTGAAAAACTATCTGCGTTGCTAAAGCTGTGTTAAAACAGGCTCAAAATGCTCATTTATAGGTGTGAACTCCGCTTTTTCGCCTGTTTTTGCCTTGCTTTTTCTGCCTCGAAAACGTTTTTCAATAACCTGTTAGAGGTCGCACACCGCGCCGGCTTTTTCCTTAAGGTGTTTTACCAGTCGGTTTTGTTTGTCGACTAGAATTACCTTGGGCTCGATGGGTTCCTTAACCAGCTCAAATCCCATGATGATGATTTCTTCACCTTTGTTGATGAGGTGGGCTGCAGCGCCGTTGACACAGATAACACCGGAACCACGAGGTCCCGCAATCACATAGGTTTCCAATCGTGCACCGGTGGTGTTGCTGACCACCATGACACGCTCATTGACCCACAGATCCACAGCATCGATCAGGTCTTCATCAATGGTGATGCTGCCAACGTATTCCAGATTGGCCTGGGTAACGATTGCCTTATGGATTTTTGATTTTAAGACCGTGCGCATAATCTCTTCCGGTAACACATACAAAGGGAGGGATTCAGGCCCTTCCGAACAGGGCGCGTATTATGGCGTTCCTAAACTGTTGTTTCAACTCTGTTTTACGGCTTGTTGATTGACAGAGCTGCCAGCTACTCAAGATGTAAAAACCGGTTGATTTTTAACGCGCATTCTCGAGTGCTTTTTTATTAAAATTGCGGTCTTTAAGACCATTGCCAAAACGGAAGTTGGCCATCAACAGGACGGTGCTTTTACCGGTTTGATGATTGATCATTTTCATGCTGTTCTGGCGCCAGAACTTATCGAGATAAAGCTGGTAGTCGCTGAAGGTCTGCGTTTTTAACAGCGAGTCCTTGCGGTCGTAATAATCCACCTTGAGTGGCTGGTACATGGCTTTGTCCAACCAGACAACCTGGCGTGTGTAGCCGGAGTTCTTATCCTGGGGGTAGCGCTCTATCACAAAGCAGTCACGCTCCAGGTAGCTTTCATCGCGCAGCCACTTGTAGGTGTATTTGCTCACCTCTTGAGAACTGATGTCCTCATAGGCAAATTCGCTGCCCATGTAGGGGCCGGATTTGTTGGAAGACGAAATACGTTTTACGCGTTTCAAGGCCGGCAAGAATAACCATTGATCATCCGGCTTCAAGGCGTGGGTATGGCTTAAAAAAGCGGTGCCTTTAACGTCGGCGGGGGTGTCGAAAATTGACAGGCTTTTGTCGCCATCGCCGGTTATTTCAAGCGTGTTACTGCGGATGTCACGGGTGCTTTCCTGACCTTGCTTATTACGCAAGATCATTTTCATGTCAGAATATTGGTCAACCCAACCGGTGTCGCGACGATCTGCCTCCTCGGCGATCGTTAAGCCCTTACTTTCCGGTGAAGAGTCTTCGGGGGTGAGTGTTGCGCTATCAGCGGCACCGTCAGTTGCATTAAGCAGCGGGCTTGTCAGTAGTAGCGACAGAGCTAACCATCTGAGCATCTTTTTTCTCCTCGAATTTCATCAAGATTGGGGGTAATAATAGGAAGTCCACGGCGAGAGCAAAACTGATCACGATGGCCGTTAACAGGCCCATGCCTGCGTTGAGCTGGAAACTGGACATGGCCAATACTAAAAAGCCTGCCACCAGTACAACAGTGGTCGTAAAGAGCGCACGGCCGACGGTTTTAAAGGCGTAGCGTACGGCATCTTCGGATGACATGTTCTTTTCACGACGCGCACGCAGATATTTACTTAAAAAGTGCACAGTATCATCAACCACAATGCCCAGTGTCATGCTCATGACGACGGATAGCCCCAAACCAACTTCGCCGACCAGCAGGCCCCACAGACCAAACCCCATGGCTGCCGGAACGAGGTTAGGAATCAGGCTGATTAAGCCAATTTTCACGGAGCGTAAGGCGATGATTAGCACCATGGAAATGAGCGCTAACGCAATGCTGGTGCCTATCAGCATACTGATGATGTTACGTTGACCGATGTTAGCGAACATGATGGTGGTGCCCGTGCCCATTGCGCTTTTTATGTGGGGGGCGTTTTCCTTCAACCAAGTCTGGACTCTCTGTTCGAGATTTAGAATTTCATTGGTTGAAAGGGTTTTCAGGCTGGCCGTAAAACGTGTGGCTGATTTATCGACGTTAATTTGGTTGTTCAGGTCTAATCCATAGGGCAGTGACATTTCGTAGAGCAATAAGTATTGGGCCGCTAATTCACGCTGATCAGGTAAGCGGAACCAGTCGGGATTATCTCCGTGCATGTTTTTATTCAGCCGTGTCATGATCTCTGTAAAGGTGTTCACGTGCATGGTTTCGGGCTGTTGACGATACCAATTGGCAAAGGCTTCAACGTTGCGTTGAAAACCTGGGTTACTGATGCCGCCAGGCTCGCCGGATTCAATGGAATAATCAATGGTGTAAACGCCGGTCAGATTGTCGGTGGTGAAATCCGAATCATTTCGAAAACTGATGGTGTGATCAAAATAGTTAACGAAGACATCATTGAGCTCGTTACGGGGAATGGCTGCAATCAGCAAAATAACAGTAATGGCGATAGCCCAGAGCAGGCGTGAGCGCTGGCGAACCACAAAGTCGCCGAGTTTAATCATCATGGTGTCATTGTTAGTGCTTTTTTCTTTAATACGTACCGGCAATAACGACATCAGTGCGGGCAGGAAAGTGACCGACAGCACGAAGGCAACGACTACGCCCATAGCAACAAAATTACCCAGGTGCCGGAAAGGAGGTACGTCCGAAAAGTTCAGCGCCAGAAAGCCCAGTGCAGTGGTCAAGCTAGCGAGGAAAATGGGTTGTACATTAATCCGCAGGCTTTCCTTGAGGGACTCATTCTTACTATGGCCAAGGCGCATATTGTGAATAAAGGTTGCCAAAATATGCACGCAATTGGCAATCGCCACCGTGAGGATAATGGTAGGGGCCGAGGCTGACGGCGGTGTTAATGGGTAGCCAATGAAGGCGCCGAGTCCCATGGCTGACATAATAGAGAAAGCGATGACGAACAGCGTGGCAAAAGTCCCCGTAATACCGCCGACCATTAACGCCAACACTAGCAGCATCAGACCAAAGCTGATGGGGATTAGTGTTTGCATGTCACTTTTTGAGGATTCCGAAAAGGCATTATTCATCATGATCATGCCGGACAGGTAGACATCCATATCGGGGCTATCGGCGCGAAGTTTATCTGCCATGTCGCGGGCGAAGGCGACCACTTCTGGTGTTTCAGTCGTTTCATTGATGCCTGGAAGCTGAATTGTAACGTTCACCGCGGTCACGTGCTCGCGATCTGAAACCAGTCTTTTAATCAGCAGAGGTTCGGCTAGCGCTACCCTTTTGACCTTTTCTAGGTCTGCAATTGTGAGTGAGGGTGCATCAAGAACCAGGTCGCGGACAATCAAGTCATCTTCTTCGGCTTCCGTATGTTGGAAGTTAGTGATGGAGTCTACCCGGGTGGAATAGGGTATTTGCCAGGCACTCTCGGTCAGTTTTTTAACGGTGGTAAGTGTTTTCCGAGTAAAGACATTGCCATCTTTGGGTGCCAATACAAACATGACATTGTCATTTTTGCTGTAGGTGTTTTCCAGTGACTCAAAGGCTTTGAGTTGCGGGTTGTCGTCACTGAAAAAAACACGGTAATTGGTGGTGAAGGTGAGCAGTCTTCCGCCGGAGGCAGCGAGTGCTACCAGTATCAGGCAGAGGATAATAATGGGGAAACGCCACTGAATAACCCGGTTGCTGAAAGCTTGCTCAAAGTTGTTCATAGGGGGGCAAAACTCTCTATTTAGGGGCTGTTTGTCAACGTAACAAGTATAGCCCGGGTTCCTTTTTTCGCTGTGTCTGGAGACAGAATATTCTAAATAATACGGCGATAGAACCGTTAGTCCCGGATAGGGGCAATAGGTTTAAAATAATTCCAGTGAGGGCTCGTCCAGTGCAGCCATTTGTTCTCTTAATTCCAGAATATGCTCGCCCCAATAGCGCTCACTGTTAAACCAGGGAAAGCTTTTCGGAAAGGCGGGGTCTTGCCAGCGCGATGCCAGCCAGGCAGCGTAGTGAATCATACGCAAAGTGCGTAGGGTTTCGATCAGATGTAACTCGCGGGGCTGGAAGTCATAAAACTCATTATAACCTTCCACCAGCTCATTAATTTGTGCGGTTCTACGAGCCCGGTCGCCGGATAGAAACATCCATAAATCCTGAATCGCTGGTGCCATACGCGCATCATCAAAATCGACAAAGTGCGGTGCATCGTCACGCCATAGCATGTTGCCGGAATGACAGTCACCATGGGTGCGGATATAGGTGAGGCCATTGGCTTGTGCTTGCGCCAGGTTTTCATCAATGCGCTGCAGCAGGTCGCGGGTCAGGGTGTCGTAGGCCGGTTTTAAGTTGGCCGGAATAAACCCTTCGCTGATTAGTTTTACGCAGTCATGGCCAAAGTTTCGGCTGTTTAGCTGAGGACGAGTAGCAAAGGGTCGTGTGGCACCAATGCTGTGAATGCGCCCCATCATGCGGCCGATGATGAGTAGGTTGTCGAGATTGTCGAGTTCTGGCGCGTGGCCACCCTGGCGAGGGAATAACGAGAAGTGAAAGTCGCCGTATTGAAATAGGCTTTGTCCGTCGTCATTAATGAGCGGGCAGACAATGGGTAATTCCTGGTCAGCCAGCTCAAAGCTAAATTGCTGCTCTTCGAGAATCTGCTGTTCGCTCCAACGATTGGGGCGATAAAATTTGGCGATCAGCGGTGTCTCGTCTTCAATGCCAACTTGATAAACCCGATTCTCATAGCTGTTGAGGGCTAATAAACGGCCATCACACAAATACCCCTGGGTTTCGATGGCGGTCATCAAAAAATCAGGGGTTAGGATTTCAAAGGGGTGTTGATTGCTCTCCGGCATATTAATAAAGCAGCCTATTCAATCTCTTCAGTAAAGGGTTTGCCGGTCAGCTGCAGATGGATGGCTTTTTTAAAGGTTTCAACGCAAAGCTGATTGTCACCTTCCCAATAGATTTCCAGAATATCATCCATATTCTCATCGTCCGGCAGGTCCAGCTGGTTGGTTTCTGAATAACTGGTGATTTCAGGAAAGACGATGCGCAGGGAGGGTTCCTGGCCTTCCTCCGGGCTGTCGACGCACTCGATAAACAGCATGCGCACGTCGATGTCGTAAACAAGGTTGGCAATGTAGGGTGAACAGTCGCCCAGTAGTTGATCAGTCAGGTCCATAATGTTGCTCCGCCGCAAGTATTCGAATGGAAAGGATTGTACTGATTAATCGAAATGAATGCGCTGTTTCGTTCAGGTCATTTAGACGATAAGGAGAAATCAATCGGTTAGCGAACAGGATTTCTTTCATGCGTTCGAAATGACAAAAAAATATGAGTAAGCCGGTGTTGGCGGCTCGATCAGCGAGCAAGCTTTAGTTGGTCCGCGGCAATTATTTGTTAAAACACCACAAACTAACTTGTTCATAAAGCTCCTCTACATGTTTATCCATTTCTTGGCGTTTTGAAATCTTTGAGAATTCGGTAAATATGATAAAGACAATTAGCGTGGAAAATCCTATTACCTCATCAACTTGTTCTAGATCGTGATGGGGCTCAACAGTTCGACCATCGTATCTTTGAGTTACTTGAAGCAAGCCTCCATGCGTATAGCTGTTTAGAGACTTCCATGAATTGTTCTTTATAGTGGACAACGTCGGTGGTAAATCTAGCTTTGACTCAACTTCTTTTACCATATCGCCAAATGGAAATTTATTTTTTGATTCCAGCTCGATTTTATCTTTGGTTTTAAATGTCTCGAACTCTTGGTCTGTTGCACAATGCAATAACCAAGCGCCGCGTATAAAAGTCTCAAAGAGTGAGCGAACCAAGGCAAAGGCGGATGCATAAAGGGGGAACTCTAATAGCGTGCAAATCGCTTTCCCATGCTCATTAGCTACGTCATATAAAGCACCCGCTACGGCACTTCTTTCATCGCTTGCTGTAACTAGCTCATCGACCTTGGGGTCGATGAAGGCCAGCATATTTCTATAGTTCGGGAGAAGCTTTGTTGCGTTTTAACTCGCAGTGTTAGTGGCTTTACGTCGGTAATAAAGGGCTAATATACACACCGAAAAGTTGAGAAAACTGGAGCCAAGAAAGGTAATAATCGCCGGCCATTCGCCGTATTTCTGGGTGTAGATATACAGACAGATATTGGCAAATCCGCAGCAAAACCAGGTTAGGGCGCTGACGCCCTCGGCGCTACGTCTTGATAGTATGACGTACAGCTGAATCAGGCTGGCGACGGGGAAGATGATGGCCGGGATAACACCGGCGATTTGAATGACCAGTTCAGAAGGCATGGCATCTATTTAAACATAGTTTGCCGTTTCCTGTGCAACGGCAAAGTTTTATGCCTCTGGCATTAGACACTCGATGTCGAGCAAAAAAATTATCAGTTCTTCGGAATGAGCAACAAAAACGCCAGCCTTTTGGGGCTGGCGTTGTTCGGTTTAGGACAACTTGATGCGCAGGATTTCGTTGGTCTGCTGCGGGTTGGCTTTGCCCTTGGAGGCTTTCATTACCTGCCCGACAAAGAAACCAATCAGTTTGGCCTGTTTATCCTCTGGGCTGGCGCGATACTGCTCGACCTGCGCCGCATTGTTGGCGATCACTTCATCAACAATGGCTTCGATAGCGCCGCTATCGGTCACCTGTTTTAGGCCTTTGGCTTCGATGATCGAGTCAGCACCTGAGCCTTCGCCTTTAAACAGCGCTTCAAATACCGTTTTGGCAATTTTTCCGGAGATGGTGCTGTCGGCGATGCGGACTAGAAGACCACCTAATTGCTCAGCGGAAACAGGGCTGTTGGCCATGCTCTGATTGTTTTTGTTGAGCGCGGCTAGAAGTTCACCGTTAATCCAGTTGGCGGCCAGTTTTGCATCACCGCCAATGTTGGTGGTTGTTTCAAAGTAGTCGGCCATTTCGCGGCTGCTGGCGAGCAGGTCTGCATCGTAGGCGCTGAGCTGATACTGCTCCACAAAGCGGTGACGCTTTTCGTGTGGCAATTCCGGCAGTGAATCCTTAATGGCCTGTATGTAGTCCTCTTCCAGTACTACTGGCAGTAGATCGGGATCCGGGAAGTAACGGTAATCGTTGGCTTCTTCCTTGCTGCGCATGGAGCGAGTTTCATTTTTGTCGGCGTCGTAAAGGCGTGTTTCCTGCACCACTTTGCCGCCGCTTTCCAGGATATCGACCTGACGCTCAACTTCGTGATTGATGGCGCGCTCGACAAAGCGGAAGGAGTTGATGTTCTTGATTTCCGCACGTGTGCCGTATTCTTCCTGACCTTTGGGACGCATTGACACGTTGGCGTCACAGCGCATCGAACCTTCGGCCATGTTGCCGTCGGAAATTCCGATATAACGGATTAGTGTGTGAATCTGACGTAGGTAAGCGACGGCTTCTTTGGCAGAACGCAGGTCGGGCTCGGAGACGATTTCCAGCAGGGGGGTGCCAGCGCGGTTTAAATCGATACCGGTCATGCCGTGGAAATCTTCATGCAGTGACTTACCAGCATCCTCTTCCAGATGGGCTCGCGTTACGCCAATCAGACGGGTGCTGCCGTCTTCCAGAGTAATCTCAAGTTCACCTTTACCAACGATGGGTAATTCCATCTGGCTGATTTGATAACCCTTGGGCAGATCAGGATAGAAGTAGTTTTTACGCGCGAACACCGAGGATCGTGTCACTTCAGCATCAATCGCTAGACCAAAACGCACGGCTAGACGCACGGCTTCTTCGTTAAGCACGGGCAAAACGCCGGGCAGTCCCAGATCAACGGCACTGGCTTGCGTGTTAGCTTCGGCACCAAAGGTTATGCTGGAGCCGGAGAATATTTTTGACTGAGTCGCGAGCTGGACGTGAATTTCCAGACCTATGACAATTTCCCATTCCATATTGCTAATAACCTCTAATTATTCGATGCCCGCTGGCGCTTGCTGGTGCCAGTCGGTGTGAAGCTGATATTGGTGCGCAGCATTAAGCAGGCGCGATTCGTCAAAATAGTTGCCCATAATCTGTAGGCCGACAGGACGCTCATTCACAAAGCCGCAAGGAATTGAAATGCCTGGCAGGCCGGCAAGGTTGGCCGGAATTGTATAGATATCGCCAAGGTACATGCTCATTGGGTCATTGCTCTTCTCGCCAATATTAAAGGCAGGCGTTGGAGTTGTTGGCCCCATAATGACATCGACGTCATTCAGCGCGGCAACAAAATCATTTTTAATCATGCGACGCAGGCGTTGCGCTTTCAGGTAGTAGGCATCGTAATAACCTTCTGATAACGCATAAGTACCGGCGATAATTCGACGTTTTACTTCACGGCCAAAACCTTCGGCACGCGAGCGTTTGTAAAGGTCTAGCAGATCTTCCGGATTTTCACAGCGATGACCAAAACGCACACCGTCAAAACGCGACAGATTGGAGGAGGCTTCAGCTGGCGCAATCACGTAATAGGCAGGAATCGCCAACTCACTGTGCGGCAGACTGATCTCCTTAACGGTAGCGCCGAGTTTTTCATATTCGCGGATAGCGTTTTGAATCACTTGTTGTACGCCAGCATCGAGACTGTCAGTGAAATATTCTTTAGGCAGACCGATACGCAGACCTTGCAGGCTGTTGTTCAGGTCGGCGCGATAGTCCGGTACGGTTTGGTCGATGCTGGTGGAGTCTTTGGTATCAAAACCGGCCATGGCATTGAGCAGGTACGCACAGTCTTCAGCGGTGCGAGCAAAAGGGCCCGCTTGGTCAAGGCTCGATGCATAGGCAATCATGCCCCAGCGCGAGACACGACCGTAGGTTGGTTTCAGGCCAGTAACACCACACAGAGCTGCAGGTTGGCGAATCGAGCCACCAGTGTCGGAGCCAGTGCTGCCGGGCACAAGGCGAGCGGCAACTGCTGCTGCTGAGCCACCGGATGAACCACCGGGTACGGCATTGGTGTCCCAGGGGTTTTTGACCGCGCCGTAGGCACTGTTCTCGTTGGAGGAACCCATGGCGAATTCGTCCATGTTGGTTTTACCTACGCAAACGGCACCTGCATCGTTGAACTTGGTAACGATAGTTGCGTCATAGGGTGCGATAAAATTATCCAAAATTTTCGAGGCGCAGGTGGTTCGTACACCATCGGTGCAGAACAGATCTTTCTGGGCAATGGGGATGCCGGTTAGATCGCCTGCGTTACCAGCGGCGCGTTGTTCATCGGCCTGTTGGGCGGATGCTAAGGCAGCGTCTTCGGTGACGGTAATAAAGCTGTTGTATTTTGGATCCAGTCGCTTGATGCGATCCAAGTGTGCCTGAGTCAGCTCAACACTGGAAAATTCACCGTTGGCCAGGCCTTGGCTTAATTCGGCAATGGTTTTGTTATGCATGGGATAAAATGTCCTGCAAAAAATCTGAGAAATAGGTGTTGGGCAAACTAGTCGATTACACGCGGAACCAAATACAGGCCATCTTCGGTGGCCGGAGCGTTTTTCTGGAAATGTTCACGCTGATTGCTTTCGGTAACCTGATCGGCGCGTAGGCGCTGGGTGGCGTCCATCGGATGCGCCATCGGCTCAATGCCGTCGGTGTTGACTGCCTGCATTTGATCGGCCAGAGAAATAATGTTGGCCAGATCCTGGGTAAAGTCTTCAATATCGTTGTCATCAATGGCCAAGCGGGCCAGATGGGCGGCATTTAATACGTCGTTTCGTTCGATGCTCATGAAGGATTTCCGTCACTGTTTCTTCGGGCCAAATTTCAAGCCGGCATCTGAACAGATAACGGCTTGAAATTTGGCCCGAGGCAAAAGTGGTAAAACTAACACATTTCTGCCTTGCTCTGAATCCCTAGCGTTGATACATTTGCGGATCTCATTGAGACACACTAAAAATGGTCTATGTTTAGTGTGTCTTTATTAAAGGAAGCTACGAGCTAATATTACATGTCGATTTTTAAAAAAATCAGAGGTTTATTCTCCACCGATCTGTCCATTGATCTGGGTACAGCGAACACGCTTATTTA
>Ga0209395_1001945_pt1 | contig 27999 bp, 25 predicted proteins | sample GOMGulsemesocosm_3_FD_184635 | JGI IMG/M metagenome (GOLD analysis project Ga0209395, IMG submission 184635) | Methane-oxidizing microbial communities from mesocosms in the Gulf of Mexico - GOM9D Gulf of Mexico (SPAdes) (version 2) | ecosystem: Environmental > Aquatic > Marine > Cold seeps... | reverse complement strand
CATTTTCTTGAGCGCTGCGTTATTGTTTATGATCCAACCTATCGTTGCTAAGGCTATCTTGCCTTGGTTTGGCGGTGGCGCGTCGGTCTGGACGACTTGTATGATGTTTTTTCAGGTTTTTCTGTTGGCCGGTTATAGTTACGCACATGCGTTAACTCATTTCTTAAGTAACAAGAAGCAAGCGATGGTTCACGGTGTACTTGTAGTGGTGTCTTTCGTCTCTGTGCCAGTGGCCATCTCTAACGCTGACTTAATGTTGGCTGATAACTCACCAGTGCTAGAAATAATGGGTCTGCTTGCAGTCGCTATTGGCTTGCCATATCTTGTATTGTCATCAACTGGGCCGTTACTGCAGCGGTGGTTTAGCTATGAAAATCCTGGGCAGGAGCCTTATAAACTATATGCATTATCAAACGTCGGATCATTATTAGGTTTAGTTATTTATCCGTTTGTTATAGAGCCGAGCTTTATTCAACAGACGCAATTTTATTTTTGGTCTGCTGGGTATCTACTTTATGGCTTAGCGAGTTTAGTCATGGTGGCGTATGTATTTAAGCTACCTAACGCACTGAAAGAGTCGATGACAGGTTTTAGAGTCGATTATCGAGCGTTGGCGAGTTGGGTTGTTCTTTCTATGTTGGGGGTTGTGTTGCTACTCGCGGTGACGAATGCAATGACTCAGAATATCGCGTCAGTGCCATTTCTGTGGTTATTACCGTTAACCCTTTACCTGCTATCATTCATTATATGCTTTGCTCAAGATAAGTATTACCAACGAACATTTTGGTCTGTCGCGTTGATATTGATGGTCTTCGCGAGCTATTTGTTATATTTCTTCGCAGGGTATTTTGATTTTGCAACTCAGGTTATATTGTTTTCGATGATTCTAATGGTTGGCTGTATGCTTTGCCACGGCGAATTAGCGAAGTTAAAACCGCAACCAAGCCACTTAACGCTCTACTATTTAGCGATTTCTGGCGGCGGTTTCTTAGGTGGGTTGTTCGTTTCGATTGCCGCGCCAACACTATTTAGCCAGTTGAGTGAATTTCCACTTGTTGTATATGCGCTGGTGTTGAGCTTGTCGTTTGTATTGTGGCGGTCATGGTCGAAAGAGATTTCGACTCGATTTGTATTAATTAAAAAATTGCTACTAGGACTTTCGCTGATCTTACTGCCATTGAGTTTTATGATGATTGAGAGCCTATATACCCAGCATGACATTGTTAGTAGCCGTAATTTTTACGGTCCGTTAGCCGTAAAAGATATTACGGTTGGGAAGTTAAACGAACGACGCTTAGTTGATGGTACAACGTCTCACGGTACGCAATCACTCGATGAGGATAATCAGCACATCCCACTCAGTTATTATCGTGCAGGTACCGGCGTAGCGTTGGCTATCGATGCGTTGGGAGAGGGAGGACCCATTAACGTTGGGGTGATTGGGCTCGGCGCGGGAACATTAGCGGCATATGGCCGTAGTGGTGATCAGTATTCATTCTATGAGCTTAACCCTCAGGTAAAACAATATGCGTTAGCGCACTTCAGCTATTTGGCTAATACCTTGGCGACAGTCGAGATATTGTTAGGTGACGGTCGCTTAACGTTAGCCAGGCAACTTAGTAAAGGGTCACAGCAATTTGATTTACTCGTTGTTGATGCGTTCTCTAGTGATGCCATTCCGACACATTTGTTGACGACTCAAGCTATCTCATTATATTTAGCCCATATCAATAAAAATGGAATTATTGCCTTTCATGTCTCTAATAATCACTTGGATTTGACGCCATTGTTGCGCGGGTTAGCACAACACGCAGGTGTGCATGCTAAGCTTTACTTGAAACGCGCCGATGAAGTCGACCCTAATTTAGCGCAGTGGGTATTATTGGCTAAGGATGCAAAGGCGTTAAATAGCACAGAGTTATATAAGCAATCGGTGAGCTGGTCTAAGGCGAGTAAGAATAACGTGATTTGGACCGATGATTTTAGTAATTTATTGTCAGTGATAAAGTAACGAACGAGGTAGGGAGCACCGTAAAACGCTCCCTACCAATGTTATTTTACGGTTGCTTTAGGCAGAATAAGGTTTAATACAATCGCAACGATGGCGCATAGGCTGATGCCTTGAATACTGTAGCCACCAAAGTTTAATGCCATGCCGCCAATGCCAAAAACAAGCACTATCGCGAAGATAATAAAGTTTCTTGGTTGCTCAAAATCAACCTTAGCTTTCACTAAACTGCCTAAGCCGACACTGGCAATTAAACCAAATAGCAGCATCATGATACCGCCCATTACCACACCGGGAATTGTTTGTAGCAATGCACCAAGTTTGCCGACAAAGGCCATCACAATCGCAGTGATTGCAGCCCATGTCATGATCCGAGGGTTAAATGCTTTAGTCAGCATCACCGCGCCTGTGACTTCCGAATACGTTGTGTTGGGCGGTCCACCGAGTAGTGATGCTGTCGTCGTTGCTATACCATCACCTAATAGGGTGCGATGTAAGCCGGGTTTTTTGATGTAGTCTTTTCCCGTTGCTGAGCTGATGGCCAGCACATCACCGATATGTTCAATCGCTGGAGCAATCGCAATCGGTAGCATGTACAAAATTGCTTGCCATTGAAATTCAGGGGCAGTGAAGTTAGGCATCGCCAGCCAAGGTGCGGCGGCAACTGGCGAAAAATCTACAATACCGTGATATAGCGATAAACCATAACCAACGACTATCCCCGATAGAATCGGCACTAAGCGCATGAAGCCCTTACTAAATGCAGAGACGAGTAGTGTTGTCAGCAACGCAGGAAGAGAAATAGTCAGAGCGAGTGAGGTATCGATTAATTGCAGAGAACCATCGCCTGTACGACCCAATGCCATGTGAACAGCAACCGGAGCCAATGATAGTCCGATGACCATAATGATTGGGCCTGTTACGATTGGCGGTAGATATTTCTCGATAAAGCCAACACCACGTAGCTTAACCACGCCACTAAAACATGCGTAGACAACGCCAACGACCATTAGCGCGCCCATGGTGACGGGTATTCCCCAAGTCTGGGTACCATACATAATAGGCGCAATGAACGCGAAGGAAGAGGCTAAAAATACCGGTACTTGTCCTTTAGTGACTAGCTGAAATAACAATGTACCAATACCCGCGGTACATAAAGCGACATTGGGATCGAGTCCCGTTAATAAAGGCATTAGTACCAATGCACCGAAGGCAACAAAAAGCATTTGGCTGCCGGTGACAATCTCTTTAACCAGAGACATCTTAGGTTGTGGTGTATTCATGATTTCTTCCTGCTATTTAGTACCAAAAATTTTGTCGCCAGCATCACCTAGTCCGGGCAGGATATAGCCGGCATCATTCAGGCAATCGTCTATGGATGCCGTATACAATTCAACATCAGGATGAGCATTGTATAACGCTTTAATACCTTCGGGTGCAGCAACCAGGACGAGTGCTTTAATATTCTTAGCGCCACGCTCTTTTAATAAGTCGATAGTCGCTACCATTGAGCCGCCAGTGGCAAGCATTGGGTCGATCACTAATGATAAGCGTTCGTCAATTTGGCCGGCCAGTTTTTCAAAGTAGAACACTGGCTCAAGCGTTTTTTCATCGCGATACATGCCGACAACTGAGATCTTAGCGCTAGGGATAAGTTCTAACACGCCATCCATCATACCTAGTCCTGCACGTAGGATCGGAACCACTGTGACTTTCTTACCTTTAATTTGCTCGACGGTGATTTCACCGTTCCAGCTCTCAATGGTTTTATATTCTAGTTCAAAATCTTTTGAGGCTTCATAGGTTAGTAGGCTGCCGACTTCACTGGCTAATTCGCGAAAATGTTTAGTGCTAATATCGCCTTCACGCATCAAACCAAGTTTATGTTGAATTAGTGGGTGTTTTACTTCGATGGTATTCATGATGATGTATCCATATTATTAGCGGTGGTTTGGACTAGATTTGAAAAAGCCGCATCGAGGCGGCTTTATCAGATATTACGGTTTATTTGACCCAGACATTTGCTGTTCGGTGTAGGCCGGCTTTTGATGTTTGGCTTTACCCATCGCTTCGGCAATTTCAGGTGAGGTATATTCCTCATCATGTTTTGCTAAAACTTCGGTAGCAATAACGAGGCGAGGTGATGCGAGAGAGCCGTTGGCAACAATACCTTGCCCTTCACGAAATAAATCAGGGAGGAGACCTTCGTATTGCACGGTGATTTCATCTTGTAGATCGTAGATCACAAATGACACTTTTAGATTTTCGCTATTACGGATCACTGTACCAATCTTAACCATGCCGCCAACACGAATACGTTGGCCGATTTGTGGTTTTAGTCCAGTGTCGTCTTTACCCTGAGTGACTTCATGGGGGGTATAAAATAAGTCGATATTTTGGCTCAGTGCAAATAACACCAATCCAACAACGCCAGCGACACCAACAAAGATGACACTGATAATCGCTAAGCGCTTTTTACGTCTCGGGTTCATTACTTTTATTTCCTGTTCGATAAGCTTTTAATTTTTGCTCGCGTGCTTGCTTTGAGCGGATTTGATTGAATAAGTTCTTACGGCCTCGAACGCTAACGATGGTTAGTGCCATCAGTAGTACAAAGGCTGCGCCATAAGATAGCCATACATAAAAGGCATAACCACCCATCGCGAAAAAATCACTTAGTGATTCAAAGTGCATTATTGGTTCTCCTGCTCAACAAGTTTTTTAACCCACGGCCGCATTGAGTTGCGATCTATTACTTCATTTCTAAAACGTATCAGGGTTAGTGCGCCAATCATTAAGGCAAAGCCGAGCATGTTAATAAGAAGTGGAATAAGCATCTCACTAGGCATCGATGGTTTGTCAAATTTTGAAATGGTGGCTCCTTGATGTAGGGTATTCCACCATTCGACTGAGTATTTAATGATGGGAATATTGATCACACCAACGAGGGTTAAGATCCCCGCGGCGCGGCCAGCAAGTACCTTATCTTCAAAGGAGTTATGCAGTGCGATAATGCCAATGTAGATAAATAGTAGGATTAACTCGGTGGTGAGTCGTGCATCCCAGATCCACCACGTCCCCCACATTGGTTTGCCCCAAGCCGATCCCGTGATTAACGCTACAGCAGTTAACACTGCACCTACAGGGGCGATGGCAGCAGCTGCGGCATCCGCGAGCTTTAGTTGCCATACCATGCCAACGAATGCGGCTGTTGCCATCGCCATGTAGGTACTCATCGCGAGGGTTGCCGCCGGCACATGGATAAAGATAATGCGATAACTCTCACCTTGCTGATAATCAACAGGCGCGAACACGAGACCCCACACGAGCCCAATCACTAACATGATAATGCTTGATACAGCAAACCAAGGCAATAGCGTGCTCGCTAACTCGTAGCTGCGTTGCGGTTTCGCGTATGGATGTAACCATTTCCACATAAAAAATTACTCTTTTACAAAATTAAATTTAGTTGGTGCTGACACGCAATGCCGCGCCTATCGCAAATGGCGTTAGCGTTAAAGCGCCAACTAATAATGCGGCGATTATAGCAAGATGGCCGGCATAAGGCATACCTAAAGCAGCCGCTTCTATCGCGCCGGTCGCAAAAATTAATACCGGAATGTATAACGGCAGCACTAACAGGCTTAACAATACGCCACCTTTCTTAATACCTACCGTCAGTGCAACACCGATGGCACCGATTAAACTAAGGACTGGTGTCCCGAGTAATAGCGTGATAATTAGCGCACTATAAGCCATCTCTTCCAGATGTAGTAATACGGCTAATAGCGGCGCAATAAGAATGATTGGTACACCTGTTAGGATCCAATGGGCCAAGACTTTAGCGAGTACCATAATAAATAGCGGCTGCGGGCTTAGTAGCATTTGCTCGAGTGAACCGTCGGCATAATCATTTTTAAACAGTCGCTCTAGCGAGAGTAATGCTGATAACAGTGCTGCCACCCAGATGATACCCGGTGCAATCCGCGTTAGTATTTGGGAGTCTGAGCCAATGGCGAGTGGAAAAAGCGTGATCACGATAATAAAAAATACGAGCGGGTTGAGGACATCGCCTTTGTTGCGCACGGCCACTTTTAAGTCACGAGATAGTACATTGCTAAATGTTTGCCAGTAGCTGATTGAGTGAGTCATAGTCAGCCTAATCGAAGTGGTAGTCGAGGGTAATGCGCTTTAGCCGGTCACTACCTATAGTCATGTCTTGGTGACTGGTAAAGATGATGGCGCCGCCGCTATCGACATGTTTAATGAATAAATTTTCTAATTCGATGACGCCCGCCTTATCAATCGCGGTGAATGGTTCGTCTAAAATCCAAATTTTGGCATCGCTTTGCCATAAGCGAGCTAGGGCTATTCGGCGGCTTTGTCCTGCGGACAAATGTGATGCTAAGGCATCTTCAAAACCCGTCAGTTTGACCGTCGCTAAGGCTTGTTCAATATCATCACATTGTTCGCCATGAAGTTGAAGGTTAAACGCGAGATTCTCTTGCGCGGTCAGTTCACCTTTTACACCGGCCAAATGACCGATATAAAGCAGATTTTCATAATAAGCATCTCGCTCCCGCTCGATGGAGACCTGGTTAAATTCGACTTGGCCGTCATAAGGACGAGACAGTCCAGCGAGAATACGCAACAGGCTAGTTTTTCCAGCACCGTTAGGGCCTTCAACTTGTATCAGCTCGCCGGGCAGCACATCAAAACTCAATTGATCGAACAAAATGCGATCTTCTCGAATGCAAGTGAGTGCGTTAGCTGACAATAGCGTGTTGTTCATTAATGCTTGAGCCCTAATGTATTGAATGATTAGAGGATAAATATACCATATCAAATAGTGATTGTTGCATGATATTAAATCATCGATTGATTTAGGTCAGCGACATCATGATTAGTACCGCCAATGGTGAGCTGGCGGTACTATTTATTTACTCGACGATCGTATCGATGATTAACGTATATGGCTGGGCACTATTGGTTTGTGCCGATGTGATTAACCCTCTTAAGTCACCAGGCTTTATTCCCGCACTGCCTGATTGAGAGACTACTGCAAACAATTGCACTGCTTGATGGCCGCTTAACTTTGCGGCCGGCGTCATTGCCATTGAGTCATCTAATGTGATTTGTTTTGGCAGCTCTGCGACCGTAAGTTTCACGGCAGCTAATGGCATTCTTGGTCCTTGTACTGGAATCGCGTAAATAAACACGACCTGTTGATCTTGAGCATTGGCTTTAAGTGCTTCACTGATATCAACATTCACTGTAATGCTAGCTCTGGCAACGGCCGCAGGCGCTTCAGGCATCACTTCTCCAGTTAACGCAAGACGACTCTTGGCTTCTGCAATAGCCGATTCAATTGCAACCACATCGATGCCGGGGCGTTTACTGTTGAGTGCGCGCTGCCAGTAAGTTATTGCGTCGGCATAATGGGAAGTCACGAAATTATCCATGCCCAAAAGAATGAGGGTTGAGCTGTTTTCTGGATCTAACGTTAATGCATGCTTAGTTAGCGCGATGATTTCAGGTGTCATCTGTTGCTGGTTTTGGTAATACATGGCTTGGGCTAGTGGGCCAATAAATTCAGCATGTTCACCTTCCTGTTTAATTAGGCTACTAAACGCAACGATTGCTTGATCAAATTGACCAACGGACGTGTAAGTATGCGCGAGTTGGAACAACAGCTCGGTATCGTCAGGATTGTTGGCAACCGACTTTTCCATTTCTACAATAGCTAACGCGACCTGCTGACGTTGTGATAAAGCGCCGTGAGAATCTTGAGCGTTGGGCATACTCGCGGCAATGAGCTGTTCGCTACTGCCAATGGATAGATACATTGGTATCGTTAAGCCAATGGTGAATACACTGGCTAGAATTGGCCAAATAACGGTGCGCTTACCCACACTCAGTTGTTGCTCTTGGCTCGCTTCATCCTGAATGAGTTTACGTGCCAATTCAGTATTGAGGGATTCAAATTCGTCGGCAGAGAGAATGCTATCATCGAGTTGTTGCTGTAGCTTAGCCTGTGATTGTTGGTAGCTTTGGGTATTTGCTTGAGAGCGACTATTTACCTCGCTCGCTTGAAGCTTTGTGTTACGAAAATAAGGCCACCATATAATTACTAGGGCAACGGCAAGAATAGCGGCGATCGCCATCCACAAATTTGTTGACATCATTTGACTCTCAATACCTTAAAGTGAATATTTATTATTAGGTTACTCTCAGAAATTCTCTGACGAATAGCGTTAATAGCAATGGCGTAATTGTACGTTAAATTGGCTGGTGTTCTAGTGAAATCGAGTTTTTTATTGCGCTCGCGCAACTCCTTTATTCATGAACAATAGCGTCTATTGATTTTCGTCAATATTTCATTTTAGTGATAGTGGACAATAACCCTCATTCTATCGTCGGACTAATAATCGCTCGGCGAAGTGTCGTGTAATGATTTAATACGATACAATAAACGCCGCTAACGATAAATTGAACCGCGACGCTGTTTGATGATAGCCACAGAACCAGTAATTTTTTGAGGTAGTAAAATGATCCCTGAACTTGGTAGCTTTGCACTAATGGTTGGACTAGCGTTCGCCATTTGTCTTTGTATCATTCCTTTAGTCGGCGTACAAACTAACAACTTAACGCTAGTTAAATATGCTAAGCCACTGACATTAGGTATGTTTACATTTACACTGTTGAGCTATTTATTGCTAACCGCCAGCTTTGTCACTGACGATTTTTCGGTGCTTTATGTCGCGGCCCATTCTAATAGTCATTTACCTATTCAATATAAGTTTGCAGCAGTATTTGGTGGCCATGAAGGATCGCTATTGCTGTGGGTGTTAATGTTAACGTCTTGGACTGGCGCGCTGGCGCTATCGAGTAAGAATATCGACGACGCCTTTGTTGGTCGAGTATTAGCCATATTAGGCATGATAGTTGTAGGCTTTATGTTGTTCACCATACTGACTTCAAATCCGTTCGAACGCCTGCTACCCAATGTGCCGTTAGAAGGGCGAGATCTCAATCCACTATTGCAAGATATCGGTTTGATAGTGCACCCACCAATGCTTTACCTCGGTTGGAGCGGTTTGTCGGTCGCCTTTGCATTCGCGAATGCTGCCTTATTATGTGGTCGAATGGATGCTGCCTGGGCGCGTTGGACGCGCCCGTGGACACTTGCTGCGTGGTCATTCTTAACGATAGGCATTGCCTTAGGCAGCTGGTGGGCATATTACGAACTAGGCTGGGGTGGTTGGTGGTTCTGGGATCCGGTAGAGAACGCTTCGTTCATGCCATGGATTGTGGCCACAGCGCTGATTCATTCACTGTCAGTAACCGAACAACGCGGTGCTTTTAGAAATTGGACGGTGTTACTTGCTATTTCAGCCTTCTCATTGAGCTTGCTAGGTACATTCTTAGTACGATCTGGAGTGATTAATTCGGTTCATTCATTTGCATCAGACCCTTCGCGCGGAATGTTTATTTTAATGTTGCTTGGCACCGCCGTGATTGGTTCTCTTACCTTGTTTGCCTTTAAAGCTAGTGCACTAAAAGGCACGTCGAAATTTGAATTTTACTCAAAAGAGACCTTTATTTTAGTGGGTAATGTTGCCTTGGTTGTTGCTACTGCAACGGTACTGCTTGGTACGCTATATCCATTGATCATGGATGCGTTTGATTTAGGGAAAATATCAGTTGGACCTCCGTATTATAACGCGGTATTTAGTCCGATTATTGCACTGATGGTGGTGGTAATGGGCGCTGCACCGATTATTCGCTGGAAGAAAAATAAAGTGGGTACGTTGCGTGGTGAACTTGGTTTAATTGCGCTGATCAGTGTCGCCTTTGGTGTGGCGTTCCCCTTTGTGTATGGCGGTGAGTTCATTGGTTGGGTCAGTATTGGCATGGGCGTCGCGTTTTGGTTAATCGCTGCCACTCTCAAGAATTTAAAAAACAATGTGACCTTATCCGAAGGTGGCTATGACATCACGCGACCAACGCAAAGCTATTGGGGCATGGTCATTGCTCACATGGGGATTGCTGTTGCTATTACTGGCGCTACCATCGTGTCGTATTATGAAACACAGCTCGATATTCGCATGACCGTTAATGACTCCGTACATTTGAGTGGTTATGAATTTAAGTTTGAAGGCGTTAAGGATGTCGAGGGGCCAAATTACTCGGCTAAGCAAGCGCAGTTTAGAATTTTCGATGGTGATAAAGAGATTAGCCTATTGCAGCCTGAGCGCCGTGTCTATCGTGTTCAAACGATGGGCATGACGGAAGCTGGCATCGATAGCACCTTGGGCCGAGATTTGTTTGTCGCGCTTGGTGATCCACTGGGGGACCAAGCTTGGGCGGTTAGGGTTTATGTTAAGCCGTTAATTAATTTATTATGGATCGCGGCGGGGCTCATCGCATTTGGTGGTTTCATGTGTATGACGGATAAACGTTATCGCGCAAAGAAACCGTCAATAGCGCAAGCGCCAGTCGCGGTTGACCCTATCGTGAGCGCCGTCTAAGGAATTTTTATGAAACGTTTTGTATTATTTTTACCGTTAATATTTTTTATTGGCTTAGGTGCTTTCCTGTATAAAGGGTTGTTTTTAAACCCCAAGGCAATGCCATCGGCGCTCGAAGGACAACCTGTACCTGCGTTTAAATTACTTACGGTCACTAAGGGTGATCGCGTGGTGACAAATGCCGATTTAGTGGGTGAGTACTACCTGTTGAATGTATGGGCTACTTGGTGTGCAGCATGTAAGGCGGAGCATCCTTATTTACTCGATATAGCGCGCAGTGGTGTGTCTATTTATGGCGTCAATTACAAGGATGATATGGTGGCGGCAAATGAGTGGTTAACGCGCTATCAAGATCCTTATCAATTTAGTGCCTTCGATGTCGATGGCCTGTTTGGTTTGAACCTAGGCGTGTATGGCGCGCCTGAAACGTTCTTAGTCGATCATCATGGTATTATTCGGTTACGCTATGCAGGTGTGGTCGATACGCGCTCGTGGAAAGTGAGATTCATGCCGCTTATTGAAGATATCAAACGTGAAATAGCAGCGAGTAACATGTAATGAAATTATGGATAATTGTTGTAACATCACTTTTGATGTTCTTGAGTGCTAACACGGTGGCCGGCTCAGTGGATACCTACCAATTTTCAAAACCAGAATATGAAGCTAGGTTTCATAATCTTAATAAGATTCTACGTTGTCCCAAATGCCAAAACCAGAACCTCGCTGATTCCAATTCAATGATCTCACAAGATCTGCGCAAAGAAGTCTATCGCATGATGGAGGAAGGGCGTAGTGATGAGCAAATCGTAGAATTCATGGTGATGCGCTATGGCGATTTTGTGTTGTACAAACCAAAGGTTGATAACACGACGTACTTCTTGTGGTACGGACCGATTGGTTTTGGCGTGTTTGGATTTATCGTATTAGGAGTTGTGGTGATACGCCAGCGCGGTAAACTCATGGATGAAAACAACGCTAAAGAAGGCGACCAATTGTCGCAACAAGAACAGAGGGCATTAGACAAGATACTCAATAGAAATAAATAATATTAGTAGCAAGGCCATAACACTGCTAATAGCCTTGCTACTATTGATTATTCATCCGTCTTAATACGACAAGAACTAAGGCCAAAGATACGATAAACGGGGCAGAAGCCAAATAAACCGGTCGCTAATGCGATAAGCCCGATAAGCCCCCAATATTGGCCATAGACGAAAAAGGCAGATAGCAGCGCAATGCCAATGATAACACGCACAATGCGGTCTAAATTACTTTCGTTTGTAAACATGAGATATCCTATATATTCGATTAATTGGTGTAGCTTAATCGTTAGATACCCACTTCGCTGTGACAAAGTCACACAAGTAGTCACATTAGTTCAATAAAACCGCGATGTAATTTAATAAACCCCTGTTGTTCCAAACTTTTAAGATGACGACTCACTACTTCTCTTGCACTGCCAATTTCCACTGAGATCTCTTGATGGGTTGCGACAACCTTGTTCTGAGCGTTTGCTTGAGCGGTTAAAAATGCCTTCAACCGATACGACACGCTTTCAAGGGCAATAGTTTCTATTCTATTCATCAAGTCCGCTAAGCGTGAGCCAAAACTTCGAAAAGCAAAATCTCGGAAATCGCTACTTTGTGCGAGTAATTGATCAAATTGCGATTTAGACAGGGTGTATGCTTCAACATCTTGTTCAACGATAGCTTCGGCAGGATAGTTATTATTGGCCAGCATACATGATGTCGTTAATACGCAAACTTCTCCGGCGTTAATACGGTATAGCGTAATCTCTTTGCCATTATCTGAGCGGGCAAACACCTTAACAACACCACGCTCGACAATGATATAGTTTTCGCAAGCTTGGCCTTGGCGAAAGACTATGTCGCCAGAGTTGATTGATAGTCGATTACAGTTACTGATGATGCTAGGAATTTTTAGTGTCATGGGCGTACTTACAAGAAACGAGTGTTGTTAGCAGTTAAGTTTAGACTATCAGGTTAAATAAGGTTAATCACAGCGATAAATACTAAGCCAATTTACTATTTTCGAATAACCATGTGGATGACTTAAAGCATACAGCCATAGACTAGGGAATGTTTGTTGATATTGTCGGGTAACGATTACACTTAACATCTTGATACAGTAAATTAATTCCAAGTATTAAACTTAATGCACATACTGGGGTCGTATGATGATATTTGTGGGTATAACATTTTTTTTTATGGAGCAGAGAAATGAGTTATAGGATGATTTATTGGTTGTTGGTCATTGGTTTGAGCGCATCGGTGTTTGAGGTACATGCGAAAGCCAAGCATAAGGACATGTTCAGGGAAGTGGAGATTAACACGTCGGTCAGTTTGACTCATCCAGTCATGGCACTCGACGTATTAATTGACTCTGGTAAAGAGCTAATCACGCTAGGTGTCGATGAACATGCACAGCGTTGGTTGCACTTGTACACGTTTGATGTTGATACCGGACAATATAACAATGCTCAGGCGCTAAAAATCCCTGATGCTATTTCACGTTTTGACTTTAGCCAACCTAAAGACGATACACTGCAATCAATATATTTTCTCGATTCACACAGTGTTTATCAATACGACCCGATTAGCAACAGGCTAGTTAAATGGCTCGATGTTAAGACGCTATTTCTAATCGACACACCGGATTATATTAGTCGTGGTAACTTTGTTATCGAATTAGGTGACAAGCACGGACTGTTATTCCCAGGCTTTGAATCGTTGACTTACATTCGACAAGATCAGCAAAGTCGAGTTATTAGTCAGCAGCTACCTGTCAAGGCTTTCTCAAGTATTGATAATAACAGTGTACGCTTTAAGTCGCAGCCATATTATATCGTTGATACCAACGGTGATGGCTTCAAAGATATCGTCATTGCTGAGCAAGGCCGTTTGTCTAGTTTCAATCAGCAACCAGACATGAGCATAGATCCTCAACCTACACTCATTTCGTTAGCCAGCGACATATCAGCGTTGGAGTGGTGGTATAAACGAGATGCTACAGGGGAAGGGCTAAGCCAAGCGAGCTTAGTGTATCGCCGTTTGTCGCAGTTACGCGACCTTAATAACGATGGTATCCCTGATATGGTCGTCAAAGCCACGCAAAGCTCTGGAGTGCTCGACCGTGAGAATAATTTCCAAGTGTTTATCGGAAAAATAACTAACGACACGCTGAGTTTTGGTAAGACTCCGTCAAGTTTGATTAGTGCTGAAGGAACGTTGAGTGGCTTTGAGCTGGTGGACATTAATCAAGATGGTAAGTTAGAGGTGATGCTCTCTGGTTTCGATATTGGGGTGTCACAAATTATTGGTGCTCTATTATCCGGTAGCATTGACCAAGATGTTTACATCTTTGCAATGGATGATGACGATGTCTTCGATAAGGATCCCAGTGTCAGTAAGGAGGTCGAGTTAAGCTTTAGCTTGTCTTCTGGTCAAACGGGAAATCCACTGGTGAAGCTTGCCGACGTCAACGGCGATAAATTGAAAGATCTGGTATTATCAACGGGCACCGATAAGTTAAAAATATACATGGCGACCACCGGTAAACGCCGTTTCGCTAGGCGCCCAATAAAATATAAAACCTTATTGCCCCAAGACGCAAGCGTTGTTGAGGTAGCCGACCTCAACGGTGATGGTAAAGATGACTTAGTATTAAAGTACGGCAGGCTTGATGACGAATCGCTGGCAAACAAGATTAAATTGTTAATAGCGAATTAAATGCTGAACAATGATTGGCGTTCTCGTAAAGTCAGTTAGCTGTGATAATATCTCCGCCAATTATTTTAAACTTAACGAGATACTATGCAGCGTTCCCTAAATGTCATCGTTGGCTCTAAGAATCCGGTGAAAATTAACGCGGTGAGCAATGCATTAGCCGCTTACTTTCCTGAGCAACAAGTGATTGCCCAAGGTGTTGATGCCCCGTCAAATGTCAGCGAGCAACCGATGACGAGTAAAGAAACCCGCGATGGCGCGGTTAATCGGTTGCGCTATTGCCAGCAGCATCATCCTGATGCTGATTTCTACGCCGCTATTGAAGGGGGCGTCGATAGTTTTGAGGATGGCGCGGCAACATTTGCCTATTTAGCCATTGCTATCGGTGAGAGCATGTCCGTTGGTCGCAGTGCGAATATGCCTATCCCCAATAGTGTTTATCAAGCGCTGGCTGAAGGGGAGGAGCTAGGGCCTCTAATGGATAAGCTATTTAATACCACTAATATTAAGCAAAAAGGTGGTGCTATTGGCCTGTTAACCAATGGTTTGGAGACACGCGAAAGCAACTATACCCAAGCGCTACACTTGGCAATAGCCCCCTTAGTTCATAGTGACCCTTATTAGCGCAAAGCCGTATATCGAATCACTACTTACAATGATAAATTGCCTGTAATTCGAATTTATATTACAGGTGTTTTATGTCTACTCAGTACCAAAATGTTACCGCGATCGCGCAATCCAATGTCTACTTCGACGGCAAAGTTGTGTCTCACAAAATTATTCTTAGCGATGGGCAAGAGAAGACGCTGGGCGTGATGATGGCCGGAGACTATACCTTTGATACTGCTGTCGCTGAACTAATGGAAGTGACCGCAGGAGAGATGAAGGTATTATTACCGGGTGCGGAGCATTGGAAAACGTTTAAAGCTGGCGAGAGCTATCAAGTTCCCGCCAATGCCTCATTTAGTGTTGTGACTAGCGACGTGTGTGATTACGTTTGTTCGTATATCTAATATAGGGCGGAACTTGCGATAGTACTTACGACAGTGAAAGGGGATGTCGTAAGTACGCTAACTAAAAACTACCCCTTGCCACGCAATGAATGAATTGCTGGACGGTAGATGAATTGACGCAGTGGCCAGTAGCACGCGAATAGCGCGATCAGACTAATCAGCAGGATGGTTACGGCAAAAGTGGGTACTAGGGGCATGTTGACATAATCGAGCAAGGACTCACTAAAGCCGATATACAGTGCCAGTAACGCTAAGCCGCTGACAAAGATACCAACGAACAATGAACTCGAGTTCTCACTGACAATCAGCTTAATTAAATCGCTACTTTTGGCACCGATTGCCATGCGAGTCCCTATCTCGAAGCTGCGCATCTGAATGCTGTAGCTTAGAATGCCGTAGAGTCCAATCGCCGATAGGATGATGGTTAATATCGCTAATACGGCGCTGGTTATCGCCGTCGTATACTGGGTAAATAACATATTAGCGCGGCGGTCGTTGAGCTCAACTAAATCAAACACGGTAAACTGATTAGTGACCTCTTTTAAGACGGCAACCGCTTGCTTACGTGTTAGCTGTTGTCCAGGCTTAAGTTTTAAAGTCATCTGGCTCGACGCAGGCGATGATATTCTATAAGCCTGGATTGGTATCTCAGCTTGTGCAGGATAGCGTGTTCCTTTCACTACACCGATTATTGTGGCGATATCGTCACCGCCAAACTTCATTTTCTGTCCAAGTGCGCTCCCTTCTGGCGCGAGGGCTTTAGCAAACTGCTCATTGACAATCATCACGTTGGTATTGTCTTTAAAATCGGCGGTGCTAAAATTATCCCCCTCGACAAACGTTTGGCCAATCATCTCGAAATATTGATGATCGATGTGTTTGGTGTTGACCACGTAGCGTTGGTTGTCTTTCTCGGCTGTTTGCGCGTTGAGGCCAAAACCGTTCATTGGCGAGCCGGACTGATTAATCGCCTCAACTTGCGGTAGCTCTAACAGTTTCTTGCGCAGTTCGGCCATGATTGGAATGACCTGTGCTGCTGGTGGCATCTTAGCCGCTGAAATTGAAAGCGTTAAACTGGTGAGGTTTGCCGTGGTGTAGCCTAACGGTTGCTCAATCGCCTTTTTAGCATCTTGAAACAGGCTGATATTGATGAACACTAACGTCGTCACGATCGCTACTTGGCTGATGATGAGAAACTTTCGAATACTCTTCGACACTTGAACTCCGGTGCCTTTACCACTCGATTGTAAGGTCGAATTGAGCGCCTTGTAGTTGATCATGCGGGTGCTGAGACGGGCGAAAAACATCGCTAACGAGATGGCAATAACAATGGCACTACTGACAGTAAACCAATTAATCGATAACTCACTAACCCGTGGCAGTTGCTCGGCGAGGTAATGCTGCATAACATAAAATCCTACCGACGATATCACTAAAGCGACCGCGACCGAGGCGCTCATCAGTTGGTTTGTTTCGGCAAATATAGTTTTAAATAAATCACTTTTGTTAGCACCCACGGCGGCGCGGATTGCCAGTTGACGTTGTTGCTCGGCAGTGCGCGACATAAATAGGTTAGCGATGTTGGCACAGGCAATGAACACTAAACCGATGACGCCAGCCAACAATAGGTAGACTGTTTTTTCGCTATCACCGAGAATAACACTCTTAAACGAGCTGCTTTCGATACGCATGCTCCAGCCTTTAAAAAAATCGACCGACGCGACTTCTTCAATCCACTTATCGTTAACCAATGTAGTGAGGGTTTGGTCGACTTGCGACACACTCATCGTTGAAGTGAGCTTTCCTAAGAACAATTGACTGTCGTCGATATTGCCCCAAGATTTACGATGGCGCTCACCAGCGTGATTATAATCCCAGGGCAAGTAAATATGATTAACCAATCCGGTTTTATGCAGCTGTGGCTCTACGTAATTTTTGGCTAATACACCAATGATTGAAAAACTGGTCCCGCTGAAATCGACCTTTAAATTTAAGATAGCCGGATTACTGGCGAATTCGCTGCGCCATGTTTTGTGGCTAATTATCGCCACTGGATTGTTGGTGTCCTTCGCCTCAGTTTGTTCAAACTTACGACCCATCGCGAGCTTGGCATCAACTAAGTTGAAATACTCGGGGGTAATAAAGGCGATATTTAGTGTGGGCTGTGTCGCCGAATTCGTCAATACATCTTCGGATAGATAGAGTAAGGCCGACTGTGAGAACATGGTCTGGTTCTGGAACAGATGGATAAGCCCAGGGTATGTGAAGGCGCGTCCCACCGGTTCGTCTTTGTCATTGTTAAGCAGCGTTTCTACCTTATATAACGATTCTTGTTCTGGGTAAGGTAATGGCTTGGCAATAAGCACGTAAGCTAGGGTCAAGATACACAATAACGCCCCTAGCGTCGTGCCCATGGTCGCGACAATGGCACTAACAAAGCCGGGCTTTTTCTTGAGCCCCGCCCATGCTTGTTTTTGTTGATAGCTAAATTGACTCATACCGCTTCCCTGTCACTGACAATCTCGATGGAAGGGGTGGTTAAAATCGCGCCATCGAGTAATTTCAATTGCGTGGTCGCCATGTCTGCGTATCTTGGGTCGTGCGTTACCATGCAGATGGTGGTGCCGCTTTTATTGAGTTTTTCTAACACGTCCATGACTTGGTCGCCACTTTTTGAATCAAGGTTACCGGTGGGTTCGTCCACCAATAAAATGGCTGGCTCGGCAACAAGCGCTCGGGCTATCGCGATACGCTGTTGTTGTCCACCTGATAGTTGATTAGGTTTATGGCTAGTGCGGTGAGTCATGTCGACAAGTTCAAGACACTGATGAACACGTTCCTTGATTTGCTCGTCACTACGTTTGGTTTTGCCATAGCGCAATGGTAGTGCAACATTGTCAAACACAGATAGCTCGTCAATTAGGTTAAATGACTGGAAGATAAAGCCGATTTTGCTGGCGCGGATCTCCGCTGCCTCGTCGAGGCTTAAATCTGTCACGTTAACGTCTTCAATAAAATATTCGCCGCTGCTTGGCATGTCGAGCAAACCAAGGATGGACAGTAATGTCGACTTGCCACAACCAGAAGGGCCAGAGATTGAAACGTAATCGCCTGCGCGGATCACTAAATCAATATTCTTAAGCGCATGTGTCTCTAATTCATCAGTTTCAAATACTTTAGCGATATTTTTCATTTGGATTTTAATAGCAGTCATAATTTAACTCTTATGTTGGTTGGTTAGCGTTAGTAATCAATCGCTAAAGTAGTTGTTGTGGTTTTTAAATTTGAGAGGTCGGAAACAATAAGTTGATCGTTGACCGCTGCGCCCTGTTTAATTTCGATATAACGCCCTGCTTGTCGTCCCAATTTTAAGCTGATCAGCTGTGCATCCTTACTGTCAGGGTTGACCCGATAAATGGATATCTCACTATTGTCTTTGACATTGGCAGGGCGTTGAATGTATTTAACGTTGGTTAACGTGTCGGCGGTAATAGTGCCATCGACACTAAGCATTGGCCGGGCGCTGGCGGGCAAATTTTTAGGTAGCGCAATCTCTATTTCCACCGTATTGTTTGCCACGATGGGATCGATGCGCGACACCACACCGACTATCTTGTCGCGGCGGGTATCGATAATCGTGGTTTGGCCAATCATTATTTGCTGTGCCTGACTCTGCGGTACCCGTATTAGTGCGATAAGGTCGGTAACACTACCGATTAATGCCACTTCTTGCCCCGGCGACAAGCTTTGGCCTAACTCGACTGATAGGCGCTGCAACACACCGTCAAAACCTGCACGCACGGTTAATTTGTCTAAGCGTGCTTGCGAGATGTTAAGCAGTCCCTCTTGCTGTAATACGCGCTCTTGGCCAATGTTTATCGCTTCCTTATGCACTAAACCCAATTGGAACATTCTCTGTTTTAAGATATTAATGCGCTTACCTAATTGCTGGGTATGTAAACGAGTCTGTTGATAGGTCAGCGTTGAAACAATGCCTTGCTTCTCAAGTTTCTTCTCGGCCACTTCTTTTAGTGAGGCGCTTTCAAAGTCTGCGCTAATTTGCGCCAGTGTCGATGACTCGTTAAGTTTTTCCCGTTGCTGGTTTAGTTTTAGCTGCCTTAGGTTGGCACCCGCTTGTGACAAATCTCGTTTGGCGCTGTCGAGTTGTTGTTGTAATTCTGGGTTTTCCAGCTGCACAATAATGCTGTTTGCTTGTACTGCGGCACCGGGTTTCAATACGATTTCTTTAACTGTTGCCCGTGAGAAAGTGGTGATGAGTTGTTGGCGGGCCGATTTCAGGCTGCCGTATCCTTCGATAATGACCTTAAGATCTCCCCTTTTAACGTTATCAATGAGGATGTCACCTCGCTGGACACTAACGGAGCTGGCTGATTCATTTGCCCAAAACACTAAAGCCACAAGCAAAACTGTCGCGCCGAGACCAAGGAGTGTATTTGGGGACAATAAGCCATTAGCCTTTTTTTTCTGCTTAACAACATCCATAGGTTATGACCTTAATAAAATAATTATAATTACACACGCTAGAAGTGTGCCAACTTATAAATCTTCTATTATCATCCGCTTATATTTTTAGATGTGGGGGTTTTGTTGGTCTGGTCCGATATCGAACCGCTAGGACTCGAAAGTGAACTGCTTGGTAAGGCAACGCAATGCACTTTTTACTCTCCCTTGGTGATATATCAAGGAGTGGGGGAGTGAACTGCGAATGTGAGTTTAGTAATAGCGATTAATTAGTATTCTCTCGCAGCAAGTTAACCGTGCTATCTTTAAATCGACGGCTGAGTGGTAGTAACGTAGAAAATAAGGTAATTAATAGCATAAATCCTAAGGTGACAGTAACCATCATAAGGCCATGAGTTTTCACTATTGAAATGAAATGGCCATCTAATTGATTAATTAAAATTATCGAAAAAACCGTGCTCAGCACTAACCCGATTATAAATGGTCGACTTATATCGCGAATGAACAGTGCAATGATATCCTTGCGCTTCGCACCAACAGATATTCGAATTCCGATCTCTAATCGTCTTAAATGAATGTTATAACTAATAATACCAAATAGTCCGATTGCTGTTAGTAATCCAGACACAATAGTGAGCGCCATAGACGCGCCGGCTGTTATATATTGGTTCAACAGCTTATGGTCTTTTTGTTGGCTTAAATCATTCTGATCGTAAACAACCATTAGGTTACTGACATTTCCAACTAATTTCCTCAGGAGCTGACTTGGTAACGTGTGGTTAGGAACTAATTTTATTATTATGCTGTCTGTGCTGGATCGCGGACGATAAACTCTTGGTGGTATGTTGGCACCGCCGGGAAGTCTCATTCCTCTGACAACCCCCACAATCCTAAAAGACATTTCGTCTCCTTGGGATACATCAAATGACAGGTGCATGCCGAGAGCTGAACCGTTAGGGGCTAGTCGCTTAGCCAACACGTCATTGATAATTAGTATGCGTTCACCGTCTTTAACCTGAGCTTTTGAAAAACCATGCCCTTCAATGAGCATTGTTTCGGTGAGTTCGAAATATTGTTCATCAATATTAATGGCTTGTGGTAATACATGTTTTAGGCTACTGACTTCAGTTAGTGACCAAGTGTTGAAGTCGCTGTCCAAAGGGGAGCGGGTTAACGCAATGGCTTCGACCTCGGGCAATAGTAATAAGCTGTCTCTGACTTCCCCAATCATGGTTTGTCTCTGCTGACGAGAAATTGTCTCAGTGGTATTGAGGGCGATCCTTACACTCACTAAGTTATCTGTTTTGATTATATCTTGTGCGCGTATTGCAGATACTGCGCTGATGAAAAAGGTTAGATTGATGAAAATAAGTACGCTTGCGATAAATACCTGGCTTAGGACAAAACCATTTCTCACTCGGTTAGATATTTGCGCACCAACACCTTTGCCACTGCCAGATAGCGGACGCTGTAGTTGTTTGTAGTCAATGACTTTGGCACTGATAACTGCAAATATAAACGCGAGTAAAAAGGAAATAAATACGCCGATAAATAGGATAATAGCACTGGTTGAATAATCAGCATTTAATGGTAGCGCGTCGGACATAAATTGTTTAATAAATACAATGCCGAATTGCGCTAAGAACAAGCCAACAAAAAGAGCGATCAACATCAACAACGACGACTCAATAAATACCATGCGTATCAAGTCTTTCGCCGTCGCGCCAACGGCGGCGCAAATAGCGAATTCGTTTTTACGTTCAAAGGCTCGGGCAAGGAATAGGTTTGATATATTGGCCACCGCGATGAGGAGTAAACTGATGGCGCAGGCCAATAATAAATAAGCAAATAGCTTACTACCTCCTAAAATTGCATGTTGGAAGGAAACTAACTCCATTTCAATACGCCATCCTTTGTAAAACGGGATGTTTTCCACATTTTTTGTCCATGCGTTGTTGGCAATAGTAGTTGACTCTGTGGCGGCTAATTGAGACGAAATATGTTCTTTTAGTTTACCAATGAGGACTCTGGGACTGGCTCTTCCGCCCCAACTTTGTCTTCCTCGTTCCGACGTAGGATTAAAATCCCAAGGCAGCCAAACAGAAGTTTTCCGGCCAATTCTTTCAATTTCTGGCTCTATAAAGTTTGGGGATAATACTCCCACGATTGTGAAGCTACGACCGCGAAACTGCACACCTTGTCCGATGATACCTTGATCCGAAGAAAAATTATTTTTCCATGAATCAAAACTTAGTAACGCTGAAGGGGAATTTTTATCTAAACCTTCAGTGCTATCGAACAGTCGCCCTAGGTAAACTGTGGCACCAATAGTGCTCATAAAGTCTGGCGTAATATAGGCGGTATATAGACGCGGTTGATTTGGCTGGGAAGACAATACTTCATCTGCATAATGAGCTAGCCCCACCTCAGAAAACAGCTGTTGATTTTTATAGAAGTAAATAAGGTTGGCATAGGTCAATGCCCGAACATTTTTCTGTCCTGAATTGTCTATTTGCACTTGTTCAATCGAGTAAAGTCGTTCTTGATCTGGGTAAGGTAAAGGCTTGACGATCAATGTGTAAAACAACGAAGCGGCACAAAAAAAGGTGCCGAAAGTCAGGCCCATTGTAGAGATAACGCTTAAAGATAGCCCCTTGCGCCCCTTTATGCTGTTCCAAGCGCGCTTTAGTTGATAAGTATATTCATACATATTTAAGAATCCCTGAACGCCGTCACTAAATTTTAAGATGAGATCATCAAATGAAAGACAATGAACCAAAAGGATTAACAAGCGAAATTCGTGCCAAACTTTTTTTTGTAATATATCAGGTGGTTGTATGATTAGACCTGTGTTTTTAACTGACTGAAGTCCGATAACGAACTGGTGGTTTCCATCAGTTGGCTAAGTCTGAACGGATTTTATAGGCAATAAAATGGTGACTGTTACACCCTGTTTCTCATTATTAACTAGTTCAATGGTGCCGTTGTGCTGTTCGACGATGTTACGACAGAAGCTTAAGCCAATGCCTTGACCCTCATTTTTGGTGGTAAACAAAGGCACGAACAGGTTGTCGAGATTGGCGAAACCGTGTCCATCATCAGTCACGCTAATCTCGCTGTGTTTAGTCGTGGCACTGAAAAGAACCTTGACGCTTGATGCTTGAGCTTCATTGGCGTTTTTGATCAGGTTAATTAAGACCTGCTCGAGAAAGGTTTGATCCGCCCATAGCCACTGCGTTGTGGCATCGATAGTAAGCACCATATCATTAAGTTTATCGCTATCAAACAGGCCATGCATGCGGCTACTTAGCTGTTCTATGTTGATCTGCTCAGGGCTCAATGCGACCTGTTGCGACAGGCAGGAATAACGGCTAATAAAGTCTTGCAAGTGATCGCAGCGCTCTGAAATTAAGGCCAAAGCCTGCTGGTCGCGCTTATTTTCTACGCGTTCGCTCAGGCTTTCTGCCAATGATGATACTGGCGTGAGAGAATTACGGATTTCGTGCGCCATCACTCGCACTAGCTGTTGCCATGCCGCTTGTTGTCCAGCACGCAGCACCGATTCAATGTTGGTGAAGACTAACAGCTGGTGGGTTTGTCCATCATCGATAAACTCGCTCTGGCTGATTTGCCAATGTTTTGCCTTGTCGGTCATCATCCATTGATTGTTACGATACTTTAAGCCTAATAACTTAGGTGATGCATGTCGATACATTTGCCATGGCTGACCATAGAGCCGACTAAATGCACCATTGGCATAACTGAGTTTGTTTTTCTGGTTAAACACTAAGATTGGCGTGTTTAGTTGGTCGATCAGTTGGTAAACCAGGAAAGCGTGTTGATCATATCGTGATTTTTGGCTCGATAAGGACAGGCTCAATTCTTTGAGTTGCTGATGAAACTCAGCCACGCGCCCCTGTTTAAAATCAGACTTGGCATATTGATTAAAGTCCTCCACACGGATTGCTTCGATATGTAATAGACCCCGCCGCAGGGATGATAGTATGGTGGTATAAATTTGACGCATTAGAAGCAATAGCGCCGCTGCGATCACGCTTAAAATAATCGCGATATCCCAGTTTGACCAAGAGTATTTAACCAGTAAAACCCCGCATAACAAGAGAATGATCAACGCCAATACGATAAAGCGTAGGGTGAGAAAGCGCTCTAGCGAATTAGCGTTGTAGTTGTTCATGTTTTTCGATGCGTCGATATAGAGAAGATTTAGTTAGGCCGAGTAACTTGGCGGCCTTAGGTACATTGTTATCGCAACGAGCCATTGCTTGTTCAATTAAGCTTATTTCAGCTTGCTCAAGACCCATAAACGGCATGGTCTGTGCTAATTTAGTATTGGTTAAGGGCAAGTCATTAGCATTAAAGGCACTATGCTGGCCATCACTTAGCAGCACACATCGTTCGATTAAATGACTAAGCTCACGAATGTTACCCGGCCAAGCATAAGCGAGCAGGGCCTGTTGTGCATCAGGGGCTAAAGGTTTTATTTGGCGTTGATACTTGTCGCAGAAATAAGCAATAAAATGCTCGGCAAGCGGCACAATGTCATCAGTTCGTTCGCTTAATGAAGGTACCCTAAATTCGAGGGTATTAAGACGATAAAATAAGTCTTCCCTGAACTTATCATCGGCAATTAGTTTCGGAAAATTACCATTGGAGGCGCTGATTAGGCGGCAATCGCTGCGATTTGTTTTGCTCGACCCTAATACTTCAAATTCCCCTGACTCTACCACACGTAGTAGTTTAGCTTGTTGCGAGAGTGGGATGTTGGCAATTTCATCCAGAAATAGGGTGCCTTGCTGCGCCAATTCGAAGCGACCTATACGGCTGCTCTTGGCATCGGTAAAGGCGCCTTTAACGTGGCCAAACATCTCACTTTCAAACAACGATTCAGAGATGGCCCCCATATTAACCGCGATGAAAGGCGCTTGTTGGCGCTGTGACCGTTGATGAATTTCTTGGGCTAATAGGCTCTTGCCGGTGCCGTTGTCACCGGTTAGGAGTATGGCGACATCGGTGGCAGCCACATTGTTGATTTGTGTCATGAGGGTTAACATGCAAGGTGATCGCCATTGGTAATTTTTGTTGTTACCGGTTTCAAGGCGTTGCGCCATTTTTTGGTTGTCTTTCTTTAACCCTGCTAGTTTAAGCTGTTGATTAATTACTTGTAATAAACGCTGGTTTTTCCATGGTTTCTCAATGAAATCACCGGCCCCTATTTGCATCGACTGCACCGCGAGTGCAACATTTGACCAAGCTGTCATAGCGATAGCAGGTAGATTTGGTTCGTTTTTCGTCAGCCAACGCAACAGTTCCAAACCTTCTTCGCCAGAGGTGGTATCGAGGGAGTAATTCATATCGAGCAACACCAGGTCGACAGGTTGTTGCTTAATTATCTGTTGCGCTTGGAATGGGCTCTGCGCTTCTAGCACTTGGTAGTGGTTGTCCTCGAGAACAAAGCTAGCACTAAGGCGTATCTCTGGGCGGTCATCGACGATAAGAATGGTTGATTGTTTCATGATGTTCCAATTGACTGGGGCGTTAGTCGACGCAGATTGAACTAGCACCAATAGCGCGGTTTTTACCCTGTGCTTTAGCCTGGCGCAACGCATTTTCAGTCGCACTGACCAGGTTTTGTGCCGAGAGCTGTTTGAGTGAGTTGGGGGAGCCGACGCCGATACTAACGGTAATGCCAATGGTGGTCGCTTGGTGGTGAATACTATGTGCCTCAACACTTCGGCATAGCTTATCAGCAAAGCGCTTCGCAGAATCGAATTCAGTATTGGTGGCGATGATCGCAAACTCTTGACCGCCATAGCGGACAAAAACGTCACTTTGACGCAGGTTTTCTTGAACGAATGTCGCGAACTGCTGTAACACGTAATCACCACAGTCATGACCGTGTTGGTCGTTGATTTTCTGGAAATTATCAAGATCGAGAATCAGTAGCGAAAAGTTATTGCGATAACGTTTATAGCGGCCAATTTCGTTGGCCAAAGTGTCTTTAAAATGACGCCTGTTTCGTGCGCCTGTCAATTGATCGTGTGTGGCCAAGCGCTGCAACTCACTGCGGGCGGTTTTGTGTTGGCGAATTTCTTCCCGCAAGATGTCCGTTTTTTGCGTAGCGAGCTCGAGACTGCGATCACGAGAGCCAATTAAATTACTGATCAGGCGACGTATATTGAGCATAAAGTAGCAATGTATCAGGCAGACTGCTGCAAAAATAGCGATGTGGCTAACCGTGATGACGTTAAGATCTAAAGCGAGGTGAGTCAAATGCTCCAGACTCCAGAATAATGAAGAAATGACAATTATTGCATAGATAAAGCAAGGAAATAGGAAGATCCAAGGAGACATTAAAAATTGACCGAAGGACGACTTTTGCTTACTCAAAATATACCTTGTTGTGGTGTCTCAAACGAATACAGTGTTCCTATATTACGTTGATTGATTTTAAAACGATAGTGCTTTTTTTGCCCTGATCACATTTTTTATAATCGCGGGATGCTTATTCACTTGCTATATTTAGCGCTACAAATTACAATAATGCGCTAATTTCTTAAGCCCTGTTCCGACAGGGCTTAATTTATGGTCTCAGGAATTTGTCTAATTTAGGCATTGTTGGGGCATATTGAACAGTAAGGACGCTTAAGACCTTAATAGTAAGCGGTATAACAATTAGGACAGTGGTAAATGAACGCAACAAATACTGAAAACCAGGGCGGGTCGTTAGATCTTGCTAAATGGATTATTGTCATCGGACTATTAGCTGGTGCAGTTGTAGGTAACTATATCTACGGCGAAGAAGTTTCTGTTCTAATTCGCGCTATTAGCGTGTTAGCAGCAGTTGGTGTTGCGATGGCGATTGCGTCGCAAACCGAAAAAGGACGTGAAGCGATAGCTTTTGCAAAAGAATCTCGTCTAGAAATTCGTAAGGTCGTTTGGCCAACACGTAAAGAAGCAATGAATACAACATTGATTGTATTAGCTGCTACGGCGTTCATGGCGTTAGTCCTTTGGGGATTAGACGGTCTATTAGTAAGAATTGTAGGCTTTATTACAGGCATCCAGGTTTAATATTATGTCAGAAGAACAACCAAAATTCAGATGGTACGTTGTCCAAGCTTTTTCAGGTTACGAGCAACGTGTACACAAAACACTTATTGAGCACATCGCTATTCATGAGATGGAAGATTTCTTTGAAGAGATTCTTGTACCGACTGAAGAAGTTGTAGCAATGCGTGCAGGTAAGAAAAGCAAAAGCACTCGTAAGTTTTTCCCTGGTTATGTATTAGTTAAAATGGTGATGAACGAAGACAGCTGGCATTTAGTTAAAAATGTACCGCGTGTCATGGGGTTCATCGGTGGTACTAGTGACCGTCCTGCACCTATTTCACAAGCAGAAGCTGATCGCATCTTACAACGCCTAGAAGATTCAGCTGAGTCTCCTAAGCCGCATACACTATTTGAAGTGGGCGAGATTGTTCGTGTTAACGATGGTCCGTTTGCAGACTTCAACGCAACCGTTGAAGAAGTTGATTACGAGAAGAGCCGCGTTAAAGTATCTGTATTGATCTTTGGTCGTTCAACTCCAGTCGATTTAGAGTTCGGTCAGATTGAAAAGGATGATGCGTAGCATCAGCTTAAAAATTTAAAGGGAATTGTGATGTTGTTTAAACTTAGTTGGTTAAATAACTAGCGATTCACTTGGCAGGGCGGTTAATTATTAGTATAATTTGCCGCCCTTTATTACCGGGAAGCTGATGTTATCTCTCATACTGAGAATAAATAAGCGCTATACCCATACTTAGGAAGATAGAAAAATGGCTAAAAAAGTCCAAGCTTATATTAAGCTACAGGTTGCTGCTGGCGCAGCTAACCCGTCACCACCAGTTGGTCCTGCTCTAGGTCAACACGGTGTTAACATCATGGAATTCTGTAAAGCGTTCAACGCCGCTACAGATTCAATTGACAAGGGTGCTCCAGTACCTGTAGTTATTACTGTATACAGTGATCGCTCTTTCACGTTCGAAACTAAAACTCCACCTGCTGCTTACCTTCTTAAGAAAGCTGCTGGTATCAAATCAGGTTCTGGCCGCCCTAACACTGAAAAGTGTGGCACCGTGACTCGTGCACAGTTAGAAGAAATCGTTGCTACTAAAGCAGCTGATTTAACTGGTGCTGATTTGGAAGCTAATGTTAAC
>Ga0209395_1001941_pt1 | contig 28062 bp, 23 predicted proteins | sample GOMGulsemesocosm_3_FD_184635 | JGI IMG/M metagenome (GOLD analysis project Ga0209395, IMG submission 184635) | Methane-oxidizing microbial communities from mesocosms in the Gulf of Mexico - GOM9D Gulf of Mexico (SPAdes) (version 2) | ecosystem: Environmental > Aquatic > Marine > Cold seeps... | reverse complement strand
AACCTGAGCACCGCTGAAATTATTGGTCAGGTGTGGATAGCCAGTAAAGCCGTCACCGAACGCCTTGGAGCCAATGATCAGGCAATCACCAATGTGGTGATGATGGGCATGGGCGAGCCGCTGCTTAACTTCGATAATGTGGTGGATGCCATTCATATTATGATGCAGGACTGGGGCTACGGTATTTCTAAGCGCCGCGTCACTGTGAGTACTGCTGGTGTCGTGCCTGCGTTGGATAAGCTGCGTGAAGTGCTGGATGTTTCTCTAGCAATTTCCCTGCATGCACCAAACGATGAGCTGCGTAGTCAGCTGGTGCCGCTCAATAAAAAATACCCTATCAAAGAATTATTCGCAGCCTGTCACCGCTACCTTGAAGTATTAGGTGAGCGTCGCGTGATTACGGTTGAGTATACGCTGATTGCTGGCGTGAACGATCAGCCAGAACATGCTCGTGAGCTGGCTCAGATACTGCGTGAGCTACCCTGCAAAGTGAACTTGATACCCTTCAATCCGTTTTCGCTATCGGATTACAAACGTCCGTCACGTAATGCCGTGAAAACCTTCCAGGATATTTTGATCCATGCTGGCTATACCGCTCCGATACGGAGTACGCGTGGTGATGATATCGATGCAGCCTGTGGCCAATTGGTAGGGCGGGTAGAGGATCGTACTCGTCGTAGTAGCCGCTATATTGATGCCGACAACATCGGTTAATGTTAAAAAAATTGCGATGATGTAAGTGGTTTTTATTACGTTGATTTTTACTGGTCTATAATAAGCAGCAGACGTTATTCGCAACTGTTTGTTTTCAGTTGTTTTCAGTTGTTTTCAGTTGTTTTTATATTTTTTAGGCGATGAGAAAAATAGAATGAATAAGTCAGCGCTTGTTGGGAAAGCTGTTTGTTTGAGCCGGATTGTTGTTGCGGCCTGTTTAGCCTTGTTGATGGGCTGTGTTTCAACTACCGACTCACGTTTTGTGAATAATACCAATAAAGCAGAAGCGCTACGTAAATTTACCGAGTTAGGGTTGCTGCATATTCAAAAAGGTAACACCGTTGACGCGATGCCGCCGTTGAAGCGTGCGTTAGAAATCGACCCTAAGTCAGCCGAGGTGAATGTAGCGTTGGCAATGCTCTTTCAAGCGGAAAATGATCGGTTGCTGGCACAAGATTATTTTGAAAAAGCGCTGCAATACAGTGATGACGTAAATGGAACCCGTATTCGTAATAACTATGCAGGCTTTTTGTTTAACTCCGACCGTTTAATTGATGCTTGCGAGCAGTTGCGCCTCGCCAGTGACGACTCTTTCTATGATAAGCGTGCACAGATATATGAAAACCTGGGAGTTTGTTATCAGCGCCTGGGTAAAACAGCCGATGCTCTGATGGCCTACGAACGAGCAGTTTCGATAGATGATACTCGGGCAAGGGCTACGTTGGAGGCTTCATATCTTCAATTTGATCGTAACAATCTGCAGCAGAGCGGTTTGTATTACGAAAGTTATCAGCGTCTGGTGCGTTATCGTATTGCAGTCAATACGGCTAAAAGTTTGTGGTTGGGGCTTCAGCTCGCACGAGATGCGGGGGATTCAAATGCTGAGGCCAGTTATGCGCTCAAACTCAGGAACTTGTTTCCTGAGTCACCGGAAAACAAAAGCATTTTGAAGGGCGGTTAAGTTGGATAATCTCGCTGAAAAACTTCCAGAGCAAAGCGCTTCGGTCGTCGATTTAAAAATTGTTGCTGAGCAGCTCAGTGTGGGCGGGCAGTTAAGAAAGGCACGAGAAAAGAGTGGTTTGAGCCGAGCAGACGTGGCGCGGCGTTTGAATATGGTTGAGAGCGCTATTCGCAGAATTGATGAGGATGATTTTTTCTCGTTGCCAAGCACCACTTTTATACGCGGTTATCTGCGTAATTATGCGCAGTGTGTTGGTCTAACCGCGACTGATGTGCTGGCTGCTTATCAGAGACACCTAGATGCCAGTGCGGAACCACCAAAATTACGCAAACGTGAACGCCTAAAAGCTGCGACCACTGACCCAGTGATGCGTTTGGTGGGCGTGTTGTCAGTGCTACTTTTTGTGCTTACTTCTATTTATTTCTGGTATAGCGAGCGGCGTGCGGAACTGATGCCAGTCACTGAGCAGGTGACGGTCGTCGAAGTTGAAACCGTAGAGGGTAAAACTCATATTGAAGCGGTGGACATAAGTGCTGGGCCAGCTGTTATTACTACCGTATCCGAAGCGGTATTGTTGGTGCAATTTGTTGATAGTTGCTGGTTAGAAGTGCGTAATGCCAATGATCAGGTTTTGTTCAATGGTGTGAAGCTGGCCGGTGATGAGCTGCGCTTATCCAGCCCATCGTTTTTTGATGTAGCGATAGGCAATGCAGCCGCCGTGAAACTGTCATACAATAGTGCGCCGGTTGACCTGTCGAATGCTACCCTGAGTGGCAATATGGCCAATATACAGTTAGGTCTTCGGCAACCTTGATTTCAGTGATTGGTAATCGTTAGTAACACTGAATCTGATAAAAACTCTTAACTAGTTGAATTTAAGGATTACGCCTTGGCAAAGATTAAAGCCATCCGCGGTATGAATGATATATTGCCCACTGAAACAGCAGTTTGGCAATATCTCGAAGAGACCGCGTTACGAGTATTGAAGCGTTATGGCTATCAGCAAATTCGTATGCCGATTGTTGAACAGACTGATCTGTTTAAACGTTCTATCGGTGAAGTGACGGATATTGTTGAAAAGGAAATGTACACCTTCGATGATCGTAACGGCGAGAGCCTGACGCTTAGGCCGGAAGGTACTGCCTGCTGTGTACGTGCCTGTGAAGAACACGGTCTGCTTTATAATCAGGTGCAGCGTTTGTGGTATAACGGTCCGATGTTTCGCTATGAGCGTCCGCAAAAAGGACGATATCGTCAATTTCACCAGATTGGTATTGAAACCTTCGGCATGGCTGGCCCCGAGATTGACGCAGAGTTGATTTTGATGAGTGCTCGTCTGTGGCGCGAATTGGGTTTGCTTGACCACGTGACACTGGAAATTAATTCGCTGGGCAGTGCTGACGCACGCGCCCGTTATCGTGATGATTTGGTTACTTACCTTGAGGCGCGTGTTGATGAGCTAGATGATGACAGTCAGCGTCGTATGAAGACAAATCCGCTACGGATATTGGACAGTAAAAATCCAAATACTCAGTCTGTGCTGGATAATGCGCCAAACTTTAAAGATTATTTAGATCATGAATCAGCAGATCATTTTAAACAATTGTTGTCCATGCTTGATTCGGCTGGTGTTGCCTATCGGGTGAACCCTCGTCTGGTGCGTGGTTTGGATTATTACAGTAAAACTGTTTTTGAATGGGTGACGACAGAATTGGGCGCACAGGGCACGGTTTGTGCGGGCGGACGTTATGATGGCTTGGTTGAACAGCTAGGCGGTAAAGCGACGCCTGCGGTAGGTTTTGCGATGGGGGTTGAGCGTCTGGTGTTGATGCTGCAAACCCTCGAATGTATACCCTCTGCTCTGGATAAAACAGCGGATGTCTATATCGCCTCTGCAGGTGAAGGCGCAAGTGTGGTGGCGTTACAAATTGCAGAAACATTGCGTTCGGGACTAGAGCAGCTGCGCATACAAGTTGATTGCACTGGTGGTGGCTTCAAAGGCCAGCTAAAGCGTGCCGATAGATCCGGTGCGGACTATGCACTGTTGATTGGCGAAGAAGAATTGACACAGTGTGTTGTTACAGTTAAGCCACTACGTGGAGGCGCAGAACAGATGCGTGTAGCGTGTGATGGACTGCTTGAACATTTTCAAAATTTAACGAATCACTAGATTACGGAGTATTCGGTGGAAACCTATCGTACTGAAGATGAACAGCTAGCGGCATTGAAACGCTGGTGGAAAGAGAATGGCAAATCCCTTGTTGTCGGTGTTTTGTTGGCAATTGCAGCAGTTTTTGGTTGGCAGAACTGGCAGGCCAATCAACAGGTAGCAGGTGAAGAAGCATCGGAAATTTATTTTAATCTGATTGAAGCTGTGACGCTGAATGATGCTAGTCAGACTTCAACGGTGATGCACCTTGTCGAACAGCTTCAGAATGAACATGGTTCGCTGATTTACGCACAGTACGGAGCATTGTTGGCGGCAAAACAGGCTGCTGATAATTCAGATTTTGAGCAGGCAGAAAAACAATTAAGCTGGGTTGTTGATAAGGCGGATAAGACTAGTTCCGTGCATAAAATTGCGCAACTACGTTTGGCGCGCGTCATGGCGGCTCAAGGTGGTGAAAAAAACCAGAACCGCGCGTTGGCAATGATTGAGAATGTCGATGCCGGTGCGCATAAAGCCTCCTTTGAAGAGGTGAAAGGTGATCTTTATTTGAGTCTTGGTCGTGAAGCGGATGCGCGTAACGCCTATCAGACGGCAGTCGATGCAGTAGAAGGCGAGCCACGACTGCTATTGAACCTGAAACTTAACGATCTGGCTGTTGCCAGGGAGCGCTAAATGAAAAGCTTATTTCGGGTTCTGGGTGCTGTTACGCTGGTTTCTTTTCTATCGGGTTGTTCGCTGTTTTCAAAGGATGATGAGGTTGGTCCCGAGCCTACGCCATTGATGAAATTCAAGGCTCAGGCAGAAATTGAACAGCAGTGGTCTGCGTCAGTGGGTGATGGTATTGGCGAACGTTACTTGAAAATGACCCCTGCGATTGATGGAAAAATGATTTATGCCGCCGATGCGAAGGGTATGGTTACTGCCTTTGATCGTACTACTGGCAAACGACAATGGCGTATTAGTCTGAAGGAATCACTGAGCGGTGGAGTAGGTGCCGGTTATGGATTAGTGCTGGTGGGCACATCCAGTGGACATTTGTTGGCTTTGAATAAGGCGGACGGTAGTCAGGCTTGGCGTGTTGCTGTTTCCAGTGAGATTTTGTCAGCGCCTCAAACCAATGCCAGCACCGTTGTTGTTCAGACTCAAGATGAAAAAATATTTGGCTTTGATCATGCTACAGGCTCACAGCGCTGGCAGTATGAAAGTAGTGCGCCAACGCTGTCTCTACGAGGAACAAGTACACCAGTACTAACATCTGAACTGGCTATTTTAGGTATGGGTAATGGTCAGGTGATTGCTCTTAATGCCGATAACGGCGCGTTGCTGTGGAAACAGCGTGCGACTGTGGCTCAAGGGCGTTCTGAATTTGAACGTATGACCGATGTTGACGGTGATCTGTTATTGGCAGGTAATGCGCTTTACGTCACCAGTTTCCAGGGGTTTGTTGTGGCGTTTGACGTTAGCACAGGTCGTCCGATGTGGCGCCGTGAACTGTCCAGCTATCAGGGGCCTGACGAAGGTTTGGGTAATGTGTATGTTAGTGCAGCGGACGATGAGTTACACGCTCTGACTGAAAACGACAACGAGCTGAGTTGGACTCAGTCGGCGCTCAAATATCGCGAAATTACTGCACCAGTAACCTTTGCTAACTACGTGGCAGTGGCTGATGCTGAAGGTTATTTACATGTGATGTCTCAACGTGATGGCAGCTTTGTGGCACGTAAAAAAATTGACGGTGATGGTGTTCGCTCACGGTTGTTAGCCAAGGGTAAAACACTGTATGTCTACGGCAACAGCGGCAAGCTAGTTGCAGTAACCGTTCAGTAGTAATTAGATTTATAGCTGCGCGCCTTATTTGAAGTGATGCGCAGATCATAGCGGGCGGGGAACGCCCGTTTTTTTTGATATGACGATGTTGTCTTTAAGTTGATAATTAGACCAACACGTCATTTTTGCAGGTTTAGGTCATGATACCAGTCATCGCAATTGTGGGTCGCCCCAACGTTGGGAAATCCACACTCTTTAATCGTTTGACGAAGTCGCGTGATGCGCTGGTGGCCGATTACGCCGGTTTAACCCGTGACCGTAAATACGGTGAGGGTGAAGTTGGCGAGCGTAAATTCATCACTATTGATACCGGGGGTATCAGTGGCGACGAAACCGGCATTGACTCGATGATGGCGGGTCAGTCTCTGCAGGCGATTGATGAATCCGATGCAGTATTGTTTTTGGTTGATGCGCAGGCAGGTTTAACGGCTGCCGATGAAATGATTGCCAATCATCTGCGAAAAATTAATAAAACCTGTTATTTGGTGGCTAATAAAACTGACGGTTTGAACGCCGACGTGGCGACGGTTGAATTTCATCGTATGGGTATGGGTGAGCTGTATCATATCGCCGCCGCCCATAACCGTGGTGTCTCTAGCTTGATGGAAATTGTGCTGGGTAAATTCCCAGAGCCGGAAGATCTTGATGGCGGTGAAGCACCAAAAGGTACACGTATTGCCGTGATTGGTCGTCCCAATGTGGGTAAATCGACCTTGGTAAACCGTATGTTGGGTGAAGAACGGGTGGTGGTATTTGACCAGCCAGGCACCACGCGCGACAGTGTTTACATTCCCTACGAGCGTTTTGGCAAACCTTACACCCTGATTGATACCGCGGGTGTACGACGACGTAAGAATGTGAAGGAAGCGGTCGAGAAATTCTCCATCATTAAAGCGTTGCAGGCAATTTCTGATGCCAATGTCGTTATTTGTGTGTTTGATGCGCGTGAAGGTGTGGTGGATCAAGATTTACACATGCTGGGGTTTGCGCTGGATGCCGGTCGTTCGCTGGTTATTGCTGTCAACAAATGGGACGGCATGGATGCGGATGACAAACGTAAAGTTAAGAATGAGCTGAATCGTCGTCTTGAGTTTGTTGGCTACGCTAAAATCCATTTCATTTCCGCGTTACACGGCACCGCTGTTGGCGATTTATATGGCTCCGTTGATAAGGCCTACGCCTCTGCTACAACTCGTTGGTCCACTAACAAGTTGACCTCGATTTTGCAGCAGGCCACCACCGAACATGCTCCTCCAATGGTTAATGGTCGCCGTATAAAATTGCGTATGGCTCACCTGGGTGGCACCAACCCGCCGCGTTTTATTATTCACGGTAATCAGACTGAAAAAGTGCCCAATAACTATACCCGCTTTTTGGAAAACACTTACCGTAAAGCGCTGAAAATTGAAGGTACGCCCGTCTTTATTGAGTACAAATCTGGTACCAATCCCTTTGAAGGACGTAAAAACCTGCTGAATCAACGGCAGATTGGCAAAAAACAGCGTTTGGTGGAGCACGCACGACACAATAAGCGTGGTCGCTAGCGGCCTGTTCGTTTACAACGAAGAGCAGTAGAATATCGTATAAGATATTCGCACAAAACAAATGCCGAGTAAAAATGGCTAAAACATACCTGCTTTTCGTTGAAAAATTTTCCAATAGCTCGCTATTGTCTGTGTCTTCCGTCTCAATCAGGAAGATTTTATCTTATTTTTCTTTCGTCCCTGCTTTATGCAAAGGTCTCAATGTTTGTGTTGAGCCCCGTTGTTTTATTGCGGGACCAGTACGCCTTCCTACTAAGTAACTGATTTATGTTGTGGCGTCCTCGCTCAATTCTACAGTTAATGCTATTTGGTCTGATGACCGTAGTGGCACCGCTGTGCGTAGCGATTTTTTATACCGTCGAAACCCTCGATGAATTGGCGCGCCAGAGTCAAACGGTTAATCAACAAACCATTACCTTGACGCGTAGCAGCCAACGCTTTGAATCCAGCTTGTTTGATTTGGAACGACGTGCGCGGCAATACATGGCGCTGGGCGATGCAGATTTACTAGCGTTGTTTGTACGTGAGCGACAGCAATTGCTGTTCACGTTAGAACAAGTTGACGCCACGCTGGCGGGTGTTCAAAGCGATGCAGCAGAGGCGGTACGTCTAAGTGGGCAACAGCTCAACACTATCCTGCAATCGTTACCTGAGTCGGGAGCTGAGGTTAAATCGTCTCTTTTGTTGTTTTCTCAGTTAGCTGAGGTCTCGGCGGAATTTCAAACGCTTGTTCTTGATTATGTGGATCAACAGCTGGCCGGACTTGCTCAGCACGCCAATGATATTCGACGGTCATTAATGCTGATGGTTGCTCTGCTGGCCGTGTTGACATTTACTTTTTCTATTATGCTGATTTACTGGATAAATACGCCAATCCGACAAATTCGCAAGCAGATTCGTAAGTTGGGCAGCGGAAATATGAGCCAGCCAATTCGGGTTACTGGCCCAGCGGAAATGCAGCAGCTGGGTGAGCAGCTCGAATGGTTAAGAGTTCGACTTGATGAGGTGGAACAGGAAAAATTACAGTTCTTACGTCACATGTCCCATGAATTAAAAACCCCGCTTGCCAGTTTGCGCGAGGGGGCAGATTTGATGGCTGAAGGCGTGGTAGGGGAGCTTCAGCAAAAGCAGCGAGAAGTGGTCGAAATTATTCAGGCCAATAGTCGTGAATTACAGCGTTTGATTGAAAATCTGTTGGATTATAACCAGATGGTTCACAGTCAGGCGTTGCAGATACAGCCTCATTCCTTGAATAGCTTGTGGCAGGATTTAATGGCTACGTATCAGATGACAATTGAGCGCAAAGGTTTGCAGATTAGTTGCGGTGGCGATGTAGAGGCATGGCCGGTGGATGAAACAAAATTCCGCGCAGTGTTGGATAATTTGCTGTCAAATGCGGTCAACTATACGCCGCCTTTAGGATGTATAGATATCTCCTGGCATAGCGTCGAGGATAATGCTGGCGGCATGTTAATTATGGATGTTGCCAACAGTGGCGAACCAATTTTATCGGCAGAGCAGACGAAGATATTTGAACCCTTTTATCAAGGGGCAAGCAGTCGCAGTGGGCCAATTAAAGGGTCAGGTATTGGTTTAAGTGTGGCAAGAGAGTGCATGCAGGCGCATGGAGGTAATCTTTGTCTTGTGGCGCACTCCACGTTGACGGTGTGTTTTCGTTTACAATGTCCTGCGGAGAATGAGTCATGAAATGTTTTGTGGTGGCGTTGATTTTACTGCTGGGCGCAGGCTGTAGCAGTATGCAGCGAGATTATTATGAAAACTGGGAACGTGAACCTGTACTGTCCGCTGAGCAACGTTATTACTGGTTACGTCTTGCTGATTTGTATATGGAGCTGATGCCAGCTCAGGCTCAGCAGCGTCTGGATGAAATCGGTGATGAAGAAAAAACCATTCTGCAGTGGTATCGGTATGCACTGCTTAATCAGCAGCTTAATGACCGGCTTGGCTGGATACGTGCCCGTGATGCTTTTCGATATGTTTTAGCATCTGAAAATTTGAGCCAGGAATTGTATGGTTTAACTAAGTTGCTGCTTAAATATAATCAGAACATGATTAATTGGGATGCCCGTTATAATAAAGTGAAAATCGAGCTGAAGGAGAGTGAAGCGATGCAGCAGGTTCTCGAAGAAAAAATTCAGGCCATTACTAATCTTGAACAAAGTATGAGTTCACGTAAAGAACAGGCGATTGACCCTTAGGTTTACTCAAGATGGCGGATACTTCACCTCACATATTACTGGTCGATGATGACCCCAGCCTAAAACGCTTGCTGGTGATGCGGCTTGAGGCAGAGCACTATCGTGTTTGTACTGCCAATGATGGTCAGGAGGCACTTCGTGAGTTGAAAGTACAGGATATTGATCTTGTGATCAGCGACTTGCGCATGGATGGCATGAATGGCATTGAGCTGTTCGAAGAAATTCAGCGCCAATATAGTGGTCTCCCCGTTATTTTGATAACAGCACAAGGGACTATTTCTGATGCAGTATCGGCGACACAGAAAGGGGTGTTTGGTTTTCTGACCAAGCCTGTAGATAAGAATGAACTGTTTGATCAGATAGGGCAGGCCTTAGCGCAAACTAGTCTTACAGTCTCGGCTGACCAGAAAGGCCAATGGTGTTCGCATATTCTCACTCGCAGTGACAGCATGGAGCGTCTGTTAAGTACCGCTAAACGGGTAGCCGAATCTGATGTCAGTTTGTTAATTACAGGTGCCAGCGGAACAGGGAAAGAACTGCTGGCTCAAGCAATTCACCGTGGTAGTCCTCGTCAGCAACAACCCTTTATCCCGATTAACTGTGGCGCATTGCCTGAGCCGTTGCTGGAATCGGAACTTTTTGGTCATGTGAAGGGTGCTTTTACTGGTGCTAGCAGTGATCATCTAGGATTGTTACGGGCCGCCGATGGAGGTACCCTTTTTCTGGATGAAATAGGTGATATGCCTGTGCCGCTTCAGGTGAAACTGTTAAGGATTTTACAGGAGAGGCAGGTTCGGCCAGTGGGTAGCACTCAGAGTTATCCGGTCGATGTACGTATAATTTCTGCCACCCATCGCGATCTAGAGCAGGCCATGAAAAATGGCTCGTTTCGGGAAGATCTCTACTATCGTTTGAATGTGGTTAACCTGAAAATACCTGTTTTGACAGAACGCCGAGAGGATATTCCTCTGCTGGCGACCCATTTTTTACAGCGGTGTCAGAAAGGGCGATATAGCAAAGCAGCCGCCTTCAGTCCGGAAGCAATGAACCTATTGGTTGGTGCTGCTTGGCCAGGAAATGTCCGACAGTTAGAAAATGTGATTCAACAAATCGTAGCGCTGGCACATACTAAAATGATACCAGAAGCCTTGGTGCGAGATGCCATTGCTAATGAATCCGGAGTGATGCCGTCTTTTAATGATGCGCGCCACCATTTTGAACGTGACTATTTGGTAAAAGTGCTACGCATTACCGAGGGGAATGTGTCACGTGCGGCCATGCTTGCGCAACGCAACAGGACGGACTTTTATAAGCTACTACAACGTCATGGTTTAAAGCCCGATCAATTTAAAGCCTGATTCTTTCAAGGTATGGTTCGGATTGTCTCAAAAAGCAGACAGTTATGATCTGTGTCCAAATGCTGTCAAACCTGATGGTTCGGGCTTGCGGCCTTCAGATTTTAGTTTTATGGTTGGTGTGCTGAGTTTTGTTTCCAAAAGGAGACGCAGTAACTAACTGATATAAAAAGAAAAATTGTATAGGTCGTTATTTTGTCTCCAAAAGGAGACGTATAATCGCAAATTTTCATTATATATTGGAAGTGAGGCGACTCAAAAGTATTTAACCTGTTGATAGATAAGTTTTAATTAAATCTGGCACGACTTTCGCATTGTTTTTTGCTAAATGGAAAATTAATGTGTAAATACATCAGCAGTATGATGTTGAAGTAACGTCCAGTAGAGGTTAGTAAGTGTCCATTACTTTTGAGTTCAGCAAGTGCGATAAGATGCTTGAGCAATACTATTGGCTCAGGGAAGAGTGCTTTCGTAAAGAGCTAGGGCTGGATGCTTTTGACGGAACTGAAGATATATACGACCAAAACGGCAAAATTCTTATTGTACGTGATGGTGGTACCTGTGTAGGAGGGGTTCGTATTACTGGTTGCTCTCTGTTTGGCCAGAGTTTGATGCCGCTTGAGCAGAAGGGATTGGATATTACCCGAATGCTGCCTCAATTGAAGTTACCGCTTGCCCCATATTGTCAGTGGGAGCGTCTTGTCTTACGCCCAGAATACCGAGGCATCGAAATGCTGAGAGGTATTTGCCGGGCATTAATTCGAGGCTGTGCCAGTCTGGGTTATCACTACGCCTTTAATGTCACGGGTATTAAGCGTGCCAGGCTCTACAAGCGAGTACACAAAAATCTGGGCTATGACTACGAAATTTATAATCAGCTGACGATGCCTGTTGAGAACGAATTTGAGCACTTGGAACATTTGTTGTCGATTGCTTTTATACCTGAGACTGAGCGTGAAGCTTTGCTTGGTGCTAGTGCCAGTCAGGTGTTTGAGGGGTTATGGCAACCTGAATTACAGGATGCAGCTTAACCGCCTGCAAGTTTGGCTTGATAGCCAAGTTTAAGCAGTGTTGCTAGCAGTTGTTCGCGGTAGTCGCCCTGGATTTCGATAATGCTGTCTTTAACCGTGCCGCCGCAACCACAACTTTTCTTTAGCTGTTTAGCCAGACTTTTGAGCTCTTCGGTGGGAAGTAATACGCCTTCGATCAGAGTAACTCCTTTGCCTTTGCGGCCTTTGGTTTGTCGGGAAATACGGACAATACCGTCACCGGTGGGCATGACTGAGTTTTGTTTACAATGACATTGCCCTTGAGGTTGCTCGCAACTTGGGCAGACGCGACCTTGATCGGTGGAATAGACAAGATGGGAAGATCGGTTCATGTTTTTACCTCTGTAAAAGTCTAATGATAAGACAGGCCCACATTAATCTATACTAATAACATTGAATCGAAGATTTTGATTTGATCTTGCGCGATGGACATATTATGAAAAACTTACCTCAACTGCGTATTTTTACCCTGTTTGCATTGATATGCGCCAGCTTTGCGATCCCTCTGCATGCTGAAAATAAAGTGATGGATTTGGATCAGCTGGTGGTTAAAAGTGAGTTGCGTTATTTGGCCGGGCAGGATGAGGCCTTTACGGGAAATGCGGTCAGTTATTTTTCTGATGGTATGCAAAAATTACAGGTCAGCTTTGTTGATGGCCTTAAGCATGGTAAAGAGGTCGCTTGGTACGACGATGGACAGCTTCGTTATGTGGTACGTTACCGTTACGGTGAGCCGCAAAGTGTTGGTTCAGCTTGGTACGCCCGTATTAGCCAAACGAAAATGGTAGTTTCGGCATTAAGCTACTGCGGTGAAGATGACATGAATACCGGATTTTGTGATCCCGGTTTGCAGGAATCCAGCCACATGGTTCGTGATCCCGGTTCGCAGGAATCCAGCCGCATGGATATCACTCCCTAACAGATATCCGGTCGTATCGAGTTTATGCCCTGATCATTACTGATTAGAGGCAACGAAGAGCTAGATGCAAACAATGTCTGGCTTTGATACTGTGTAGGCACGCCAAACGTCGTTTATTGGCGTGGCAGAGGTGTCTATGGCGAAAAAGTATCGTATTGAAGCAGATAGCCTGGGTCAGTTAAAAATTCCCGTCAACGCCCTCTATGGCGTGCAAACCCAGCGAGCTATTGAAAATTTCCCCGTTAGCCAGTTGCCGATGCCTGCAGCCTTTATTTCTGTCTTGGGATTGATTAAAAAAACCGCTGCAAGGGTCAATCAACAGTTAGGTTTGTTGGATGCGCCTCGGGCTACGGCGATTATTCAAGCCGCTGCGGAAGTTCAAGCCGGTTTGCATGATGCCCAGTTTCCTGTCGATGTATTTCAAACCGGTTCTGGCACCAGTACTAACATGAATGCTAATGAAGTAATCGCAACATTGGCTGCGCAATCCTCTGGTCTGGGTATTCATCCCAATGATCATGTCAATCTTGGGCAAAGCAGCAATGATGTGATTCCCAGTGCGATTCATATCAGCGTCACTTTGCAGCTGACAGATTGTTTATTGCCCGCCTTGCTACATCTTCAGAACACGATTGAGATCAGAGCGGCGGGGCTGCAGGCGCACATTACAACTGGGCGTACTCATTTGATGGATGCCATGCCTATTTCATTAGCTCAGGAGCTTTCAGGTTGGGCGGCGCAGGTACGTCTAGGTATTCTCCGTTTGCAAAGTACCTTGCCGAGACTTTGTCAGTTGGCGCAGGGAGGTACGGCTGTGGGTACGGGCATTAATGCTCACCCGGATTTTGCATTCAGCTTTGCTGAGTCTCTGAATAAGGAAACTGGGTTAGATTTTTCACCTAGCAGTTGTTTTTTCGAAAGTTTAAGTTGTCAGGACAGCGCTGTGGAATTATCAGGGCAGCTGCGTGTTGTGGCGGTGAGTATTATGAAAATAGCCAATGACCTGCGCTGGATGAATAGTGGGCCATTAACTGGATTAGGTGAAATTGAGCTGCAAGCACTGCAGCCGGGCAGTAGCATTATGCCGGGTAAAGTAAATCCGGTAATTCCGGAAAGTGCAGCGATGGTGGCTGCTCAAGTGATAGGTAATGATGCCACGGTCGCTATCGCCGGGCAAAGTGGTAACTTTCAGCTTAATGTGATGTTGCCGGTGATTGCCTATAACTTGCTGCAAAGTATCAAACTATTGACCTCAACCTGTTATTTATTGGCGGACAAAGCCATTGCGACGTTTACCGTTAGAACTGACGTGTTACAAAAAAACCTGGCTCGTAATCCGATATTGGCAACAGCCCTCGCTCCGCTGATTGGCTACGAAAAAGCGGCTGAGATTGCCAAGCAGGCATACCATGACAAACGTTCGATACTGGATGTCGCTGTCGACTTGACCGGCATGCCTCGAGATCAATTGACGCGTTTATTGGCGCCGGATTTTATGTTGAGTCCGAAACCCTTCCCAGAGGATAATTAATTAAAACTTGTCCCATGATAGAGGCTGAGCATTGTGAGCTGTTGCGGTACAATGGCGGCCGTTTAAGAAAATTCATTTTACCAGAGCGTGTTATATGACATTAATCCGTGAAGAAGACCTCATCCAGAGCGTTGCAGGCGCACTGCAGTACATTTCCTATTACCACCCGACGGACTTTATTCAGGGTGTGCATGAAGCTTATCTCCGAGAAGAATCTCAGGCCGCCAAGGACGCTATGGCTCAGATTTTGATTAATTCCCGTATGTGTGCAGAAGGGAAACGCCCTATTTGCCAAGATACAGGTATCGTGACGGTATTCTTGAAAATCGGCATGAATGTGCAATGGGAGACTGACAAAAGTGTCAGTGATTTGGTAAATGAAGGTGTTCGCCGTGCCTATATGGATCCTGATAACTTGCTGCGAGCTTCAATTCTGGATGATCCTGCCGGTGCGCGTAAAAACACCAAAGACAACACGCCAGCCGTAATTCATATGGAGGTGGTTACTGGCGATAAGGTGGAAGTACATGTGGCGGCCAAAGGCGGGGGCTCTGAAAACAAGTCTAAAATGGTGATGCTCAATCCGAGCGATAGCATTGTTGACTGGGTAGTAAAAACTGTTCCAACCATGGGTGCTGGCTGGTGTCCACCGGGCATGCTGGGCATAGGTATTGGCGGCACCGCGGAAAAAGCAGCATTGATGGCAAAAGAAGTGTTGATGGACCCGATTGATATTCATGAAATTCGTGAGCGTGGTCCTCAAAACCGTGTTGAAGAATTGCGTATCGAAATTATGGATGCCGTAAATAAACTGGGCATTGGTGCCCAGGGTTTGGGTGGTTTAACCACTGTGCTGGACGTTAAAATCATGGATTATCCAACCCATGCGGCATCTCTGCCAGTGGCGATGATTCCAAACTGTGCGGCAACGCGTCATGCGCATTTTACACTGGATGGCTCTGGTCCTGTTGAGCTGACACCGCCAAGCCTGGAAGATTGGCCTGAAATCACTGAGCAGGGCGGTAGCAATGTTCGTCGTGTTAATTTGGATGACGTGAAGCATGCTGATATCCAGAGCTGGCAACCCGGTGAAACCCTGCTGCTGTCCGGTAAAATGCTGACGGGTCGTGATGCGGCCCATAAACGTATGACTGAGATGATGGCCAAGGGTGAACCTCTGCCTGTTGATCTGACGGATCGTTTTATTTATTACGTTGGCCCGGTTGATCCCGTACGTGACGAAGTTGTAGGTCCTGCGGGCCCGACAACGGCAACGCGCATGGATAAATTCACTGAAACGATGTTGGCTGAAACCGGGCTGATTGGCATGATCGGTAAAGCCGAGCGTGGCCCATCCGCTATTGAGGCTATTAAGAAGCACAAAGCCGTTTATCTGATGGCTGTTGGTGGTGCTGCTTATCTAGTGTCCAAAGCGATCAAGAAAGCTGAAATTGTTGCCTTCCCGGAAATGGGTATGGAAGCCATCTACGAGTTTGAAGTGGAAGACATGCCGGTTACCGTTGCAGTGGATGTGAAAGGTGAGTCTGTACATCAGACGGGTCCTGAGCATTGGCACCATATTATTGAAGAGCGCGAGCTTAAAATTCAGTAAGATCGCCGAGAATACGCCTGTTCTTCTGCTGTTCTTGTAGTAAAGAATAACAGGCGTAGAATCAATACTGTGTTGTTGATGTGCTGGAGGTAAGCCATGACTTACTTAATAGAAGTAGCTTGTGAAGCCTGTCGTGGTCTATCGGCAGGGGTGACAGAAGCGGAGTTGGTCACCTTGTTAAAAGAGTTATCCGCCTGGCATGTTGAAGAACGTAATGGCGAGCAGCAACTGGAACGCAGTTTCAAATTCAAAAACTTTTTGTACGCTATGGCCTTCAGTAATGATGTTGCTGAGCTGGCTGAAAGTGAAAATCACCATCCTGCCATATTGACAGAGTGGGGCAAGGTTACCGTGACCTGGTGGACACACAAAATTGGTGGTCTGCACAAAAATGATTTTGTGATGGCTGCGCGCACTGATCTTCTATATCCGGATTAAACCTACCCTGTGACCTTACCTTCGACTGAGCGATATATTTGTCTCTCTGATATTCTTCTGGAGCTGGAAATGGCATTACGCCAACACCAGCTTTGGGAAGTCACACCTCCCCCTGTACAGGCCTTGCAAAGTCAGCAACCCTTTTGTTTTGACACCTTACATTTTACCCAATGGTTACAGTTTGTCTTTGTTGTTCGCCTTAAAGACATAATTGAGACTGAGGCACCGCTGCCAACACGTAGTGGTGTCGTTGCCATTGCGGAAGAAAACTTTAAGGGTGTCGCTTATGACACCTCTGCCATTATTCGTTGTTTAGCTCAATTTGATGCCTTGATTAAGGGTTAAACTGAAGGAAAATAAAGTGTATTTTGGGGAGTAAATTTCCAGCCAATCTGTCTATCACATCTATACTTACAAATATCTCATTATTTTTGGATGGTGGACTCGTTTGTGCAAATTTTTTCTCGTTCAGCCCTGACGCTCATTACGCCTTACACGCTACTGATTATAGGCTATTTTTCCCTGTCTTTTTTTAATGCCTTGTCAGCTGATCAGCAGGTTACCCTGCGTCTTGTACCTTATAGCCTGTTTGTGGTGAGTGCGGCGATCAGCTTGTATTTTGGTCGTAATCGTATTTTCTACCTGTCGCTGTTGATGGCGCTATTACACTGGGCGCTGACTAGCTATTACCCCTACATAGATGTAATTCAGCAGGCTCAGTTGCTACTGGTGTTAGGCGTCTTGGCGCCGCTGAACCTTGCGATATTGTCGCTGTTTCGTGACCGTGGCTTGACCTTGCTACAGAGCTATTTAATGGCCTCCGCCCTGGGTTTGCAGCTGGCCTTGGTCGTTGAGGTCATGAATGGTGATTTATCTCCTTGGCTACTGCATTTCGAACAATTGTTTACGATGTTGTCGTGGCCTGTTGAATGGTCTCTGGATATGCCAAAACCAGTATTGTTAAGTCTGCTGTTGTCGGGGTTGATAATCATGACCCGTATTGCTTTTATTATGACGCCGCTTAATAACGCGTTGATGGTGGTGCTGGTGGCGATGGGTCTGGCTTTTTATTTTGCGGATGCGAGCAACACAGTGGTCATGTTATTTGTCGTTTCCGGACTGGTGGCGCTACTTAGCCTGTTACAGCATTCCTACGATATGGCGTATCGTGATGAACTAACGGGCCTGCTGGGGCGGAGAGCTCTCAATGAACGGCTACTACGGTTAGGTGGGCGTTATTGCCTTGTTATGGTAGATGTTGATCACTTTAAAAAATTTAATGATACCCATGGCCATGATGTAGGAGATCAGGTACTCAAGATGTTGGCGGGGCAGCTGGAGAAAACCACGGGTGGTGCGCGTGCCTATCGTTATGGTGGCGAAGAGTTTACGTTGGTATTTGAGGACAAGTCTGTGGAGCAGGTTGAACCTCACCTTGAGGATTTACGTGTCCGAGTGGCTGATTACCCAATGAAAATTCGTGGGACTAATCGTCCTGACGATAGCAAGAAAGGGGAAAAACAGCGGAATAGGGCGGCTGTAAATGGGCCGTTAAAGGTCACAATCAGTCTCGGCGCCGCGTTACGAAGTGATAAGTTTAAAACACCTTCGTTAGTTATGGAGGCTGCCGATAAGGCGCTTTATAAGGCCAAAAACGCAGGCCGTAACTGCCTTAAAATTTCTCCGTAAAACCTTTTTAGCAGTTTTTAAAAACACTCCTATACTGAACAGGACAGACCAAATTTTAATCTCCCGTTGCCGGTTTTCTGCCGGCAGAAGAGTATTTGTAAACAGTAACATTCAGGATGTGGTTATGCAGGAGTTATTCAGTTACCTTCGTATTTTGATTGAGCGTGATGGGTCAGATTTATACCTCTCAACGGGAGCACCTCCCAGCATCAAGACCATGGGGCAGTTAGTGCCGATTGCCGAAGCGCCTTTGCCTAAAGGACGGGTTTCAGAGCTAGCTTATAGCACCATGAACGAAGAGCAGATAAAGGAATTTGAACAGAAGCCGGAAATGAATCTGGCGATTTCTGAGACAGGGCTCGGCCGTTTTCGGGTTAACATTTTTAAGCAACGCAGCGAAGTGTCGATGGTGATCCGTTCCATTAAAACGGATATTCCATTTTATAAGGATTTGGGTTTACCGGAAATTCTGCCGCAGCTAGTGATGGAAAAGCGTGGTCTAATTTTATTTGTGGGCGGTACCGGTTCCGGTAAGTCGACCTCGCTGGCCTCCTTGATTGATCATCGCAATACCAACAGCGCTGGTCATATTATTACTATTGAGGACCCGGTGGAATTTGTTCATCGTCACAAAAAGAGTATCGTAAACCAACGTGAAGTGGGCATGGATACAGACAGTTATGAAGATGCGTTGGAAAATACTCTACGGCAGGCGCCCGATGTCATCCTGATTGGTGAAATTCGTAGCCGTGAAACCATGGAGCATGCCATTGCTTTTGCTGAAACAGGTCACCTGTGTCTATCGACTTTACATGCCAACAACGCCAACCAAGCGCTAGATCGAATCATTAACTTTTTCCCTGAGGAACGTCATAAACAGCTGTTTCTCGATTTGTCTTTGAACTTGCGCGGTATTATTTCTCAACGCTTGATTCCTACCGTGGATGGTAAGCGGGCGGCTGCTATTGAGGTTCTTACGGGTACGCCACGAGTGAAAGACTTGGTTAAAAAAGGTGATGTGGTTTCATTGAAAGAAGTAATGGAGAAATCTGGCAACTCAGGCATGAGAACCTTTGACCAGGCCTTGCTGGAGCTTTATCAGAAAGGCCGTATTAGCATGGAGGAGGCTCTGCGAAATGCTGACTCTGCTAATAACCTACGCCTGAAAATCACCCTGGCTGAAAAGGACAAGAGCAGTAACCCTCAACGTGCAGCTCCTCGTCCTGCAGCTACGGCAGCGCCATTAGGAGCGCCACGTAGAGAGGCTCCGGCGGCACCGAGCGTTAAGAATGACCTTCGTCGATTGCGTGAACAAACGCAGCAGACAATTACTCCGGAAGCGGAAAAGCCTAAACCCAAGCCGACGATGAGTGCCTTTTCATTGCAACCGTTACAGGATGAAGAGGAGCCTTGAGCTGCTTTGTTTCATTCTGATATCAAAAGCCCGCCAGTGTTGAGCGGGCTTTTTTTATATCTGATTTCACCTACAATAGATCATCTTTATAGGCAGGGAAAATGGATATGAGCTTTTACTGGTACGATTTTGAAACCTTTGGTGCTGACCCTTTTCGAGATCGCCCCTGTCAGTTTGCCGGTATTCGAACCGATGAAAATTTCAATGTTATTGGCGAACCTGATGTGTTTTTCTGCAAACCCGCCGATGATGTGTTGCCCCATCCAGAAGCCTGTCTGATAACGGGCATTACTCCTCAGAAAGCGTTACATGAAGGTGTTACTGAGATCGAATTTATTGCCAGAATTCATCAGAAGTTTACTGAACCAGGTACCTGCGTGGTGGGTTATAACAGCATTCGTTTTGATGACGAGGTAACCCGCAATACCTTGTATCGAAACTTTTATGACCCTTATGCACGTGAGTGGCAAAACGGTAACTCTCGGTGGGATATTATCGATATGGTGCGCCTCACGCGCGCCCTGCGTCCGGAAGGTATTGTTTGGCCAGAACATGAAGGCGGCAGCCCCAGCTTTAAACTGGAGCAGCTGACGGCTGCTAATGGTATTAGTCATGAAGCTGCTCATGACGCACTGTCAGATGTCTGGGCCACCATTGAGCTGGCGAAGCTGATTAAAACTAAGCAGCCAAAACTCTATGATTTTGTTTATAACAACCGGGATAAACGACGGGTTGATCAGCAGCTGAGTTTAATAGAGAAAAAACCGGTTCTGCATATTTCTTCCATGTTTCCAGCCGAGCGAGGTTGCGCGGCAATCGTGATGCCGTTGGCCCGTGATGTCACCAATAAAAATGCCATCTACGTTTACGATCTGAGTGTTGATCCTGAGCCATTGCTGAACTTGTCGGTTGAGCAGATAAGCGAGCGTATTTTCACACGACGAGAGGATTTACCTGAGGGCGTGCAACGCATACCTATCAAAGCGATACATATCAATAAATGCCCAGTAGTGGCGCCAGTGAATGTCGTAACAACAGAGGCAGCAGAACGCCTAGGCATTGATTTACAACTTTGTCGAGCGCACTTGGAACAGATTAAAGCGGCTACCGGGCTGATGGAGAAGGTGCAGGCGGTATTTTCGAGTCGTGAGTTTGAGGGCGCTGTTGACCCCGACCAGGCTATCTATAGCGGCGGGTTTTTCAGCAGCCATGATCGGCAGCTGATGGAGCAGTTGCACCGGCTGAATGCGGATCAGCTGACTACCGCACGATTGCCTTTTAACGATTCCCGCTTGCCTGAAATGCTGTTTCGCTACCGTGCCAGAAATTATCCAGAAACTTTAAATGCACAGGAGCGTGAGGATTGGGACGAGTTTCGACGCAGCTGCTTTAGCAATGAAAAAATTGGTAGTAATTTGACGCTGGCCAGCTATTACCAGCGAATTGAGGAGTTGATGTCTGAGCCTCAGACATCAACGGAACAACAGCAAGTGCTCATAAAACTGCAAGAGTACGGACTTTCTTTAGAGGCTGGTTTGTAGAGACATTTGGCGTTATTTCACAAACTCGGTGTTGAGCTGCCTGAGCGCTCTTTGGTCAATTGTTTGATAACCTTCTAGTTGAAAAGGCTCTTTACTGTCGGTTGCCAGCGCCACTAGTTGCCGTGGCTGATCAATAAAATCCTGTTGATAACTTTGTTGAAGCTTGCTCAGATCAATCGATGAAATAGCTGCGACCAACTGTTCGCGGCTATCAAATCCGAAACTCTGTCGGTCAATTTCATGCCAATAGCGATTGCTGCGTTGGTTGAGGCGGGCGTCTTTTTCCATAATACGACTGATTAATGCTCGTTTGTGTTTGCGTAACACCGTTTCATCGAGAGCGGCTAGCGTATTCGATGAGACAGAAATAAAGTCCTCAATAGCTCCGATAATGTTTTCTGGCGTGGTGTTGGGTGACTGTACTGTAAAGCTTAATGCCGGCACCTCAAACAACGTCATGGGGCTGCTGAAAACGATATAGCCTAACTGCTGACGAGTGCGAAGCTCATGGTAAAAGGGCGTCGATAGAATTTGATTTAGCAGTGCAAAGCGGGCTCGTGTGGCAATGCCTTTATTGTCACCCTGAACATAAAGTGTGACGGCATTGTCACTGTGTTCAACTTCGAAGGCGCGTAGCAATTTTTGTCCGGCCGGAAGCTGTCTAATGTTAGGTCTGGCAATGGGTTGATCAGGCTTCTCAGTGGCCAGTCGGGTTGCCAGTTGCTTCACTCGTGCTGCCATGGCTGTTTGGCTGAGATTACCATTACCCAGTACTTCAATATCCAGTCGGCTTAAAAATTGCTGGGTAAAACTTTGTAATTCGTCAGGGGTGACGGGGGTGAGTGCGGCAATCAGCGGTTGTTCTTGCCAGCTGGGCTCCGTCACAAGATTTGATATTTGTGACATGCTTTGCTGATAGGGTTTTTGTTTTAACGCGTTGCGCCAATGGCGAATTAACTCATCTCGGTGGCGGTTGAATGAATCATCTTTGATGGCAGGTTTTTTAAGCGCTGTGAGAACTTCTTCCAGTAATAGTGACTGTTTGTCGCTGTAGCCTGATATGCGCACACTTATGCCGCGCACGTGAGAGTACAACTGGTAACCCAAGCCTGCCAGTGTCGCAGGGTAACTGAATTCATTGAGTTGCTCGTTCACTGTTTTTACATAGAGTGCCATGAGAGCTACATTACGTGGCGACAGATTAGCAAGCGGCGAACGCAGCGTAAAATAGAAATCCGCCTTTGGCGTTTTGAAGGTGGTGTCGTTGCTGTGCCACCAGGAAATGCCTTGTTCGCTGATCCGTTGCTGGGGTTTGTTGGCTTCAATCTCTGGAGGCTGAATAAGCGCCAATTGGTTTGGAATAAAGGGGTTGCTCTGTGGCAGCCTGATATCGCTGGAAAGTGTCTTGTCTCTCCAGTCCTGTAATTGTTGAATATCGATGCGTTGAGTACTGTATTTAGCGGTGTAGTGCTGGCTATTCATATCAACGGGCAAGTCTTTGCCGATCACCAGCATTAACATGTTCTGCGGTTTTAAGGCTGAGATGTATTTGTTGATTAGTTGAGGCTGGAAGTCGTTCATCTGATAGGGGGCACTTAATATCTGTTTGGGCGATACATGTTTTAGACGACTGGCCAGGCTGGTGACAAAATGCATGTTGCTGCCATTTTCTTGAAATTTAAAACCCAGTTGAGCTAGTTGGGCCTGCTCTTGGTAACGCCACTCCTCAATTCCCTGTTGCTTAATTAATGCGATGTTTTGAAACAGTGCGCGGGTTACGGCATCGGTATTTTTTAGCCCCTGTTCTGTGAGGCTGATGCTAATTTGCAGGTTGGCTTGTCGGTTGTCTTCAAAACCAATGCCTGCGCTGAGGTTTTCAGCCCAGCCCTGATTTTTTAAATAGGATAAAAGGCTGCCTTTACCTTCGTGCCCCAACAGGTTGCTGAGGTAGTGAACAGGTTTGCTCTGGTAGTGGGGGCGGGTACTAGCTACAGGGAATAAATACTTTATCTGCCGCAGGTTTTTATTGGGCTGAGTGTTAATGCGCAATGGCAATTGTTGGTCGGTGAAGAGTGGCTGCTCAAAGTTAGGTTCAGGACTATTGTGGTTAGCAACTGCTGAAAACCGGTCTGCAACCATTTGTTTGAGCTCAGCTATGGGTTGTTTGCCCAGTACAACCAGCGACATGCGGTTGGCTGAATAATGCTGCTGATAGAATGTCAGTAAATCTTCACGAACTGTTTTGTTTTCATGGTCTGCCAGTGTTTGCAGGCTGCCAACCGAAAATTGGGAAAAAGGATGTGCTTGGTTGCTGATGGTTTTGATCAGTTCATATTGTAGGCGGTTGTCATCCTTTATTTTGGTTTGATATTCCGAATGCACTGCGTGTTTTTCACGTTCCACATACTCAGAGTTGAATAGCGGTGAGATAAAAAACTGGGCAAACTGGTCAAGCGTTGGTTCAAGATCGGAGGCGTTTACATCAAAGAAATAATTGGTTTCATCAAAGGCTGTATAGGCATTATGCGAACCCCCGTGTTCACTAATAAATTGCTGGTAAGCACCGGCTTCAGGGTACTTCTCAGTACCGAGAAACAACATGTGTTCCAGAAAATGTGCAAGTCCTTCGCGATCTTTGGGGTCAGAACCGCTGCCGACACTGACACTTAAAGACGCGGCAGCCTTATCCGCTGTTGGGTCTGAAATGACCAGTACGTGCAATTGGTTGGCTAGTTGGAAGGTCAGGTAGTCACGAGTGTCGGTGGGGCTTTTAATGATGCCATTGCTCGAGTTTTCAGATGTGTCCGACAGAATTGAGCAGGCCGATACTGTTGCTGCTATGCATAGCGTGAGTAATAGTTGTATCAGACGAGCGGGAGATTGTTGTGTCGAACGGGCGGTCTTGAGCACGTAGCGGATCCTTGCAATGGTTATAAAAGAGGCTTTCAGAACTGACAGCCGATTCTAGCGCAGGTTCGGACATTGGCCCATTTTATGACAAGGTTTTTTAAGGTGTTTGTTTTTTAGATTGTAGAGAGGCTTCCCCTGGCGATACACATGCCTATAATGGGGCCAGTTTTCCATAGTTGTGACTACTGATGCTCAAATTATTATCTAAGCTTCCCTTACCTGTACTGTATTTGTTTTCAGGCGTGGTGTATTTCCTGCTCTATTACGTTGTCCGTTATCGTCGTAATGTTGTCGCTGCGCATTTGAAGCAAGCGTTCCCTGATATCAGTGAGCAGCAACGAACACTCATTGGCAAAAAGTTTTACCGGGGCTTTTCTGATGTCACCGTCGAGGCCGTTCATTCGGGCAATATGACGCGCCAGGAAGTTGATGAACGGGTGAAATTTGTTAATCCTGAACTGTTGGAGTCTTTGATAGAAAAGGGCGGTTCATTTATTTTGCTGGGTGGACACTGCTGTAACTGGGAATGGTTGTTGTTGTCACTCGGGGTTAAGCTGCCATTGCCGATAAACGCTGTTTATAAGCCCCTGCACAATAAAAATGTAGACCGTTTTATGTATGAAACACGGTCACGTTTTAATGTTGATCCGATTCCGCATAAGGACTTTATGACGGAGGTTGTGAAGCGTAAAAGCTCACAGCGGATTTATGCTATTCTTGCTGATCAGCGTCCGCCTAGCAAAGGCCGAGCTCATGCGACTCAGTTCCTGAATCGGGATACACGCTGCTTTATTGGTCCCGAAAAAATTGCGCAGTTTGTGAAAATCCCCGTCGTATTTATAAAAATGACACGAACTTCACGAGGTTGTTATCAGCTTGCTTTCGAACTGCTTGCCGAACCGCCCTATGAAAAAGTACGGGATGCCTACCCGGTTACCGAGCGTTATATCCGTATGCTGGAACAACAGATTATGGATACACCGCAGGATTGGTTATGGAGTAACCGTCGCTGGAAATAATTTTATTATTTCCTCTAGTTGCTATGGAAACTGTTTTTTCTTATCCCAATATTTATAACTCCAAATAAGCGCCTGATCTGTGGATAGGCATAGCATATTGCTTAATTGCGAGGATATGAAAATGGCACGACTAGACTTAACACCTTTATTTCGTTCATCTGTTGGTTTTTATGCTTGATGAAGCCAGTTACCCACCCTATAGCATTGAGCCGGTTTCAGTGAAGACGAGCTGAACATATAATCCGAACACAACACCCTCACTTGTGTGAAGGCTGAAAGAAAAGGAAAGGGAGGCAAAAGCCTCCCTTTTTTGTGCCTCGGAATAGGGGGAGTGATCTCTGAAGCACAGGTAAAACGAGGAGGGATAACTTTATATTTTTACATCTGGGTGAAACAGGAGCTCACCATTGACTTTGAAGTTGGCAATGATGGCTTGGCCTTCTGCGCTGCGAATGAAATCAACGTAACGCTGCGCTAGCTCAGTTTTTACATGCGGGTGCTTTTCCGGGTTGATCAGAATAACGTGGTAAGGGTTTAACTGTTTTGGTGCGCCTTCAAAGGCAATCGTTAGGTCGATTTTGTCCTTGTATGCTAGGTAAGTGCCACGGTCAGACAGTGTGTAAGCGGCTTTGTTATTACTCATTTGTAATACCGCGCCCATGCCTTGACCGGCTGCAAGATACCAGCTGCCTTTAGGATCGATTGTCGCGTCTTTCCAAAGCAGTTTTTCTTTTTTGTGAGTGCCGGAATCATCGCCGCGTGATACAAAATCAGTTTTGCTGGCTGCGATACGTCGCAACGCTTCGCCTAGGCTAGGGGCGCTTTTAACGTCAGCAGGGTCAGCTTTAGGGCCGAGTAGCACAAAGTCGTTATGCATGACTGGCAAGCGTTCGACACCGCTACCTTCTGCGATGAATTTTTTCTCTGCAGTTGGTGCGTGCACCATAACCACGTCAACATCGCCATTGGTACCAAGACGTAGAGCCTTGCCAGTGCCGACGGCAATAACGTCAACTTTTATGTTATTTTTTTCTTCGAAAACAGGGTGCAGGATAGCCAGTAGACCGGAGTTGTCAGTACTTGTGGTGGTTGCTAAACGAATGCGCTGCATGTCTGCAGCCAGTGTCTGGCTGGATAAAAACAGTGACAGTGAGAAAGCCACCAACAGTTTAAACATTTTCATAACCTCATCTTGATGTGATGAATATAAATTTAAAAATTTGAGTCTGTCATTTCGAACGAAGGTGAGCAGTCTTGTTCAGATTTCTCTCTTCGTTCGAAATGACATTTGCTTGATTCGAACTCTAGAACGTAACCTGTGATCTAAATGTGAAGGCACTTGGTTCGTCGCCATCAGTTGGACCACCGTCAACATCAAGTACGTTGATATAGTTGGCGCTGAAGCGAATGTTCTGTGTGGCGAACCAGTTCAGACCCACTGTAAAACTTTCCGCTTCACCGCCATTGATGTCTTCATCGGTCAGATCAAGGTTGCTGAAACGTGCGGCAATCTGCCAAGCACCATTGTCTCCAGTTGGCGTTACAGCGCTGTAGCCACCTTTGGAGGCTTTGTAGTTGACAGAATCATCGGTAAGGAACAAGCCTGCTTCTACATAGTAACCACCAAAGCTCAGATCTTTCATGCCCGATAATTGACGCTCAATTTCTGTGTGGTAGTACTCGCCTTGAATATGGAAAGGACCACTAATATAGGCGGCTTCTAAAACAGCACGCGTAATATTGTTTGCATCAAAACTGCCAGTATCGACAATACGGGTGTCAGTGATGTGAGCTTCAGGACGCTCTTTGAATTGCAGTGTGTGATCGCCACCAACGTTGCGGTAAGCGAATGATGTACCAAGGTGCAATGTTTGTTCGTCGGTGTTAATTGGCGCGATGGTTGCGCGTATAGCTGCACCCCAACCTTCGTTATTTTCACCGCCTGATCCACCATCAGGACCATCTCCGAATACGCCACCGGCAATCATCCAGTTGTCGCCATTACGTGAGGTCTGGATGCCGATGTTTCGGCCTTCGGCGAAAACATCTGGTAAGCCGCGTTCGGTGAACGTGATGTATTTGGAGCTTGTCATATTTTGCAGGCTGAAAGGCTCTTTGGCATGGCCGATACGAATTTTGAGTGGTTTGTAATCCAGGTAGGCATCCTTAATGCCACTACTGCCAGTGCCAGTGAAGTCGTACTGCAGTTTGAAGCTCCAGTCTTTATCGATAGTGCCCTTGGCGAATAAACGGGCCCGGCGAATTTCGGTGCCGCTGTTATGGTCTACGTTATCTTCAGAAACTGAGCCAGCATCCAGTTGGATACGGCCACCCAGTGTAACGCTTGGTTTTTTGTTTTTTACTTTAGCAACTACGTAACTTGCCGCTTTCTTGGATTCTGCCACAGAGATTTCACGAATTTGCTCGCGATTTTGTGTCTCTTCTGCTTTAGCTGCCTGTTGAACCAACTCGTAGGTGGCCTTGTCGATGGTGCCGTTTTGATAGAGTGCTTTAAGCAGCTCTTCAACAGCGGAGCCAGCGGCCATGGCGGAGCCGGATGCAGTGATAGCAAGACCTGCTAACAGGTGTTTTCCCAAGTTGCGGTATTTCATTTAAACTCTTTCCTTCTTCTTTATTGTTATTTGCTACATAAGTGTCGAAATATGCGCGGATGATAGTATTTTCGTTTGATTTTTAAATAGGCACATTTATGCATATATCGTTATCTCTGCGTTGGCAGCTGGAAGGTAAGGAAAGCAGGGATGTTGAAGAAAACTTGTTTTTATTGCTTCATGCAGTACAACGGGATCGTTCTCTTAAAAAAGCCAGCACAGTGCTAGGCTTTTCCTATCGATATGCTTGGGGGCTGGTGAAGGGGTGGGAAGAAACTTTTAAAGCGCCACTGCTGATTCTGGAGCGAGGCCGGGGCGCCAATCTTAGTGAACTGGGGGAAAAGTTGCTGGCTTTTGAGCAACACGCGAAAGAAAAGATGCAACCCGAGCTGCTAACGCTGGCTGAAGAGATCAACCAAGAGCTGACTTCAGTGCTGGGTGGTGTTAGTAATGAGCGGCTTCGCATGTTTGCCAGCCACGGCATTGTCGTCGCTGAATTTATTGAACTTCTGCAACAACAAGCAGGACTTGATGTCAG
>Ga0209395_1001939_pt1 | contig 28074 bp, 25 predicted proteins | sample GOMGulsemesocosm_3_FD_184635 | JGI IMG/M metagenome (GOLD analysis project Ga0209395, IMG submission 184635) | Methane-oxidizing microbial communities from mesocosms in the Gulf of Mexico - GOM9D Gulf of Mexico (SPAdes) (version 2) | ecosystem: Environmental > Aquatic > Marine > Cold seeps... | reverse complement strand
GTAAACCGAACATTATTATTTCTGCTGTTTCCATATCATTTTAGTTTTACTGCGGTTCCGTAAGCTAATATTTCTGAAGCTCCTTGCATAACCATTGATGTGGTTAATCGCATATTAATAATGGCATCAGCTCCTAATTTTTGAGCATCTCTCGTCATTCGTTGCATAGCTTGTTCTCTTGATTCTGCTTGCAATTTCGTGTATTCTTCAATTTCACCACCAACTATATTTTTTAAGCCTGCAAAAATATCTCTTCCGATATTTCTAGCTCGGACTGTACTTCCACGTGCGATTCCTAAAATTTCAGTAATTTCTTTATTTGGAATGATGTCTGTAGTTGCTATAATCATAATGTTGGTGTTTTATGTTATTGTTTGAATAATAACTGGTTAGTATTTTGAAAACTCAATGATATTTTCGGAGTATTCACTTAATAATAAACTAAGGGAGTTGATAGAGCCTTCAAATTCGTTTAAGTCCAAATTTTCCAATTGTAGTGTGTCTCTAAAAATCACTTTTTCTCCAGTTTCATCTAGCACAAAGGCTCCGTGAATAATATCTCTGTTTTTTTGTAATAGTTGCTTAAAAATATGTTCTGAAGCATGGTTGATCTTAAAAATATATTGTTCTAATATTAAGATTGGATCTGCTACGCCAAGAATTAAATTTTTAATTCCGTCACTTTCTTTTTGAACCATTAAAACTCCATCACTTTTGTTTTCATAAGTAATGCTATAGTTTAATTGAATTAAATAGTCTTTAATGACGTCAAAATGGTTTTTCATATAATTAGTTTTGTTTTAAACCCACAGTGGGTATTAGTATTTTAAGCTTTGTTTTTTTTTTATTCTTAATAGTATCAGTTTATTATCTCATTGTTTACCTCAATAAGGGTGTTCTTTTTATTTCGTTTTTTTGATGTTTAATATTACAAAAAGTTAACAAGATAAACGATGAAGTTCGTGATGTATTTTAATAAAGTTATAAGCAATAGTAACATGATTAATTTGTGAGTTAGTTTAACAATGTGCCAATTATATTAGATTTTAAAATGTAATGTGCTATATTTGTTAGCGGTTTAAAAACTAATTTAGCTCGTTTTAATAGTATTAGCTATTAATTATAGTGTAAATATACAGTTAATTAATTAAATTGCAAATAAAATTAGCAAAATATGTCGTTTTTTGGAAAGAATATTAAAAAAATAAGGAAAGTTAAGAATTTAAGTCAACAGGCTTTTGCAGATCTATTTGATTTGAAACGAGCTACTTTAGGGGCTTACGAAGAAGGTCGGAGTGAGCCGAAGATAGAAACGATTATAAAGGTTGCTAATTATTTTAGTATTTATATCGATCAATTGCTAACGAGAGATTTAACAGTTAATGAATTGTTGAAGTTTAGAGGAGGGATTACCACAGATATTAATGAATTAACTCAAGAGAAGTTTACTAAAATACCTTGTATTACAGAATCTAATTTAACCGATTATATATTGTACAGCGATAAAGATTCATTTGTAAATCAAATGCCAACGTTACAATTGCCTGTTAAAAACTCAACTCCATTAAGAGGGTATACAATCACCAATTTGGAAATGACTTCTCATGACAAAGGATTGTTTCCAAATGATATTGTTGTAGGGCATTATTTTCCTACGAGTAAACTAAAAGAATTGTTGAATGGGACTCTGGTATTGGTTTTAGTGGCTAATAAATTGATTTTACGTCGTATTTATGTGTTGAAAGACAAAATTGTACTTAAAGCAGATCATTCAAGTATTGAAGATAAGGAATTTGAAAAAAAGGATATCAAAGAAATTTGGAAGATAAAATACACATTCTTTAAAAGACTTCCAGAGCATAAAGATGACTTGGAGGATAAATTGTCCTTATTAGCCAATGAGTTGAGTAAAATTAAAAAGCAATTGAAGTAACATGACTTTAAGTGATTTGAAAATAAAAATGCAATCTGTTTTGGCTATTGTATATGGGCAAACGGAGATAGATTCATTTCTCTATATATTGATAGATTATAAGTTAAGGCTAAGTAAAATGGATTTTATATTGAATCCGAATACAGTTGTTAGTGATAAGGATGTCTTGTTTTTTGAGTCAGCTATTCAAAAACTAAAAGAAGAGCAGCCGATACAATACATACTCGGAGAAACTGAATTTTACGGATTGCCTTTTAAGGTGACTGAAAACACCTTAATTCCCCGTCCCGAAACTGAAGAGTTGGTGGATTGGATATTAAAAGATCAGGCATTAGTTGATAATGATGATTTAAGGATTTTAGATATTGGTACCGGTTCAGGATGTATTCCTATTAGTTTGGCAAAGAACTTGTCGAAAGTAAAGGTAACTACTGTAGATGTTTCTGAAGAGGCTGTAAAGGTGGCTAAGGTAAATGCGAAGCAAAATAAGGTTGATGTTGACTTTGTTAATGATAGTATCTTAAATCCGAAAATAGTAAATGATTCAAAATATATTTTTGATGTAATTGTGTCAAATCCGCCATACGTTAGAAATTTAGAGAAACAGGAAATAAAAAAAAATGTATTGGCTCATGAGCCACATTTAGCCTTGTTTGTAGAAGATGATGATGCGTTAATTTTTTATAGAAAAATAGCTGAATTTGCGTTAATGCACCTTAGGAGAGAAGGTGTGTTGTATTTTGAAATCAATCAGTATTTAGGAGAAGAAACCGTTGAGTTGATTAAAAAAATAGGCTTTGAAACAGTTGAGTTGCGTAAAGATATGTCAGGGAATGATAGAATGATTAAAGCTTATGGATTTTAAAAGATAATTACTAAAAGAAAATAAAATCTTTGTTATTTTTACTTTAAAGAATAAAATATAGACCAATGAAAAAACATATTCCAAATTTAATAACACTGTTAAATCTTTTTTGCGGGAGTATAGCCGTAATTTTTGCTGTAGAAGACAATTTGTTTATGGCTGCAGTATTTGTAATGTTGGGAATTATATTTGATTTTTTTGATGGTTTTGCTGCTAGATTACTTGATGTGAAAAGTGAATTAGGATTGCAATTAGACTCTTTAGCAGATATGGTAACTAGTGGGGTGGTGCCTGGGATAGTTATTTTTAAGCTATTTGAAAAAACAGCTGGTAGTTTTCCGTATGCGTTAGATTTTTCATCTACTGAATGGAATGATGGCACAACTAGTTTTTTACCACTAGTTGGATTACTAGTAATTTTAGCGTCATGTTACCGATTAGCAAACTTTAATATTGATACCCGTCAAACCGATTCTTTTATTGGCTTGCCAACACCAGCAAATACGCTGTTTATTTTGAGTTTGCCATTAGTATTAATGACAAACGATGTTGTGTGGATTGATGAGTTTATTTTAAACAAATGGTTTTTAATAGCCTTAACCGTATTTAGTTGTTATATGTTAAATGCAGAAATCCCGTTATTTTCTTTAAAAATGAAAACCTATGGATTTAAAGAAAACGCTGTTAAGTATATCTTTTTAATACTGTCAGTGTTGTTATTGATGTTCTTGCAGTTTTTGGCAATACCTGTGATTATTGTTTTATATGTGTTGATTTCTGTAATTAGCAACATGAAAAAATAAGATGTCCTCTGGTAGAAAAGCGTTAAAAGGCTTACAACGAAAAAAAACGATAAAGCGAAGAAAGCCTCCAAAGAAAAAGTTTTCATTCAAGAAACATATTATATTACCAATAATTTTAATCGCTTTTTTGTTTGGAGCTTGGCATTATCGTTATGCACTCTATTATTTAGCGTTTCAGCGCATAGAGAATAATGAATCCATAAAGGTATCGTCTGTTACCACCCAACTGCGAATATTTGATGTATTGCAACACCATAAAAATAAATCCTATGGAATAGATGTTTCGCATTATCAAGGAAAAATACACTGGGATAAAGTAGCTAAAGTTCAAGATAGCTTTCCGATTTCATTTGTTTTTGTGCGTGCTACTGCCGGCAGTGTAAAAGTAGATAGGAAATATAAATACAATTGGAAAAAATCAAAACAAAAAGGGTTTGTAAGGGGTGCTTATCATTATTACCGTCCAAATGAAAACTCCATTTTGCAGGCTAATAATTTTATCAATACGGTGAAACTTCAAGAAGGTGATTTGCCTCCTGTATTGGATATAGAAGACATTCCAAGAATTCAAAGTGTAGAAAATTTAAAAATAGGTTTGCGTAAATGGTTGAATAAAGTAGAGAAACATTACGGAGTAAAACCTATTATTTATTCGGGAGAATCTTTTTATAATGACCATTTATACAAAGATTTTTCAGAGTACACTTGTTGGGTAGCTAACTACAATTTTTATGTTGAAAATATTGATAAAGATTGGAGTTTCTGGCAATTTACCGACAAAGGAAGTGTCCGAGGTATCAAAGAATTTGTTGATATAAATATCTTTAATGGCGATAAAGAAAAACTCCTACGATTGGTTAAAAAGTAGGAGTTATATTTTTTTATGTTGATGCGATTATTTAAAATCTAATTTCTTTTTTCGCAATTCAAAGTTTTGTCCTAAATACACTTTTCGTACCATTTCATCTTCAGCAAGTTCTTCAGGAACTCCGTGCTTTAATATGTTTCCTTCAAACATTAAATAAGTTCTATCGGTAATAGCTAAGGTTTCTTGTACGTTATGATCTGTGATTAAGATGCCGATATTTTTGTCTTTTAGCTGTGCGATAATTCGCTGAATATCTTCAACGGCAACAGGGTCTACACCCGCAAAAGGTTCGTCTAATAATATAAAGCTTGGGTTGGTTGCTAAAGCTCGAGCTATTTCTGTTCTTCTTCGCTCTCCTCCAGAAAGTAAATCTCCTTTACGGTCCCTACGTTCTTGTAAATTGAACTCTTCAATTAATTGTTCGGTACGTTCTAATTGTTCTTTTTTAGAAAGATCAGTTAACTCCAGCACACTCATGATGTTTTCTTGAACAGTTAGTTTTCTGAAAACAGAAGCTTCTTGCGCTAAATACCCAATACCATGTTGTGCACGTTTGTACATCGGGAATTTTGTGATTTCTGTTTGGTCTAAAAATATTTTACCTTCAGTTGGTTTTATCAATCCAACAATCATGTAAAAAGAAGTTGTTTTACCAGCCCCGTTTGGCCCAAGTAACCCAACAATTTCACCTTGTTTTACTTCAATTGAAATTCCTTTAACAGCAAGTTTGTTTTTATAAGATTTTTTAATGTTTTCAGCTCTTAAAATCATAGTGTACAATTATAATGTTGTAAAAGTAAGTATTTGACTTGTAATATAGAATGCTTTAGTAAATCCTTAACTATATAATTCTTAGTAACAAGAATATAAGTTGTGATTTAATACTACTATTTTTTAATCTGTGGGTATATAAAACCCTCCGGGAGGGTTAATCGTCCTGTAAGGCGTCCCAAAATTCATAAGCTCTACGTAAATGAGGAATTACAATGGTACCACCAACTAAAGTGGATATACTAAGGGCCTCTGCAACTTCTTTACCGTTTAATCCTGCTTTATGACATGATTCCAAGTGGTATTTTACACAGTCATCACAACGTAATACCATTGAAGCGGTTAAACCTAATAATTCTTTTGTTCTTACATCTAATGCGCCTTCTTGGAAAGCTTTAGTGTCCAAATTGAATATTCTATGAAGAATTTTATTGTCATCTTTTAAGATGCGCTTATTCATTTTTTCTCTGTAGGCGTCAAAATCTTTTATCTTTTCATTCATGACTTATGGTGTTTCGAGTGCTTTTTTCGCTTGGTTTTTTAAAACGCGTTTGGATATTACAATACTTACTTCATATAGAATTATCACTGGAATGGCAACAATTACCTGACTGGCAATATCTGGAGGTGTAATTACGGCAGAAACAATCAATACGATTACCAGGGCAACTTTTCTGTTTTTTCTTAAAAATTCAGGGGTAACTAGTCCGACTTTTGTCAGAAAATAGATAATGATGGGGAGTTCGAAAATTAGTCCAGACGCTAAGGTAGATGCACGTACTAGACTGACATATGAGTCTAAGTCAAAATCATTATGAATCACTTCAGAAACACTATAGCTACCTAAAAAGTTAATGGATAACGGACAAATGATATAATAACCAAATAACACTCCAGTGAAAAACAAAAAGGAGGCAGCAAAAATAAAGCCTCTAGATGTTTTTCGCTCATTACTATGTAATCCAGGGCTTACAAATTTCCAGAATTGATAAATTACAAATGGAAAAGCAGCAATAAACCCGAAAGTAATGGACACCCATATATGGGCTGAAAATTGACCTGCTAATGTTCTGCTTTGTATTTCAAAAGGCATTTCGGTAATACATAAACTTTCGTCAAAACCTAAAGCTTTCGATAAATTACAAAGTCCGTTATAGGTGACGAAATTTATCTTGGAAGGTCCTAAAAGGATAATATCGAAAACTATTTTTTCAAAAAGAAATGCAACTGTAGCGAATAATAATATAGCCAAAGTAGATTTTATTAAGTGTCCTCTCAGTACTTCTAAGTGGTCCAGAAACGACATTTCATTTGGGTTTTTCTTTGCCATGTTATAAAATACCTTCTTTTATTAAATCATGTATATGTACCACACCTTGATATTGGTTACCGTCTTGAATGAGTACTTGAGAAATATTGTTTTCTTCTAAAAGTTCCTTTGCCTCAACAGCCATCGCATCACTTGAAAGTGTTTTTGGTGAAGCTGACATAATATCACTTGCTTTAAGTGAATTGATATCAGTAGTTTCTGCCAACATGCGTCTTAAGTCACCATCAGTAATTATTCCGATAATTTTATTGTTGTTATCAATAACAGCTGTAACTCCTAAGCGTTTATTTGATATTTCTATAATAACATCTTTAATTGATGCTGTTGCTTTTACAGCGGGTTTTTCGTGTTTAGAAATTAAATCACGTACTCTAAGGTATAAGCGTTTTCCTAAAGCACCACCAGGATGATATTTAGCGAAGTCACTACTTGTAAAATCTTTTAATTTTAATAAGGATACCGCTAGAGCATCTCCCATAACCAACTGAGCAGTTGTACTGGTTGTTGGTGCTAAATTATTGGGGCAAGCCTCTTTTTCGGCATAAGCATGTAATACATAATCAGCTTCAGTACCTAAAAAAGAAGTTTTGTTAGATGTGATGGCTATTAATTTGTTTCCGCCATTTTTGATCAAAGGAACCAGAACTTTAATTTCAGGAGTGTTTCCACTTTTTGAAATACAAATAACGGTATCGTTTTTCTGTACTGTACCCAAGTCGCCATGAATCGCATCTGCTGCATGCATAAAAATTGCTGGCGTACCTGTTGAATTCATTGTCGCAACAATTTTGGTGGCAATATTGGCGCTTTTTCCAATACCAGAAATGATTACTCTTCCATTAGAATTATAAATATGATTTACTGCTTCGGCAAATTCATTGTCTATAAGATTCACTAAGTTAGCAATGGCTTGCTGCTCAATAGTAATGGTTTCTTTAGCTATTTGTATGATTTTTTCTAAACTACTCACTTAAATAAAATTTAAAAATTACTTGAAACTATTGTGTGTTCCTTTTTTGCTGATTAAGTTTGTATATATAAACCTAGGTTAAGCGTATTTTTTGTAAAATAGTTGCTTTAGGTTTTAAATAAAATACTATCTTTAATATTCTCAAACGAAATTACTTTTTTTTTATCAGATACCTATGAGTTACGATAAGAAAGTTGTTTTATTTAAAAATATAAAGTTGAATAGAACATATAAAATATAAATTATTCTAATGGAATTTAATCAAGTTGACTTACATGCTTCGTTAAAAAAATATTTTGGTTTTTCCCAATTTAAGGGATTACAGGAAGGTATTGTTAAAAATGTTCTTCAAAGAAAAAACACATTTGTTATTATGGCAACTGGTGGAGGGAAATCTTTGTGTTTTCAATTACCAGCATTAATGTGCGAAGGAACTGCAATTGTTGTCTCACCATTAATAGCCTTAATGAAAAACCAAGTTGATGCTATTCGAGGGATATCATCAGAACATGGTATAGCTCATGTATTAAACTCTTCTTTAACTAAAGCAGAAGTAAAGCAAGTAAAGGAGGACATGACTAATGGTATTACGAAATTGTTGTATGTCGCGCCTGAGTCACTTACTAAGGAGGAAAATATTGAGTTTTTACGTTCAGTACCCATTTCTTTTATGGCCGTAGACGAGGCTCATTGTATTTCTGAATGGGGGCATGATTTTAGACCAGAGTACAGGAATTTAAGGAGTATTATAAAGAAAATTGGAGATGATATTTCTATAGTGGCTCTTACAGCTACTGCAACTCCAAAAGTGCAAGATGATATTACTAAAAACTTAGGAATGCCTAATGCGGAAGTATTTAAAGCTACGTTTAATAGGCCTAACTTATTTTATGAAGTACGACCAAAAACTAAAAATGTAGATGCTGATATCATTCGTTTTGTCAAACAAAATGATGGGAAAAGTGGTATTGTATATTGTTTAAGTAGAAAACGAGTTGAGGAATTATCGCAAGTTTTACAAGTAAATGGAGTTAAAGCAGTACCGTATCATGCAGGTTTGGACACTAAAACAAGGGCAAAGCACCAGGATATGTTTTTGATGGAAGATACCGATGTCGTTGTTGCTACAATTGCCTTTGGTATGGGAATTGACAAGCCAGATGTTCGTTTTGTAATTCACCATGATATTCCAAAAAGTATTGAAAGCTATTATCAGGAAACTGGTCGTGCTGGTAGAGATGGTGGAGAAGGACATTGTTTAGCATTCTATGCCTATAAAGATATTGAGAAACTAGAGAAGTTTATGGCAAATAAGCCTGTTGCAGAACAGGAAATTGGGCATGCTTTATTGCAGGAAATGGTAGCTTATTCTGAAACGTCAATGTCAAGGCGTAAATTTATATTGCATTATTTTGGAGAAAATTTTGACGATGTTAATGGAGATGGGGCTGATATGGATGATAATATGCGTAATCCAAAAAAGCAAAACGAAGCCCAAGATGAGTTGAGGATATTATTAGAAATAGTAAGTTTTACAAAAGAAAAATACAAATCGAAGGATTTAGTTAGTACCTTGTTAGGTAATAAAAATGCCTTGATATCATCTCATAAAACGGACACAAAACCGTTTTTTGGAAATGGTAAAGGAAAGGAAGGAACGTATTGGATGGCGTTAATTCGTCAAGCAATTGTTGCAAAGTTCATCAAAAAAGATATTGAGACCTATGGAGTTATTCGTTTAACAGAAAAAGGAACAACTTTTATTGAAACTCCTGAGAGTTTTATGATGACAGAAGATCATATGTATGTTGATGAAGGGACTGACGGGGTTATGGTAGCTTCAAAAGGAAGCGATGTTGCAGCAGATATGCAATTGATGAAGGTATTGAAAGGCTTGCGAAAAACGGTTGCTCATAAATTAGGAGTCCCTCCTTTTATTGTATTTCAAGATCCATCATTAGAGGATATGGCATTAAAATATCCTATTAGCTTAGAGGAGCTAAAAAATGTTCATGGTGTTGGTGAAGGAAAAGCTAAAAAATACGGAAAGGAATTTGTAAAGTTGATAGCTCAATATGTGGATGATAATGACATTATTCGCCCTGATGATTTAGTGGTAAAAAGTACAGGAGTAAATTCAGCGTTAAAACTATATATCATACAAAATGTTGATAGAAAACTACCATTGACTGATATTGCTGCTGCTAAAGGAATGACAATGTCCGATTTTATTAAGGAAATGGAGCAAATTGTGTATTCTGGAACCAAATTAAACCTGAATTACTGGATTGATGATCATTTAGATGAAGATCAGCAAGAAGAGATTCATGAGTACTTCATGGAGGCTGAATCGGATAAAATTACTGAAGCAATAGAAGAATTTGAAGGAGATTACGATGATGAAGAGTTGCGATTATATCGAATCAAGTTCATTAGTGATGTTGCTAATTAAGTAAATTGATTTTAGTTCAGAACAAGATGAAATAATAAAAATAGTTTTCGCTTAATATCGGAAACTTTTTTTGTTTGAAAATAGATACTCCTTTATCCGTAGTTTAGGATGAAGTGATTTTTTAAGTAAATACATATTGAGGAAAATAAAAAAAATAACACTTCCTAATGGACATCGTATAAAAGACAAGTTGCTACAATGGAGCCAGCAATTTAGAGAGGTTGTTTGGTTGGATTCTAATAATTACCATCAAGCTCACTCAAGTTATGATGCAGTTTTGGCAGTTGACGCATTTACTATATTACAAACTGATGCTGTTGATGCTTTTGATAAATTAAAAGAATACCAGTCAATTACAAATGATTGGTTGTTTGGGTATTTGACCTATGATTTAAAATATGACACTGAAAATTTGAGATCGAATAATTATGATGGACTTGGTTTTCCTGAATTATTTTTCTTTCAGCCAAAAAAAGTATTCTTATTAAAAAATGATGTTTTGGAAATTCAGTATTTACATTTTGTAGATGACGAGCTAGAAGAAGATTATGCAGAGATTGAAAATGGTGGTCTTGCTAGAGAAGCACCTAATGATTTTGTAAATCCTATTAAAATAAAGCTGCGAATGACTAAGGATAGCTATTTCGAAAGATTTCAAAAAATACACAGTCATATTTGTAGGGGCGATATTTATGAAATGAATTTCTGTCAAGAGTTTTATGCAGAAGAAACTAAAATAAATCCTTTAAAAGTATATAAAAGACTAAATTCAATTTCTAATCCTCCCTTCGCAACATTTTTAAAGTTAAATGATAAGTATTTACTTTCTGCTTCACCTGAGCGATATATACGAAAAAGTAATACTACTATTGTTTCACAGCCAATTAAAGGAACTGCAAAGCGTTCAGAAGATAAAGTTGAAGACCAACAACTAAAACATGATTTAGAGCTTGATGAAAAAGAACGTTCAGAAAATATCATGATTGTAGATTTGGTTCGTAATGATTTGTCAAAAACAGCGATTAAAGGAAGTGTAAAAGTATCTGAGTTGTGTAAAGTGTATTCGTTTGATCAAGTACATCAAATGATTAGTACTGTTACTGCTGAAGTTCAGCATACAAAAAACCCTGTTGAGGTATTAAGAACATCATATCCAATGGGAAGTATGACGGGAGCTCCAAAAGTTTCTGCTATGAAAATTATTGAAGAATTAGAAGATACTAAACGCGGATTGTATTCTGGGTCCGTAGGTTATTTTACCCCAAATAATGATTTCGATTTTAATGTTATTATTCGAAGTATTCTGTATAACGAAACAAATAAATATGTTTCTTACTCTGTTGGAGGTGCTATTACAGTAAAGTCATCAGCTGAAGCTGAATATCAAGAATGCTTAATAAAGGCTAAAGCAATGCGAGAGGCACTGCTGACTTAATTTTAAACAATTTCAAATGATAGAAAAATTCAAGAAACACATTGACCAAAATCTACCATTTTTAACCGAAAGTAAATTATTAGTAGCTATTTCTGGGGGAATAGATAGTGTGATTTTAGCACATTTACTTCATAAGCTTGAATTCAATTTTGCTTTAGCACATTGTAATTTTAAGTTACGTTTTGAAGATTCTGATAAAGATGCCGTTTTTGTAGCTCATTTAGCGAAGCAATTAGGGGTTCAATGTCATTCCATATCTTTTGATACCACCACATATGCTGAAACACATAAATTATCAACTCAAATGGCGGCAAGGGAGTTGCGTTACAATTGGTTTGATGAATTAATGACTGATGAACAATATGATTATGTATTAACAGCACATCATACCAATGACAACATAGAAACGGTATTGATAAATTTAACTCGTGGTACGTCCTTAAATGGTTTAGTTGGAATTCCGGAAGTTAATGGGAAAATTGTACGACCATTATTACCATTTACAAGGGATGAGATTGAGCATTTTACCATTACCAACAATATTGCTTGGAGGGAAGATGAAAGTAATCAGTCTACAAAATATTTCAGAAATAAGATTCGTCATAATATAATTCCAGTTTTAGAAGCCTTAAATCCGAGTTTATTGGAAACATTTAATACGCATTTATCTTATTTAAAAACAGAAAAAAAAGTACTTGAAAATCACTTTGAACAAGTGAAAAAAGAAGTGTGTGTTTATGAGAATGATTTGATGAAAATTGATATAAAAAAGCTAAAATCACATAAAGAATATAAAGCCTATTTGTACTATATGCTAAAGGAGTGTTGTTTTACGGAATGGTTGAATATAGAGGGGTTATTGGATGCTCAGTCAGGAAAATACGTGAGCTCTAAAACCCATAGACTGATAAAAGATAGAGAATTTTTATTATTAGAAGAAAACGCCTTACATTTACAACATTCAAGAGTAGGAATAAACGAAGAAATCACTCAAATTAATGATCCAATTGGATTGCATTTTGAGCTTGTTGAACAAACTAATTATTCTCTGAAAAATTCAATTTATGTTGATGTTGATACTCTAGTGTATCCCTTGTATTTACGTAAGAAAAAAGAAGGCGATTCTTTTTTTCCGTTTGGAATGAAAGGAAAGAAAAAAATAAGCAAATATTTTAAAGACGAAAAATTGTCTTTAACAGAAAAAGAAAATAGTTGGTTGCTTTGTAATGCTAATGATGCTATTATTTGGATAGTGGGTAAACGAGCAGATGCTAGGTTTAGTGTTACAAAACCAACCAAAAAAATATTAAAAATAACCCTTAATTAACTATAATTTTATATTAACCTACAATGAAAAAAATCTTAAGTTTATTCGTATTGCTATTTGGTTTGAGTATTGCTCAAGCACAAATAGTGGAGCCTGTAAAATGGTCAGGAGCTGTAGAGAAAATTTCCGAAACAGAGTATAATTTAATTTATAATGCAACTATTCAGGAGCATTGGCATTTATACTCTCAGCACTTACCAGAAGGAGGGGCTTTACCTACCGAGTTTTTCTATGACGAAGCTCAAATAGGAAAAACCTTTGAACTAGTTGCTAAGTACGCCGCTGAAAGCAAAACCATTACAAAGTTTGATAAAGTCTTTGAAATGGATATGACCTATTTTGATCATAAAGCAAAATTCATACAACGTATTAAATTACTGGATGCTGCACTGACTTCAATTGATGGAGAGGTATCATATCAATCATGTGATGATGAAAAGTGTTTGTTTGAATCAAAAAAACTAAATTTTAACTTATCCACAGCTACTCAAGTTGAGTCAGGTAAAGATTTATTTGCTGTTTTGTCGGCTGAAGAAGTGAAAAATAGCGCCACTGAAAAAGCAGATGATAGTAGTCAGATTTTCAATCCTGTAAAATGGACCACTAGAATAAAGAGAATTTCTGATACTGAATTTGACATATTTTACAAAGCTAAGATAGGTAAAGGATGGCATATTTACTCCCAAGATGAAGTAAAGGATGGGCCGGTTCCTACAACAATAACTTTTTTAAATAAAAAGAATAGTTATGAGTTAAATGGGAAAACACGAGAAGGTAAAGGACATACAGCATATGAAGAGGTGTTTGAAGCTGAGGTGAAGTATTTTGAAAACAAGGCTATTTTCAAGCAAAAAATAAAATTTAATGAGAAAAAAGCATTAGTGGTTTCTAAGCTTGAATATATGGCTTGTAATAACGGGCAATGTTTACCACCTGAAATTGAGAAGTTTAATTTTTCATATGAAAATGGTGATTTGGTAGTTGCTACAGAAGGTCAAACAAGTGAATTAGAAGAGGTAAGTTCTGATAAGGAAGAGTCAAGAGGCTTACTTACGATATTTTTCTTAGCGTTTTTATCAGGTTTTGCGGCGTTGTTAACACCTTGTGTGTTTCCAATGATACCAATGACGGTTAGTTTCTTTACTAAGCAAAGTAAAAGTAAAGCAGCTGGTGTCCGAAATGCAGTAACATACGGGATATTTATTATTCTTATTTATGTGTTTCTCGGGGCTGTAGTTACTTGGGTTTTTGGTGCAGATGCATTAAATGCTTTATCAACAAATGTTTGGTTTAACATTATATTCTTTATCTTATTAATAGTATTTGCTTTTTCTTTTTTAGGTGCGTTTGAAATCATGTTACCAAATTCATGGGCAAACAAAGTTGACAGACAAGCTGATAGGGGAGGGATGATAGGTATCTTTTTTATGGCATTAGCTTTAGCTATTGTTTCCTTTTCATGTACTGGGCCTATTGTAGGTACCTTATTAGTGGAAGCAGCGTCCAAAGGTGGTATTGCGCCATTTGTTGGAATGTTTGGATTTTCGTTAGCCTTAGCACTACCTTTTACATTATTTGCAATGTTTCCTGGATGGTTAAATTCATTGCCTAAGTCAGGTGGTTGGTTAAACACAGTAAAGGTAGTTTTAGGATTCTTGGAATTAGCATTAGCATTTAAGTTTTTGTCAAATGCCGATTTAGTAGTGCAAGGGCATTATTTAGAAAGAGAAGTTTTTATTGCTATATGGATAGCAATATTCGGGGCATTAGCCTTTTATTTATTTGGAAAAATACAATTACCACACGATTCTCCTTTAAAGCATATATCAGTAGGAAGATTAGTACTAGGTTTATTAGTTTTAACTTTTACGGTGTATTTGATCCCTGGTTTGTGGGGAGCGCCATTAAAATTAATTAGTGGTTTTCCGCCTCCAATGCATTATAGTGAGTCACCGTATGGAGTAGGGTTTACTAAATTAGGTTCTGGAGGAGCAGCACATGCTGAACTGCCAGAAGGAGCGCACTTAGGGCCTCATGATATTGTTGCCTTTCATGATTACGATACAGGTTTGGCGTATGCTAAAAAAATAGGGAAACCAATATTGATAGATTTTACAGGACATGCTTGTGTGAATTGTCGTAAAATGGAAGAACGAGTATGGTCAGAACCACAAATATTTAATAAGCTAAATAATGATGTAGTATTGATATCATTATATGTTGATGACAAAAGAGATTTATCAAAAGAGGAGCAGTATGTTTCTGAAACTACAGGTAAAGAAATTAAAACAATTGGTAATAAATGGAGTGATTTTCAAGCGGTTAAATATAAAGCTAATGCGCAACCGTATTATGTTTTAGTGGACACTAAAGAAAATAATTTGATAGAACCAGTTGGATACACTTCAGATGTAGAAGAATATAACACTTGGTTAAAAACAGGAATTGAGAACTTTGAAAAATAACGTTTTAGTTCTTAAATGTATTAAAGGTAGTGATTTTATATTGCTACCTTTTTTTGATTTATAAGGTTTGTTTTAGTTGATTTAACGCTGATTATAATGTGAATTAATACATGTTTTTTTTTAAAATAAAAGTATTGATTGTAAGTTTTACGTTTTGCTGAGCATGTACGGATATTAAAATTTAACCAAAAAAAGAGATTGACCTTAAGGTCAATCTCTTTTTTTGGTTTCTAAAAATGTGCTTATTCAAAGCTATCAATCAGTATTTGCAGTATTTCAATAGCAGCTTCGCTAATTTTTGTTCCTGGACCGAAAACAGCAATGGCGCCAGAATCAAATAAATATTGATAATCTTGATGTGGGATTACACCACCTACAATAACCATAATATCTTCTCTTCCGTATTTTTTTAGTTCTTCAATTACTGCAGGAACTAATGTTTTGTGTCCTGCTGCTAAGGAAGAAACACCAAGGATATGTACGTCATTTTCCACAGCTTGTTTAGCAGCTTCTTGTGGTGTTTGAAACAGTGGGCCGATGTCAACATCAAATCCAATATCAGCATAACCAGTAGCAACTACTTTTGCGCCACGGTCATGTCCGTCTTGCCCCATTTTAGCAATCATGATACGTGGTCTACGTCCGTCTAATTCTGAGAAGTCGTTAGCAAGTTGCTTTGCTTTTTCAAAAGAATCGTCATTTTTTATTTCTTTGCTATACACTCCAGTAAATGATTTAATATCTGCTTTATGTCGTCCAAATTCAACTTCCAACGCATCGGATATTTCTCCCAAAGTAGCTCTTTCTCTAGCAGCTTCAACGGCTAGTGCTAAAAGATTTTGAGTCCCTGTTTTTGCAGCTTTAGTTAAATTGTCTAAACATTTTTTTACGCGTTCGCTATTTCTGTCAGTTTTTATTTCTTCTAAGCGTTCAATTTGTGATTTTCGTACTATAGTATTATCTACTTCTAAAATATGAAGCGGATCTTCTTTTTCTAATCGGTATTTATTTACTCCGACAATAACATCTTGTTCGGAATCAATACGCGCTTGTTTTCTTGCGGCTGCTTCTTCAATACGCATTTTAGGGATTCCTGCTTCAATAGCTTTTGTCATTCCGCCAAGTTCTTCAACTTCCTGAATAAGTGTCCATGCTTTTTCGGCAATATCATTAGTTAAGTTTTCAACGTAATAACTACCCGCCCAAGGATCAACAGTTTTGGTAATATGTGTTTCTTCTTGTAAGTATATTTGTGTGTTACGTGCTATTCTTGCAGAAAAGTCTGTAGGTAACGCAATGGCTTCATCTAGTGCATTAGTATGTAAACTTTGTGTTCCTCCAAAAGCTGCAGCAGTTGCTTCAATACAGGTTCTAGCAACATTATTAAAAGGATCTTGTTCTGTTAAACTCCAGCCAGAAGTTTGACAGTGTGTACGTAGTGCTAATGATTTTTCGCTCTTTGGGTTAAATTGTTTTACTAATTTCGCCCAAAGCATACGTGCAGCACGCATTTTAGCAATTTCCATAAAATGGTTCATTCCTATAGCCCAGAAAAATGATAATCGAGGAGCAAAGGAATCAATGTCCATTCCTGCAGCAATTCCTTTTCGGATATATTCCAATCCATCTGCTAAAGTGTACGCCAATTCAATATCACAAGTTGCACCCGCTTCTTGCATGTGGTAACCAGAGATACTTATTGAGTTAAATTTAGGCATGTTCGCCGTAGTATACTCAAAAATATCCGATATAATTTTCATTGATGGTGTAGGAGGATATATATAAGTATTCCTAACCATAAATTCCTTTAAAATATCGTTTTGTATGGTTCCTGCTAACATGTTTTTAGCTGCTCCTTGCTCCTCTGCAGCGACAATATAAAAGGCCATAATTGGTAATACTGCACCATTCATAGTCATAGAAACTGACATTTTATCCAAGGGTATTTGATCAAATAACACCTTCATGTCTTCAACAGAATCGATAGCAACACCAGCTTTTCCTACATCACCAACTACGCGTTCATGGTCGGAATCATAACCTCGGTGTGTTGCTAAATCAAAAGCGACAGATAGTCCTTTTTGGCCAGCAGCAAGATTACGTCTGTAAAATGAATTTGACTCTTCTGCGGTAGAAAAACCAGCGTATTGACGAATGGTCCAAGGTCTTCGAACATACATAGTAGAGTACGGACCACGAAGGTTTGGAGCAATTCCTGCTACAAAATTTAAGTGCTTTAAATCTGCTAGGTCTTCTTTGGAATAAGAAGATTTAATACTAATGTCTTCTGCAGTATTTAAAGTACCTATATTATTAGAATTCGTATTTTTTGAACTCGAAGTAGAAAGGCTAATATGGTGAAGATCTTTTCTTTTCATCTTAGTGATTGTGTCCGTCATTAGGACCGTGTTGTTCAGTTTTTTTCTTTTTTACGTCAAGATTTAGTGCTTTGCCTACTTTTGGTTGTGTAGGGGAAGCTATAGGTTTGGCAACTTTTGGTTGCGGTGCTTGTTCCGTTAAAAATGTAACAGCAGAAAAGTCAGTGTTAAAAAATTTAGCGAAATATAAATCTAATGCAGCATAGGTCATTAATGCTTTATCTTTGTACTGATCTCTAATAGCTCTATTGTCAGTCATAGCAGACACCATCAATTTTGGAGCTAAGCTTTCAACAGAGCATAAGGTGTTAAAAGTCCCTTTAATCGTTTTGTTCGAAATGCTATTTCCAATACATTCTGTAATTTCTGCTTTACTTTTTAATTGAGGGCCATTCCAAATATCCTGAGTTTTTAAAAGATTAAAAACGGCTAAACTTTCTTCAGTAACATAGTCGGTAATTCTAATATTTCCTCTTGAACGAGAAATAAAGTTTTTTAAAGCATTATCTACTGTGATAGTAGAGTTAGGTCTTCTGTTAGTGTTTTTAGCTTGAATTAGTATAGCGTTTTCAAAAGCGTAATAAGCTTCACTAAATAGTTTTTCATCAACTCCTTCACAAGTTATAGTTACTGGTTTATCAGTATGTTTGTATTCAATTGTTGCTTCTTTTTTACAGCTTAATACTGATACACTTATTACTGCGGCTAAAATTATTTTTTTCATTTTGTAATTTAAGTTAATGTTAGTTTTATTCTTGTTCTAGTCTTTTTTTATCGGATTTCTCTGCTAATCTTCTCGAGGTTATTGGAGCAATTAATGTTTTTCTAGCGATTTTTTCTGCAAAGGGTTGTTTTTCTAAATCGTGTTTCATTTTATCTTCTTCATTAGGATGCTTGTTTGTTCCTAATAAAACCAGTGTTCCATTGTCAAATTGTTCTTGCTCTTTGATGGAACTTTCTTTTATTTTTCGTTGGATAGTACCTTCTTTTAATTGCTTTAAAAAGCCTCCACCATTTTCAATGAGTCTAAAAATATCTAAAGCCTTTTCGGCCAATTGTTGGGTAAGTGTTTCAATGTAATAGGAACCATCTGAAGGGTTTTCTACACTATCAAAAGCACTTTCATGTTTTAATACCAATAACTGATTTCTGGAAATACGATCACCAAATTCATTTGCATTATGATAAATATAGTCATAAGGTAAGTTGCAAACGGTATTTGTGCCTCCAAGGATTACACTCATGCACTCCGTTGTTGAGCGTAGCAAGTTTACGTTGTAATCGTATATTGTTTTATTTCTGTTAGATGGGTAGCTTAAAATCGAACAATTATCCTTCACGTTATATGCTTCCGTAATTGTTTGAAACAATAATTTTAAAGCTCTTATTTTTGCAATTTCAAAAAAGTAATTCCCACTAGTAGCAGTGATAAACTGAATTTGAGGAAGTACTCCGTCCTTAAAGTTGTTGAAATATTCGTTAGCATGAGAAACTGCATAAGCAAGCTGTTGTGTAATAGATGCACCAGCATTTTGGTACACAGTAGTATCAACACTCAAAATGTTTTTATGCGGATATTTAGCTACTAATGTTTTAATGAACTGAAAGTCATCTTTTAAAGAGGTATACCAGTTTCCTGTTTTTGCTAAGTTTCCTATGATATCAATGTTCAAAAAACAATGAGGTAAATTCAATTGAATTAATTCCTCTGACATTTGAGGGCTTAATATGTTAAATTTAAATTGGATTTCAATGCTGTTAGTGTCAATATTCAATAACAGTTCATTGATATTGATTTCGCTATTGATTTCAAAGATTAAAGATTCAACACCTTTACTAATAACATCGATAGCTTTCTTGTTACTGTTTGTAGCTGTTGAAACTTCAATTAATTGAGCGATTTTCCAGTTGTTTTTTGGAATATTTATATCAGCAATATCAGTATCTTTATGATAAAAAGGTTTTACAGTTATTCCTTCATTACTTTTCCATAAAAGTGTTTCGTTATAGTCTGCACCTTTTAAGTCTACTTGAATTTTTTGTTTCCAAGCAATTGAAGAGACTTCTTCAAATTCTTTAAACAAGAATTTACTCATTGGTATTGGCTTTAATAGGTTTGTTATCGTATTCTATAATATAAATCTCTTCATTTTCTTTCTTCATGTAATATTCTTCACGAGCAAAGTTTTCAAGATTATCTTCGTTTTTTAGTTTTTGGATAATTTTTTTATCCTCCTTTATTTCTGATTGATATAACTCAATTTCAGCTTCCTTTTCTTCAATAATCGTATTTAATTCTTGGTGAAATAGGAATGAATTATCATCAAAAAACAACATCCAAACCATAAAAGCTATAAAAACAGCAATATACGGATTGAGTACGTACTTGAAATACTTATGTTGTTTTAGTTTTTTTAGAAACATTCTTTTAAAATAAAGCTTAAAAATACAATTTCTTTAGGACAATTTTTCGTTAATAATGGTTTTTACAATATTAATCCCAACGGTATTAAATTTGTTATTTGGAATGATAATATCTGCATACTCTTTTGTGCTTTCTATAAATTGTTGGTGCATTGGTTTTAAAGTATTTTGATATCTATCAAGAACTTCAGTTAAATCTCTTCCTCTTTCCGTGATGTCTCTCTTAACTCGTCGGATTAACCGCTCGTCAGAATCAGCATGTACATAAATTTTTATATCAAATAAATCTCTTAAAACAGGACTATTAAATATTAAAATACCTTCAACAATGATTACTTTTTTAGGGCTGGTGTCAACAGTTTGGCTTACTCTATTGTGCTCTACAAAGGAATATACGGGTTGTTGAATTGTTTTTCCTTCCTTTAATGCTGTTAATTGCTCAATAAGTAAATCAAAGTCTATTGACTTTGGATGATCAAAGTTAATTTGAGTGCGCTCTTCATAAGTTAGGTCAGAGGTATCTTTGTAATATGAGTCCTGTGATATTACTGAAATTTCTTTTTCGGAAAGTTCATTTAGTATCTGCTTTACAACAGTAGTTTTTCCACTACCAGTTCCGCCTGTAATCCCTATGATGAGCATGTATGATTTTTTGTTACAAAAGTAGGCTATATTTTAGTAAAGTCAAGATTAAAAAAATACAATTAAGTGTTTGTTATATGAATAAATTAGTAGTATATTTGCAGTCGTTAATTTCGGGGTGTAGCGTAGCCCGGTCATCGCGCCTCGTTTGGGACGAGGAGGTCGCAGGTTCGAATCCTGCCACCCCGACTGAAATTAATTCAATACATATCAAAACCTTGTTAATCCTGTGATTAACAAGGTTTTGTGTTTTTAGGGCTATCATAAGTTTTAATATTCAATGGATAACAGGTAAGAGTGAATACTATAAGCGAAAAATATTAAAGGTTATTAGAAAGTATCTAGAAAAAGAATCTCATCAGTTTATTACAGTAATGAGTACTCTTAATATTCAGTTATTGGGTTAGATATAGTTAGTAAGTATATCAATAATTAATTATTGATAAGAAACCAGAATTATCTTCGCATAGATGAATTCAAAGGAATTGATAAAGTATGCTAATACAATATGTATCTAACGTTTTAAAAGTAAAGGTTTAAACTCAGTTTTTTTAACTGAAATAATTTATAACATCTAAACTTAAGTTATTATTTTTTTTCGTAATTTTAAGTTTTACCTCCCCATACAATATCAAAAATTCCTACAAAATCTTTTCAATGAACGAGATTAAATTACTAGTTGATTGTATTTAAAAAATAATGTAAATGACTTTATTTTTTTAGAGTATGTCATAAATCTAATCAATATGAAAAATAAAACAAGTAGCTATTTGAGAAAGTTTCTATGTTTAATGACTTTTGCTATGATTTTTAATCAGAGTATTAAAGCTCAATTAAAACCTATTTTGAGTGATGAATATTTGAGTAAATTGGATGAAAAAATACCTGCATGGCTAGAAGAGTTCATTGTTCCCGGAGCTGCCATCGCTCTTATAGACGATGGGAAAGTAATTTTCCAAAAAGGATATGGATATGCTGATGTAAAAAACAATGTGACAGTAAATAGTAAAACTGGTTTCAATATTGGCTCCATTTCAAAAACTGTCGCTGCATGGGGAGTTATGAAATTAGTAGAAGAAGGTAAGATTGAATTAGATAGTCCTGTAGAAAAGTATTTAACCAGATGGCATTTACCTGAAACGGTATATGATAATAATAAAGTAACTGTTAGAAGACTACTTAGTCATACTGCAGGACTTTCACTACATGGTTATCCTGGATGGTCATCCAGTGACACCTTACCAACAATTGAACAATCTTTATCAGGTAAAAATAACGGACCTAGAGATGTTAGATTAATAATGGAACCTGGAACTAAATGGAAATATTCAGGTGGGGGATTTACCATACTACAATTAATTATTGAAGAAGTAACCGGACAGGAATTTGCTGATTACATGCAAACTGAAATTTTAAATCCACTCGGTATGATAAATAGTAGCTATACAATTGATAAAAAGATATTAAGTAAATCATCGTTAGAACATAATAGTTATGGAGAAGTAATTCCTTTTGAATTATTCACGGCAGAGGCTGCTGCTGGTCTGCATACAACAATTGAAGATTTTGCGGTTTTTGCTCAAGCTAGCCTGAATATTTCTAATTCTGCAGGAACTCAGCAATCTATTCTCAAAAAAATTACTCTTGAGCTAATGACATCGCCTGCACCAATATCGGATGGTAAATATGGACTGGGGTATAGTGTTGACTCTATACCAAATAGCTCCGAAGTTTTAGTAGGTCATGGTGGAGCCAATACGGGTTGGCATGCTTACCTCCAGGTAAATCAAAAAACAGGTGATGGATTTGCCATGATTACCAATGGTGGTTCAGGTTATAATGTTTATCGTCAAGCCTACTGTGATTGGATTGATTGGAAATTTGACGTATCTCTAGGGAATAGATGTAAAAAGACAATTACTCCTCTTCTAATTAATACATTTAAGAATGAAGGGATTAAAGCAACAATAGTCAAGTATAAAAAGGTTAAAAAAACTGAAATGAACAACTATTTCTTTTTCGAAGGTTCATTAAATAGATTTGGTTATGAGCTACTTAAATCAAATAAAGTAAAGGAAGCTATTGAAATATTTAAACTAAATGTTAAAGAGTATCCTGAATCTAGTAATGTTTTCGATAGTTTGGGGGAGGCTTATATGACAGATGGGAATAATGAATTAGCTATTAAAAATTATAAAAAATCTGTTGCATTAGACCCAGAGAATAAAAACGGAATTGAGAAGTTAATGAAATTAAAGAACAAATAATTTGGATAATGGTTTACATAAATGAGTATATAATAAATTATAGAATACATATGCAATCTTTGGGGTGCAAAGGCATCATACAATAGAAATTAGCTTTTATTATTGCCAACTAATAATCCAATGACAAAAATCTTTAGAAAAACTAGACAAAAATTGCTAACTGAAAATAAGTTCAGCAAATACTTGATTTACGGAATTGGAGAAATAATTCTTGTTGTTATTGGTATTTTAATTGCGTTGCAAATTAATACATGGAATAGAAAGAGAATTGCCCTTTATAATTCACACTCGAATTTATTAGCAATTATAAAAGACTTAGAAGTTGATACTTTAATGTTTGGAAAAGCAATTAAATCCTATAAAAATATTATTCTAAACAAAGAAATTGAGTTCTCAAAAGGAGATTTTAGTGAGATTCAATTTAAAAAACTTGAAAATCTAATAGAACATACTCATGCTGTTAAAAGAATTAATAGTAACTCCTTTGATAAAATAAATAAATATAATTCCATCGATATTATAGAATCGGAATACTTAATCAATAAGATGAATAGGTATTATGGTCATGACAAAATAAATCATAATATAATGATGGATTGGGAAATTGAATATACAAATAAAGAAGCTGATTATTGGGATTATGAACAGGAAATATTTGAAACTAGCAATAGTAGTTTTCCTAAATTTTCAACATTTCAAAATAAAGAAGAAAATAGAATTCAGCTAATCAAATTATTAGAATCTCCAAAAGTAAGAAATCTATTAAAAGCGGAGCATTATAGAAAAACAAGAATACTAGGACATTTTGAACAGATGCATAATATTGCATCAAAGTTGATTGATGATATTAGAGTAGAATTAAGAAAAAATAAATAACGAGTGGCTAACAAAAATGTGAATAATTAATACATAGCTTTTGGCTAAACCCAACCCTAGTATGTGCTTATTACGTTGAAGGAAATTAAAACCAATCGATATGAAAAATATAATAATATTACTTGTAATTATTTTCGTTTCCTGTAAGTCTAAATCAGACCAAAAGCCAGAAATGAATTATGTTGAATTAGAGCAACTAAAATCAAGTATTGACTCCTTATTTAATTCTGAAATAGGAGAAAATGAACCAGGAACTGCAATATTGGTTTCCTATGATGGTAAAATGATTATTGGCAAAGGATATGGATTGCGAGATTTAGATAGCAAGCAGCCTATTACTAAAAGCACCAATATGAGGATGGCTTCTGTTAGCAAACAATTTACTGCTTTAAATGTATTGAGTCTTGTCGATAAAGGGCTTATTTCATTAAAGGATACTGTATACAACTATTTGCCATATGATGCATTTAAGAAAGTTACCATTGAACAATTGATAAACCATACTTCTGGAATTGCGGATTATGAAGCTTGGTTTATGAGTAATTGGGACTGTACTAAAGTTGCAGTTAATAATGATGTTTTAAAGTGGTATGCACTTAACCCCAAACCTTTATTTAAACCTGGAGTAAAATGGGAATATTCAAATGGAGCATATAATCTTCTGGCTACAATTGTAGAAAAAGTGACTGATCAAGAGTTCTCAAACTATGCAAAAGAAAATGTATTCAAAAAGGCCAATATGCTAAGCACTAATTATTTTAATCTTGCTAAGCCAATTCAAATAAATAATAGAGCTTTTTGTTATGAAAAAGATACCATAAGTAATACTTGGAAAAAAGTAGACGGTCATTTTTTAAATGGTTTATTAGGTGAAGGCGCAGTTTATACAAGCGTTAACGATTACTATGAATATGATATAGCTTTGAGAAATAAAACAATTCTTTCTAGTGAAGCTCATGAATTGATATTTAAACCAAGTTCAACCTTTAAAATTAAAGGGATAGATAGACATTATGCAATGGGCTGGGGAGTAACTGATAGTACAGCTACACATTCTGGAGGATGGTTTGGTACAAACACATTTACAAAAAGGTATTTAAATAAACCTTTAACAATAGCAGTTTTTATGAATCGAAATACGTTATTCAAAAATGGTTTAGTAAAAAAAACTGACTCATTAGTTCTTAATTATATAAAAATTACTACTAAGAAGGATCCTTATAAATAACGGAATTTAATATTTATAAAGTCGCTAAACTTTTAAAGCGTCAAATTTAAAATCAAATAAGATGAGCGTATTGACTTCACCTAAGAAATATTTCCTATCAGCCTTTATATTTTTAATATCGTCAGTTTTTGTACATGGTCAAGTTTCCTCTATAAAAATTATTAAAGCTGGACGCTTAATAGACACCGAAAAAGGGATAGTATTAAAAAACATAATGATTCTGATTGAGAACGATATTATCAAAGAAATAGGGGATGATATTGAAATTCCTGAAAAAGCAGAGGTAATCGATTTATCAAGTGCTACAGTCTTACCGGGTTTAATAGATTGTCACACCCACCTCACATTCCAAACTGGTGATAATTACTATGAAATATTTCGCAAGTCAATTGTAGATTATGCAATACTGGCACCTACCTATACTAAAAATACTTTGGAAGCAGGTTTTACCACAGTAAGAGATGTTGGTGCAGAGGCTTTTCTTGATGTTGCCTTAAAAAAAGCAATCAACTCAGGTAAAATTCTTGGCCCAAGAATGCAAACCGCAAGTTATTATATTGGTTCTACTGGTGGTCATGGAGATTTGGTAGGATTTTCTCCTTTACTTGATTTTAAAGGTCCAGAAGAGATGACAGGTATTGCTGATGGAGTAGAAGGGGTAAGACAAAAAGTTCGATACTTAATAAAACATGGAGCAGATGTCATAAAGTTTGGCGCCAGTGCAGGAGTATTGTCTGAAGAAAAAAGTGTTGGAGCACCTCAATATACTCAAGAAGAAATGAATGCTATTGTTGAAGAGGCCAATATGTGGGGTAGAAAAACATGTGCTCACGCACATGGTGCTGAGGCTATTAAAATGGCTATTAAAGCAGGTGTAGTATCTGTTGAACATGGAAGTTTTCTTGATGATGAAAGCATTGCAATGATGAAAAAAAAAGGAACTTACCTTGTCGCAGATATATACGTTGGTGATTATATTCTTTCAGAATTTTCTAAGCTGGGATATCCAGAAGAAATAATTAATAAAGAAAAGTTGGTAGGTTTAAAACAACGTCAGAGTTTCCAAAAGGCTGTTAAGTCTGGTGTTAAAATTGCTTTTGGAAGTGATGCAGGAGTTTATCCTCATGGATGGAATGCCAAGCAATTTAGTCATATGGTCAAGTGGGGGATGACTCCCATGCAAGCTATACATGCTGCTACAGTTAATGCGTCAGATCTTATGGGATGGGAGGATAAAGTAGGAACTATTGAAGTAGGTAAATATGCTGATATTATTGCAGTTATCGGAAACCCAATTGATGACATAACAGTATTAGAAAACGTGCAGTTTGTTATGAAAGGCGGTGAAATTTTTAAGGATTTAATTGAGAAATAAAATGATAAGGTTACTACGTTTAATGATAACAATATTTAATGATATTCTTTAAACCTCGACGAAATTATTTAAATAAGGTGTTTAATTGTTTTTACAGGAGTCAAAAAAAATATCAATTAAAATAATATCCCAAATTCACATTAATCCTTGAATGCCAATCGACGTCTTTTTGATGCTTTAACCCTATTCCTGGTCCTCCTGAAAACCACATGTTTTGCCCAGCTATAAAATCAAAATGGGCGTACAAACCTCGTTTATTTATCCTGGTCCCTAGAACAAGTTGTTTTGAATCACTACCGTATTCCTTTTTAGGGCTTACTACACTAAAATTGCCATAGAATCTAATAGCGTCAATATATTTGTTCTTGAGGAAAATATCTTTAGCTACATTAAAAGTGTATATGTTGGCTTTTGAACTTACCATAAACGGAAATTGAAATGCTCCGAATTGTACGGTTTTAGAGCTTACACCAACCGGGTTTTTGGGGGTAAAGCTGTAATTAATCCATTGTAATTGCACATTCCAATCGTTATATTTCATATCGTTATGTAAGCTATAGGCATGTCTTTTTCCTTTGCGTGTAGTAATTTGATTATACAGCTCTCCAACTTCTAAAGAACTTCCAATATTCATCGCTAAGGAGTTATTTATTTTCCATTTATAAAACCCTCTAAAGTTAAACTGATTAATTTCTTCATTAGCTTGAACATCATCAGTTACTAAATCAAATGAATACCGATCATAGTTAGTTGAATTTACATATTCAGAGTTTTTATAGAAAGCCGCCTGAATATCCCAATTAACATATTTATATATAAATTTAATTCCAGCATCATAATCATCCTCAAAGCCGACATAGTACGTTGCATTAAACCAAAAACTATGAGCTGCATAGGGGGCAATACCAAAAGGAACCTGATTAACACCAATTTTAACATCAGTATGTTTATTTATATGATATCCAAAATAGGCGTGATGAATACAGTAGAATTCTTCATACCATCTTTGTTCTGCAGACAAAAAAATATCATTGTAATCTAAATTTACATTTAGTCTGAATAGCTCAAATCCAAAATCACCAATTTTATCTTTTCTTTCATCATTATAGTCCTGCCAAGAATAGTTTAAGCGTATAGCTCCTCCTATTCTTAACTTGACAGTGTCTTTTTCTGTTAGAGGAATACTTTTTAATAGCGCTTGTTGAGAAAAGGTAGTGGTAGTATTTAAAAAAAATACTAGAAATATGAATGTTCCCCATTTGTACTTGTTGTAAAAAATCATCATTTTATTTTTAGTCACACTAGTAATTTATTTATTCTTTTTATAGTTATTGGGACTATGTCTAATTCATTTCCTCGTGGATTTATCCAGAGGTTATTGATTAAAGATGATTTGGGAAGGTGTTTTTTTGCGAACGGCTTTTTTCAAAGCAATCCTTATAAAAGTAATAATTAATTATTTAAAAAACAAAACACCTATTTTAAGAATCTCTTTTGAGTAATTCTGTGATTTTGGTATCATCAAATGACTTTATATAGTTATAATAAATATTGATGTATAAATGACAACTAATTCTCATATAAAGTTTTATTTTTGTTATTGTTTTAACCCCAAATTATCCTAAAAGAATAATAGATATGTCTGAAGCAATAGAAAAAGTAAAA
>Ga0209395_1001936_pt1 | contig 28100 bp, 22 predicted proteins | sample GOMGulsemesocosm_3_FD_184635 | JGI IMG/M metagenome (GOLD analysis project Ga0209395, IMG submission 184635) | Methane-oxidizing microbial communities from mesocosms in the Gulf of Mexico - GOM9D Gulf of Mexico (SPAdes) (version 2) | ecosystem: Environmental > Aquatic > Marine > Cold seeps... | reverse complement strand
TTGATTAGAGCTTTATAATTTAGTATCCTTAGGCTTATTATTTTCTATCCATTGTTCAAGATTAGCAACAAAATCCTTAGAAAACCATTCCCAATTCGTTTTTTGGTCTATACCAATTTCTTTTAACTAAATAAAATACCATTTTGTATAGTCAAACGATGGCATTTCAAAAAAGTCTATATACTCAGCCCCTACAAACCACATAGTATCTATACTTGTTAATGTTTGTTTTAAATCGAGATCCAATACCTTCAGAATATCATGATATTTCCCCCAATGAGTTACGTAAATTAGGTCATGTTTTAATAACTGCTCAATGGTATTCATACCATTTATTTTGGCCGATTTACGGTTCAAGTTTTTATTATCGTAACCCAATGAAAATAGAATATCACTAATACTATTTATACCACAACCATAATGAGAGAATAGATTAACGTATTTTTCTTGAAATATATTTACCTTTTTCATCATAAAAATGCGGTATCTTCAACTACTTATCCGAATGGTACAATTATAGCGAACACGGGAAATGGGAATTTAATTATAAAAAAAGCCATTATTAGTGAGAATGAGGGCTTTCTTTGTTGTGTTCAACCAATTTTATATATTCTCATCTGATAAATCTTCTATTTTTATTTTTAATGTTTTTTTTAACCAATTATTGTCATTAACATACTCAACCCAATTGTCTTGAAAGTTATACCCCTTCTTTTTAAGTTTTTCATAAAACCATTCTTGAGTTGTAAAAAACATCATATTTATAAAATCTGGATATGACGCACCACTAAACCATATCTTTTGAATTTTTATTATACTATCATCTATCGGTAAATCCCATTTTTTTTTATCAAAAACATTATTTATTGTTAAAATTTTCTTTTTTAATAGAATATAAATAACCTGAAGTGTTTTCTTTTTTATTTCTTCCTCACATAAATTAGGATAAACTATTTTAACATTCTGAACAAAATGATATAGGTATTCATATTCACTGACTCCTTCAATTACTAATTGTTGTGTTTTATTTAAATTATTCATACTATATTATTGTAAAATTTTCAATAACTCTGATATTTATAATAATATTCAAAAAACCTTTTTATCAGTTACTTTCCATCCGCATTATTTTATCTCAAATCTCTGTTATCAAGTGTGTTTTACCCAAATTCAATCAATTTGCCGGCATCATAGGTAATTTGTCTTCCTTAATTTTAAAATTAACCTTCTTGATTAGAGCCTTAGGCTTTAGTGTCCTTAGGCTTATTATTTTCTACCCATTGTTCAAGATTAATAACAAAACCTTAGAAAACCAATCTGTATTCCTTCCTTTGTTGCTTCCCAGAAAACTTTAATATCTGACCACTCAGGATTTAATGACTTCAATACTGCACATTTGATCATGAAATGAAAATAAATTGGATCAGTGTAAGTGTCATCAGAAAAATCAATTGTAGTATATTGATTGGTGCTATTTAAAAAAGATGCTGTAAAAGGACTACAATAATTTTACTAGCTCTCATCAGCCGCAACTTTTGGTTTATTGTCTTTTATCCATTGCTCTAAATCACCTATTTCATTTTCTATAAAAGAGCTCCAATTTGTAGTAGATTTAAAACCCATATCTTTAAGTTTATAAACATACCAATCTTGGTATTTAATCCATACAATATTATAAAAATCGGGAAACTCGGCATCTATTTTCCACTTTCGGTCAATTTTTTTCAAAACATCTTCCTTTTTGATATTCCATTCAATAAAATTTTCACCATCATCAAAACTGCCCAACATAATAATATTTTGGCTCAAAAGTACCTTGATCGCATTTAACACCAACTGTTTCGATTTTTTATTATAAGATTCATTAGTTTTAATATTAAATTTATAAAAAAGATCAAATAATAATTCAATACTATGTGGACAATAAAACTCTAAATACGTCATCATGGATAAAATTTAAGCTTAACAATATTACTAAAAAGAGATGAAAAATTAAGATCAATAGTAGCAATGACACCTTCGCTCAACCCTCCTGAATAAGTTCTAAAAGTAATAAAATTACTATTCCCCATATTAGCAACTGTTGTATAATTGTTAGGATTGCTCGTTGAAGCAGCATTCTTTATAAGTGTTATAAATAACTCTTGTGCTTTGCTTGCAGTAGTTCCGTGAAGTTCTCTAACATGTGCTTGATTCCCTTGAACTCCTAATTGTGCAATTTTAGTAACCATTTTGTTTAATCGGTAGCCTTGAAGAACCATGCTAACAGGAATTTTTTGCAATAACTTTATAGCTGTCCCAGCAGTAGCTTCAAAAATCGCATAGGTTATAACAGGAATAACTAAGTCAGTAACAACAACGGTAAGAATACGTTTAGCATAATTTATTGTCAATTCATTTACTGTTCTTTTCACTCTCAAATAAATTGCACGAACTTCCTCCATCAACATTGAATTAAATTCTGGGATTAAGCTTTCTATGTAGTCAGCATAAATTTCGTCTTCTATTTCTCCATATAGTTTTAAATGATTTGTCATTTTTAGAATTGCAGCTTTATAATCAAGCTGTATATTGGAGGTGATTATTGGAGAAGATAAAATATCAATCGTACTTTCAGCAAAAGCCTTAGCTTCAGGGCTAATAGTAACATTTAATTCTAAGTACGGCTCAATATAATAATAGACCTGTGTTACCGCCCTATTATTATCAGAATGTCCTATAAAAGCAATACCAGCTTCATTTAAATTGAGATTACGTTTTAAAGCAGTTCGCACAGTTTCCATAGGAATTGGGTTAATGCCAATACCTGTTGGAGATGAAATATCGCAGTCAGGACAATCATCTACTTTTATTCCAGATTCATTATGTATTTCTCCTGATTCCTGAGGTGGTGCACTTGTATTTACCACCCAAAACCCTCCAGCATCTGGATCATTACAATAACTTGGATCTGGATGAGATTGCAGTCTATGAAAACAAATCCATACTAAATCATCTGAAGCATCTGAGTCTACTCCAAAATCTGAATCAAGCGGACCCCCAGTTATTCCAGAGCCATCATCACTACTCCCACCTCCACTTCCAACAGGGTCAACAGGAGTCGTTTCACATGGAATTGGATCTCCAACTTCATCAAATTCTTTTGGACAGTTAACTGTATCACCACCAATTGTGGTTGTTAATGATCCCTCTTGAAAATAATCGGTGTACTTATGCAATTCCATTGTCCCCTTGAAATATGAGAAATCAAAATCGTTAGAAATATATTGGTCTAACTGTGAAGCATCACACTTGTATTTTAACACAAATGGCTCTGTAGTAAATCCTAAAGTATCTTTACCAATAACGAGATTATAAAACTCACTTAAAGGGGTGTCATTAAAGCGAAACCTGATGGAATAATTTTTATTATTTAATGTATCTACAATCTCCAAAATATGATCAACGTCAATAATAGTAGTATTGGAAGCACTGGTGCTTGATGCAGTACTATTACTAATATTGGTATTTCTAAAAATAGATGGATAGGTACTTCTAATGCTCCTTTCTATTTCTGGAATCTCGGATAGATTGACTATCTGTTGCTGATAAAGTGGATTTTCATAAACAAATGTTGGTTCTGGTTTAATACTGTCATCTTCCTGCTGACAATTAAACAAGACAAGGGCGATAAAAAAGAGTGCTAATTTTAAATAATTACGTGTTGACATATTGATCTAATTTTAATATTACAGATCAACCGTGCAAATAGGAATTATAAATATATACAAATTTTCTTACACAAACAAAATAATTTTAATTACATCAAATGTAATATTAATGCGAAATCATTGATATGCACCATTTTTAATTTGACATATAGAGGTTTACATATTTTTCAAGTAAACTAAGGTGCTGGGTTAGGTATAGCAGCATGAATCTCATTAATTGCAGCTAAAAGATCACTACTTAATTCAACATGAATACTATCTATATTTTCTTTGAGTTGAGATACAGTCGTAGCACCAATAATGTTACTAGCAACAAATGGTCGTTGATTCACAAAGGCCAGCGACATTTGTGTTAAGCTTAAATTATTCTCCTCCGCTAGTTTCAAATATTGCCTAGTAGCTTCCGTAGATTGGTCGCTACTATATCTTGCAAACCTTGGAAACAAGTTTAATCGTGAGTTATCTGCAGCGGTTCCTTTAATATATTTTCCTGAAAGCACTCCAAATGCTAATGGTGAATAGGCCAATAATTTAATATTTTCTCGAATGGCAACCTCAGCCATATCCCCTTCAAAAACTCTGTTTAATAATGAATATGCATTTTGAATCGTTATCATTCTTGGTAAATCATGCGTGTTTGATTCTTCCATATATCGCATAGCTCCCCATGCTTTTTCATTAGACAATCCAATATGGCGAATTTTACCCTCTTTTATAAATCCCTCAAGACTATGAAGTACTTCATTAAAATTATCTTGCCAGGGATCATTAGGATTATGGCTATAATCTCTAACCCCAAAAGTATTAGTTTGTCTTTCAGGCCAGTGCAATTGATACAAATCAATATAGTCTGTTTGCAACCTTTTCAATTCCTTATGAATCGCATCTTTTATAGCATCCGGACTAAATCCTGTGGTTCTAATATGTGCAGTATACTCACCATTTCCAGCAATTTTACTGGCTAATACCAGCTTATCTCTATTCCCTGTTTTCTGCAACCATGATCCAATAATCTCACTAGTTCTTCCTTGTGTTTCAGCCGTTGCAGGGACAGGATACATCTCGGCAGTATCAATAAAATTTACACCATTAGCAATGGCATAATCCAATTGTGCATGCCCTTCGGCCTCCGTATTTTGGTTTCCCCAGGTCATAGAACCTAAGCAAATTTTACTGATTTTTATATCGGTATTTGGTAGTGTTGTGTATTTCATATTATAGTTGGTTAGAATTCTTTGCTATTAGATAATATTATTTTAAAGCAAAGAAGCTCTAAAGATAAAAAAACCTTTCAGAATTTAATCACTCTGAAAGGTTTAAAAATCATATTGAATAAGGATTCATTTCATCTCTAAAGAAAAGCATGAAACACTTCTACATATCGTTTAAAAGTTTTGAAATTTCATCTAACTTAGGTGTTAAAATAACTTCAATTCTTCTATTCTTCGCTTTACCTTCTGTCGTATCATTGGTTGCTACCGGTGCAAATTCCCCTCTTCCAGCAGCTGTTAAGTTTTCAGCTTTAATCGCTGTGTTCTCCCTAAGAATATTCACAATTGCAGTCGCACGTTTGGTTGATAAATCCCAGTTTCCACTTAATTGAGAATTCCCTTTATAAGGCACATTATCGGTATGTCCTTCAATTAATACTGCAATTTCAGGATTATCCCCTAGTACAGATCCTAATTGTTGTACTGCCTGACGACCTTGAACACCAACTGCCCAACTTCCTGAACCAAACAATAATTTATTTTCCATAGATACATATACCTTTCCATCACGTTGTTCAATTGTTAAACCCTTACCTTCAAAATCAGTCAAAGCTCTGGAAATAGCATCTTTTAATGCTGTCATCGCTGCATCCTTTGCTACAATTAAGCCTTCTAATTCTGCAACACGTTCAGATCTGTTTTTTAGATCCTTTTCCAAGGTCTTCAAACGGGCATTCTCAGCTGCAAGTGCTTGCTCCTTTGCTTCAAGTTCTGCTAGTAATTCTCTATTCTTTTTTACATTTTCAGCAATAGCCGCCGAACTGTTCTCTTCTAATGCATCATATGATGCTGTTAAATTGTCATGACTTGCTTTTAAAGCATTATAATCACTTTGTAATTTATCGCGTTGGGCTAAAGTTTCGTCATAAGTCTTTTGAAGCTGACTTAATTCGCTTTCGGCTTTATTTTTTGCACTCAAAAGGGTTTCGTTTTCATCAGAAAGCGTTCTGTTTTCCTTTTTCAAGTTATTGTATTTACCTTCTAACTCCTTATATACTTTAGGAGATACACATGATATTGCCAGCGTAAATGTTAACGCTATTAACGACATTTTTTTTATCATAATTTTTTAAATTCTAGGGGTTAATTTTAAATTTATATTTAAAAATATTATTTCTCGACATTAGCCATCAAAATTCTTGCCAATTAAGCTTCAATCTCTACTAATATTGGACAATGATCACTATGAACTGCTTCAGAGAGTATAACGGCCCTTTTTATTTTTTCTTGTAACGGCTTAGTTACCATGGCGTAATCTAATCGCCATCCTTTATTATTAGCTCTTGAATTTGCACGATAACTCCACCAACTATATTGTTGCGATTCCGCATTTAAATAGCGGAAAGAATCTATAAACCCACTATTTATAAATCGTCCCAGCCATTCCCGTTCCTCTGGTAAAAACCCAGAAACATTTTTCATCTTAGGATTGTGAATATCAATCGCTTCATGGCAAATATTGTAATCGCCACAAACTACAAGGTTTGGAATACTATCTCGAAGTCCAGTCAGGTACTCTTGAATTTCATCCATATAATTAAATTTAAAATCAAGTCTCTCCGAATTTGTACCAGATGGCAAATACATACTCATCACAGAAACGCCATTAAAATCGGCTCGAATATTTCTACCCTCAAAGTCCATAGTCGCTATTCCAGTACCATACTCAACATGATCTGGCTTGGTTTTACTCAAAATAGCAACGCCACTATATCCTTTTTTTTGTGCACTATACCAGTAATTATAAGTATAGCCTGCTGCTTCAAAAATTGAAAGATCTAATTGTTCTTTTAATGCTTTTATTTCCTGTAAGCAAATGACATCTGGATCTGCACTTATTAACCAATCTATGAATCCTTTATTCAAAGCTGCACGAATACCATTAACATTATAAGAGATTATTTTCACAAGTTTTTATTTTAGTTGTTTACCTGAAAATTAATTATAAAACTGAGAACCATTGTAAAGATACTGTCCTCACATTAAATATTTTAAATATCAACTTTTAGAAAAGCAATTTTTAAAATATTTATTGTTTGTTTCCCAATAGTTTTTAAGATTTTAGCTAAAATAATTAATGCTTTACTTTTACACTATTAATTTACAGCAGTTTTAACTAAAAACTATTAACAAAATATTTTAGACTATAGTCAGTTTAAGTATCATATGAAATTAAGTCTTACGCTTTTTATTTTATGTATCAGTTTTTGTGCACTCGCCCAAGACCAAACTTCTAATTATAGAATAAAGAAACTTGCCGTAAAAGATTCTATTATTATAGATAGTGTGGCAATTAATTCTAGTCGATTTATAATTCGGAAAAAAAATGGAACTGTTTTAGATTCTACATTCTATTCAATACATTTTTCAAAGGGGCTTTTAACTTTCAAAAAATCGATTGAAACTGATTCAATCATTATTGAATATTTGCGTTTTCCTGACTTTTTAACAAAAACCTATAAGCAGCTTGATAAAAAAATTATCGTTAAGAACACGAATAATCTTGACCAACTATACAAGCTCTCACAATCCAATATCTCGAAGGAATTCATCCCTTTTGACGGACTTACAACCTCAGGAAGCATATCTCGTGGCGTTACCATGGGTAACAATCAAAATTCTGTTTTAAATAGCGCGTTAGATTTACAAATTTCGGGGAAACTAAATGACAAAGTTACTTTAAGAGCTTCAATCCAGGATGCAAATATTCCATTACAAGAAAGTGGATATTCACAACAGCTGGATGAATTTGATCAAGTTTTTATCGAACTATTTAGTGATAAGTGGAATATCAGAGCTGGTGATATTGATCTTCAAAATAAAGACTCCTATTTTGGTAGCTTTTCCAAACGTGTACAAGGATTAGCTATAACTGCAAACTTAGATAACGAGAGCTCTAAAACCAATGTATTTGCATCTGGCGCATTAGTTAGGGGACAATTTAGCAGAAGTCAATTTACGGCTCAAGAAGGAAACCAAGGTCCTTATAAATTACAAGGCGAACATGGTGAATTGTTTGTATTGATTGTCTCAGGAAGTGAAACAGTTTATGTAAATGGGTTAGCTTTAGAACGCGGTGAAAACAAAGATTATATTATAGATTATAATGCAGGTGAGCTTATTTTTAACGCTACTTTTCCAATGACTTCCGAAATGCGAATCACCGTAGATTATCAATTTAGTGATAGAAATTATTCGCGATTTGTAGCTTATGGTGGGGGGAAATACGAAAATGAAAAATTAAAAATTGGGACTTCAGTCTATACTGAGAATGATGCGAAAAATCAACCGTTACAGCAAAACCTTTCAAGCGAGCAAACGCAAATTTTAGCAACTGCAGGCGATGATATTTCACAAATGATTGCACCTTCAGCAATTTCTGAAGTATTTAATGAAAACCGAATACTTTATAAGAAAGTAGAATTTAATGGCGTTGAAGCATTTGAGTTTTCTAACAACCCCAATGACAACCTATTTAGTGTGAAATTTACCAAAATTGGTGAAAACAAGGGGAACTATATTTTAAGCAATACAAATACGATTTCTAATATTTATCAATACGTCGCACCAGTTGCGGGTATTCTTCAGGGAAATTATGCGCCAATTGTGCAACTCATTGCACCTACTAAGTTACAGATTGCTGTTGTAAATGGCACATATCAACCGAATGAAAAAACAACAATTGATTTTGAACTTGCTGGAAGTAAAAATGACCTTAACTTATTTTCAACCCTCGATGATTCTAACAATGACGGTTTTGCTGGAAAGTTAAATGTTTCGCAAAAAATTATTGAAAATGATAGTCTCTGGAATTTAAGTGCATTCGTTAATTCTGATTATCTTCAAAAAGATTTTAAAACTGTTGAACGTCTTTATAATGCCGAATTTAACCGCGATTGGAATATTGAGACACCACTCGGAAACCAACAATTAATAATTACTGGCTTACAGTTAATACACTCTAAAAAAGGACTATTTAACTACCAATTTGAGCACCTTAATTATTCCGAAAATTTTAATGGTAATCGGCATGTTGTCAACGCAAATTTGAAACTAAAGAATATAAATATTTTTTCAAATTCCAGTTTTTTAAACTCCGAATCAACACTAAACACATCTACTTTTCTACGTTCCTTTAACCGTATTACCTATACCTTCAAACGTCATTGGATTGGAACAAAATTAGCAGTTGAAGATAACCAACAAAAAGAAAAAGAAACTCATACTTTACGCCCGTTAAGTCAGAAATTCAGTTCCTATGAAGTGTTTACAGGGTTAGGAGATAGCACAAAAGTATTTATAGAAATTGGGTATAAAAATAGGATTAACGATAGTATTAGAGACAATCAACTTAAAAAAGTAAATACCTCCAACACTTATTATTTAAATTCAAAGTTAATCCAAAACACAAACTCTAATCTTGGACTATATGTTAACTACAGGACATTAAAAAGTGAAGACAAAAACATTGAGGAGGAACAATCTTTAAATTCACGATTGCAATACAGTCAAAAACTATTCAATCAAATAGTGTCTTGGAATACGATTTTCGAAACTAATTCCGGGACTTTAGCACAACAGGAATTTACGTATATAGAAGTTGAACCAGGGCAAGGCGCTTATACATGGATTGACTTTAACAATAATGGTATTCAAGAATTAGAAGAATTTGAATTAGCACAATTTCAAGATCAAGGTATTTACATCAGGGTCTTATTGCCCAATCAAGTTTTTATAAAAACACACCAAAATAGATTAAGCCAAACCTTAACAATTAATCCACAACAGTGGGTGAATTTAGACAACAAATCAAAAAAAATCGCATCTCACTTTTATAATCAAACCTCCTATTTAATTGACAGAAAGGTAAAACGAGATGGGAATAATTTTAATTTAAATCCTTTTGAGAGTGACGCCAAAAATCAATTAGGATTACAATTAAATTTTAGAAATGTGTTGTTTTTCAATCGTGGCAAACAACATTATACAACCTCCTACACCTATCTTTCAAATAAAGCTAAAAATGTATTATCCTTTGGGTTTATTGAGAATGGGTTAAAAAGTCATCAATTGCATTTTAATCATAAAATTGCAAATACATGGTTAATTACATTACAAAGTGCTTTGGCTAAAACAGAAAGTGCTAGTGAAAATTTCACTAGTAAAAACTTTAAATTAGATGAAACGCGATTAAATCCAAAATTATCTTACTTGTTAAATGACAATACCCGTTTTGATGTATTTTATCAATACACTTCAAAGGATAATATTATTGGTGATTTTGAATCTTTAAAACAACAAAAATATGGAGTTTCATTTGCAGTTTCAAATAATCAAAAATCAGCAATTAGCGGAGAATTAAACTTTTTTTCAAATAATTTCGAAGGAACGACCAATTCGCCTGTAGGTTACCAAATGATGGAAGGATTACAGCCAGGAAAGAACTTTACCTGGAATTTATTAGCTCAAAAAAAGCTCACAAAATTTCTTGATCTCAATCTTAACTATTTCGGCAGAAAAAGTGAAACAAGTAAAGTTGTGCATTCTGGTACTGTGCAGCTTAAAGCATATTTTTAACGATTATATAATACTACCGCATCAATTAATATGTATATTTGAATTGTGAGATTTATAGCATTTATATTATCTATTTACATCTTAGTACTTAACTTCACACCTTGTGAAGATGTTGTTATTGAAGACCATGAATTCAAAATTGAAATAACTCAAATTGGAGAAATCAATGAAGGTCATGCCAATATAGACAATTGTTCTCCTTTTTGTCAATGCCAATGTTGTCACATTCACACCACAACGTCCAACGGAACAGATTACACAATTACTACGATTAAAATATCTACAGAAATCATACTACATTTCGATAGTCTGGGTAAAGATTTTCACAACTCTATTTTCCAGCCCCCCAAGTACGTCTAATTCAATTTTATCGAACCTTAAGATCCTTTCAATTATTTATTGAAAGGCATAAATACATTGTATAATAAAATGAGTTATGTTAGAAAGAATCATACATTTTAGCTTAAAAAATAAGCTTACTATATTATTATCTACTGCTTTACTTGTTGGGTTTGGAATTTTTTCATTGACTAGAATATCAATAGGAGCAGTTCCCGATATTACCAACAACCAAGTACAGGTAATCACTACATCTAGAAATTTATCAACTCAAGATGTGGAACAATTTATCACTTACCCTGTGGAATTAGAAATGACCAATTTACCAGGAGTTAAGGAAATACGATCAACCTCAAAGTTTGGACTATCGGTAGTTACCGTTGTTTTTGAAGATGCTTTAGGCACTTATTTACCCCGACAGCTTATTGCTGAAAAAATTAAATCGGCTTCTGAGCAAATCCCTCAAGGGTTTGGTGCTCCCGAAATGGGGCCAATTACCACTGGTTTGGGAGAAATATACCAGTATACTTTAGACGTAAAACCAGAATTTAAAGAAAAATATTCGACAACCGAACTAAGAACTATTCAAGATTGGATTGTAAAACGACAGCTTTCAGGTATTCCAGGGGTTGTTGAAGTAAATACCTGGGGTGGCTATTTAAAACAATATGAAGTTGCTATTAATCCTCAAAAATTAATGGCTATGAATATTGCCATTAATGATATCTATATCGCTTTAGAAAAAAATAACAGCATTGCTGGAGGCGGTTATATTGAAAAATCAAATCAGGCATTCTTTATTCGTGGAGAAGGGTTGATTACATCATTAACTGATATTGAAAATATTGTTGTCACAAACAATGACGGTCTGCCAATTTATATCAAGGACATTGCTAAAGTTGGTTTTGGTCAAGCGACTAGATTTGGTGCTATTACTGCAAATGGTGAAGGCGAGAAAGTTCTTGGGCAAATAATGATGCTGAAACATGGAAACTCCAATAAAATTATTGAAGCCGTTAAAACCCGAATTGCGTCTATAGAAAAAACACTTCCTGAAGGCGTATATATTAATGGTTTTTTAGAACGGAGTGAACTCATTAAAAAAACCACAACTACAGTTGCTGAAAATTTAATTATAGGATCACTCATTGTTATTTTTGTTGTTGTATTACTTCTTGGTAATTTACGTTCAGGGCTAGTAGTAGCTTCTGTTATCCCTTTGAGCTTGTTGTTTGCTCTTATTTTAATGAATCTTTTTAATATTGATGCCAATCTTATGAGTCTTGGTGCAATTGATTTTGGTATAATAATAGACGGCGCAGTAATCATCGTTGAATTTATAGCATTTCGAATTATTACACAAAGCAGTAAAATTAAATCTTTATCTAAGAAAGATCAGCAAGCAGACATTGATACGATTACACTTAGAAGCGCTTCAAAAATGATGAACTCAGCCATATTTGGTCAGCTTATTATTTTAATCGTTTTTATCCCCATATTATCATTAAGTGGTATTGAAGGCAAAATGTTTAAGCCTATGGCACTTACCTTTAGTTTTGCACTAATTGGAGCAATGATACTTTGTCTTACCTATGTTCCTGTTATTTCCTCTTTATTTTTAAAACCCGTTAAACAGTCTAATAAGAATATCTCAGTACGCTTGATGCGTCATTTATCAAATTGGTACAGTCCCATTATTAATTGGTCTTTATCAAATAAACGTATTGTCGTGGTGTTTTCCATTGTTCTTTTAGGCTTGAGTACATTTATTTTTACACGAATGGGTGGCGAATTTGTTCCTACACTAGATGAAGGTGATTTTGTAATTCAACCCGTTTTAAAAACAGGAACATCACTTGAGAAAACTATTGAAATTACGACTAAAATTGAACAAATTTTACTTGATAATTTTCCAGAAGTAGATCAGGTTGTAACCAGAATAGGGGCAGCTGAAGTCCCAACAGACCCAATGTCTATGGAAGAAAGTGATGTAATAATAAGACTTAAACCAAAAGACCAATGGGTTTCTGCTTCCAATAAAGATGAATTAGCTAACAAATTTAAAGAAGCACTAAGTATAATCCCCAATATGGACGTAGAATTTACACAACCTATTGAGATGCGTTTTAATGAACTGATTACAGGGGTTAGAACTGATGTTGCTGTGAAGATTTTTGGTGAAGATTTAGATGTTTTAAGTCTTAAAGCTGAAGAAATTAAAGAAGCCATTGAAGATGTTGAAGGCGCTTCAGATATTTCGGTAGAAAAAACAACTGGTCTACCTCAAATGAGTGTTACTTTTAATAGAAGTAAAATTGCACGTTACGGCTTAAATATTTCAGATTTAAATCAGCTTATTTCAATGGGTTTTTCTGGAAAAACTGTTGGAAGTATTTTCGAAGGAGAAAAGCGCTTTGATCTTGTATTAAGGTTAGATAAGGAACATCGTAAAGGAATTGACGATTTAAAGAACCTATATGTGGACACTCCAAATGGCGCAAAAATTCCTCTAAGTGAACTCGCAACTATTGCTTATACTAAGGGTCCCGCTAAAATTTCCAGAGATGATGCAAAACGAAGGATTGTTGTTGGAATAAATGTAAGAGACAGAGATTTACAATCGGTAGTTAGCGACATTCAGTCTCGAATAGAATCCAATATTTCTCTTCCTCCCGGTTACAGCATCACTTATGGCGGACAATTTGAAAACCTTCAAAATGCCTCTGAGCGCCTAAAAGTGGCCGTTCCTATTGCATTGCTTTTAATTTTTGTGCTCTTATATTTTGCATTTCATTCGGTAAAAGAAGCCGCTTTAGTGTATACTGCCATTCCTTTATCTGCAGTTGGTGGGGTTTTATTACTCTGGGTTCGGGACTTACCTTTTAGTATTTCAGCAGGGGTTGGCTTTATAGCTCTCTTTGGAATAGCGGTGCTTAATGGTATTGTGCTTATTGAGCATTTTAAAGAACTAAAGGATCAAGGGATTATGGATATTAAAGAACGTGTGATTAGAGGAACTACAGAACGGTTACGCCCCGTGCTATTAACAGCATCAGCTGCCGCATTAGGTTTTCTGCCAATGGCAATTTCCACAAATGCTGGTGCTGAAGTACAGCGCCCACTAGCAACAGTTGTTATTGGAGGACTAATTACCTCCACCCTTTTAACCCTTATTGTACTTCCTGTTTTGTATACTTGGTTCGAATCTAAAAAATCCAAAACAATTAATAAAAAGGTCATTATTTCTATAATAATTTTAATGTTGTCTTTTACTATTAATGCTCAAGAAAAGACGCTCAATATTAATGAAGTCCTAGCTCTAGCCATTGAACATAATGCCGATTTAAAAGCATCATCTTTAAAAGTAGACCAAAAAAATGCTTTAATCAATTCAGCCTTTAATTTTGATAAAACTTCGGTGTATTACAGATTCGAAAAAAATAATCTAGTCATAAATAATATGCCTTTGAAGGTTTTTGGAATGCAGCAAAATTTTAAATTCCCTACAGTATATTTTGCCAAGAAAAAGGCATATCAGGCCGAACATAGTGTAGAGGTAGCCAACTATAATATAAAGTTACAGACCTTAAAACGGGATGTTTATTTGGCCTATTATAATTTGAGTTATGTTCTGCAACGTGCAGAAACCATAACATATTTAGATAGTTTATATCAAAATTTTGCGACTGCTGCGAAACGTCGTTTTGAACTTGGAGAGACTAATTATTTAGAAATGATTACAGCCCAATCCAAACAAAAACAGCTGCATACAATGTATGAGCAGGAGCTTCAAAATATCATTATTAAAAAGGAACAGCTTAAAAAAGTTGTACAAGTAGATGCGTTCCAAATAAATACAACAATAAGTGAAAAACTTGAATTAGAAACAATATCAAAAGTAGACAATGTGGGATTACAATATTATGATAATTCTATAGCGTATTACGATGCTGTTTCAAAAAAAGAAAAGCAAAACTTATTGCCCGATTTAAGCGTGGAATATTTTCAAGGAAGCAATAGTACAATTAACAATAATATCAAAGGGTATCAATTGGGACTTAAAATTCCGTTGTTGTTTGGAGGGACGTCGTCAAAAATTAAAGCTTCTAAAATTGCTAAAGAGATTATTGCCGAACAAAAGGACAACTATAAAACGGCGTTCAATGCGGCTCACAACTCACTATTAGCGCAGCTTGAACAATATGCTTCAGCTGTCAATTATTATGAAACCCAAGGGAAACTATTAGCTTCAGAAATACTGAAAACAGCAACTCGCAGCTTTAAACATGGTGAAATTGATTTTTTCCAATATATCCAAAGCATAGAAAATGCAAAGGAAATTGAACTTACCTATTTAGAAAATTTAAACAACTACAACCAAACTATAATAGCCATTAACTATTTAATTTTATAAATCCATAAAAATGAAATATCTATATATAATATTATTCTCACTAACCATACTGTCTTGCGGCAATAAAGAAGCCCAAACAGAAGTTGCACATCAAGATACTAATGATGATGACATTATGCTCACTAAATCCCAATTTGAATCAGAAAACATGGATCTCGGGGCCATTGCACTAAGGACCTTTAACCATTCTGTTACTACAACTGGATTTATTGATGTACCGCCTCAAAACAAAGCGAGTGTAAGTTCGTTTGTTGATGGTTATATTAAAAACACACCATTACTTGTTGGAGACATCGTTAAAAAAGGACAGCTCTTGGTGACTCTTGAAAACACCGAATTCATTGAACTACAACAGAACTATTTAGAAGTTGCTGAAAAACTCAACTATTTAAAGTCTGAATACACTAGACAAAAAACATTGTTCGCTGAAAATATTAGCTCTCAAAAAAACTATTTAAAAGCTGAAAGCACATACAAAAGTGCTTTGGCACATTATAATGGCTTAAAACAAAAGTTGAAAATGTTAAATCTTGACCCAATTGTGATAGAACAAGGGAAGTTCTCATCATCCATAAAATTATTTGCACCTATTAGTGGTTCTATTACCAAAGTAAATGTGAGCAATGGCAGCTATGTTTCGGCCGCAAATGAGATTTTGGAAATCGTAAATTTGGATCATGTACATTTAGAATTGTCAATTTTTGAAAAAGATATTTTGAACATTAAAAAGAATCAGAAAATCAACTTTAAAGTTCCAGAAGCATCTCAAGAAACATTTCAAGCTGAAGTTCATTTAGTAGGAACAACTGTAGATCAAACTAATAGAACAATAAAAATTCATGGTCATATCAACGATGATGAACACACAAGTTTTGTGTCAGGAATGTTTATTGAAGCATCAATTATTACCGCTTCTAGTGAGCATTTTGCACTTCCCAAAGAAGCCGTCGTTGAGCTTAATAATAGCTACTATGCTTTAATTTTAGAATCTCAGAATGACACCAACTATAAATTTAAGCGCATAGAATTAAAGATTGGTCTTCAAACTGAGGACTATCTAGAAATCTTAAATAACGATGCCCTTCAAGGAAAACAATTGTTAACCAAAGGTGCATTTATGTTAATTAAAGGCGAAGGGGGAGGACATAGTCATTAGTGCTATTTTTCACGCAACCTATTTAAGAGTTTAGCATCTAATAATGGTATCATTATTGATACTCCTGTATAAACTTTTAAAATTAACATATGAAAAACATTGTACTAGTATTTATACTTTTAATGACTTTAACCTCTTTTTCTCAAGAAAATAAAAGCGATGTTGACAATCCTAACCAAAACGAATTAAGAATTAACATGTCTAATTTAATAGCTTTCAAGTGGGTGGATTTAAGTTATGAACGTGTCCTAAATGAAGAATCGTCAATAGGAGTTAGTACGCTATTCACGCTTGATAATGAAACTGATGGATTGGATGAGAATCGAACCTTTTCGTTTACGCCTTATTACAGACATTTTTTTTCTAAAAAATATGCACAGGGCTTTTTTGTAGAAGCTTTTGGAATGCTGCATTCAGGTAGAGATGAATATTATGTTTATTATAATGGCACAACAGAACTAAACGGCTCAACAAATGATGAAAAATATACTGATTTTGCTCTGGGAATATCAGCTGGAGCAAAATTTGTAACAAAACGAGGTTTTGTTGCCGAACTCTATTTAGGAATAGGTAGAGATCTTTTAGACAAAAGTGACCTAGAAGTTGTAGGTCGAGGTGGTCTATCCATAGGTTATAGATTCTAAGCTTAGAAGTATATTAACAAAATAAGCGTCGAGATATCTCGACGCTTATTTTGTTTTCAACTCCTGTGTTTTCAGGAATGTATTACATTTTCATTAACCAGGTTTTTACATCAATTTCCTGCTTAATAATACCTTTTAAATCTTCAATCTTAACGCGTTGTTGTTCCATTGTATCTCTATGACGTATAGTCACTGAATTATCATTTAAAGTATCATGATCTACAGTAATACAAAATGGTGTTCCGTTAGCATCTTGACGCCTGTAGCGTCTTCCTACGGCATCTTTCTCATCATAAATTACATTGAAATCCCACTTTAAATCATCTATAATTTGACGAGCAACTTCTGGTAGGCCATCCTTTTTAACTAATGGTAACACAGCAGCTTTTGTAGGCGCTAATACAGATGGCAACTTTAAAACAGTTCTAGTAGTTCCGTTTTCTAATTCTTCCTCTTGTAAAGCATTTGAGAATACTGCCAAAAACATTCTATCTAAACCAATTGAGGTTTCTACTACATAAGGGACATAGCTTTTATTTTCTTCATGGTCAAAATATTGCAATTTCTTTCCTGAGTGTTGTTCATGAGCTTTTAAATCGAAGTCCGTACGTGAATGGATGCCTTCCAATTCTTTAAAACCAAATGGAAATTTAAACTCAATATCAGCAGCTGCATCAGCATAATGCGCTAATTTCTCATGATCATGAAAACGATAGTTATCCTCACCCATACCTAACGACAAATGCCATTTTAAACGGGATTCTTTCCATTTTTCATACCATTCCTTTTGAGTGCCTGGTTTTACAAAAAATTGCATTTCCATTTGTTCAAATTCACGCATTCTAAATATAAACTGACGCGCTACTATTTCGTTCCTAAAGGCTTTACCTGTTTGGGCAATTCCAAAAGGAATTTTCATACGGCTTGTTTTCTGAACGTTTAAAAAGTTTACAAAAATACCTTGTGCAGTTTCCGGTCTAAGATATAAATCCATTGCAGTCTCTGCAGACGCTCCTAATTTAGTTCCAAACATTAAATTAAACTGTTTCACATCGGTCCAATTTTTACTTCCGGATAAAGGACAAGCAATTTCAAGCTCTTCAATAAGTGCTTTTACATCAGCCAAGTCTTCTTTTTCTAGAGATCCACCAAGTCTTTTTAAAATAGCGTTTCCTTTTTCCTTGTATTGTAAAACTCTTGGGTTAGTTTCTAAAAACTGTCCTTTATCAAAAGCGTCTCCAAATCGCTTAGCCGCTTTTTTTACCTCTTTTTCAATCTTCGTATCAAGCTTACCAACGTAATCTTCAACTAAAACGTCTGCCCTATATCTTTTTTTAGAGTCTTTATTATCAATTAATGGATCACTAAAAGCATCAACGTGACCTGAAGCTGTCCAAGTTGTAGGATGCATAAATATTGCCGCATCAAGGCCTACAATATTATCATGCATTTGCACCATGGCTTTCCACCAATAGTCACGAATATTTTTTTTAAGTTCAACGCCATTTTGTGCATAATCATAAACTGCACTTAATCCATCATATATTTCACTACTTTGAAATACATACCCATACTCTTTCGCGTGAGAGACTACTTTTTTAAACTGATCTTCTTGTTTTGCCATGCTGCAAAAATAAAAAACCGTTTCAAACTAATGAAACGGTTTTATAACTATTTATTTATTGTATTAATTCAATACTATTTTTGTGCCTCCAAGTCGTCTTTCATTTTCAAAGACGCTAATATAATAGGTGCCTTGTTTTAAAGGTGTTTCTGATTTAATATTTGCACATACTTCTAAAACGTCTTTGTTATAATCCACCTTTAGTTTAGAACTATAAATAAGTGTTGCTCCATTAAATTCAATGAATCCTTTGTTTGCAACCACATTATTATCCGGCCCTATAACTTGAATATATAAATCTTTTTCTTCTTGTAATGCCAATGTGTTTTTAGCAATAACAAAGGCAACTCTAATATCTTTTGAGTCATCTGCTTTATTAAATACAGATATTTTTCCTGAAGTCTTAATACTATAGGCTGCAGCATCAAAAGAGTTCGCCGTAATAAAAGCACCTTTTTCAAGAGCCTCTTCCAACATCTTATTCTCTTCTTTTAAAATAGAGCTATCTGATATTTGCTGATCCAAAACAGCCGATATTGCCATTTTTTCATTAATCAAATCTTGATTAGCGCTTAAAAAAGATTCTTCTTTTTTAAGTAAACTTTTCTGTTGTTTCTTAAGGCGCATTAATTCATTTCTATCATAATTAATTAAAGACATTTTCCGCTTTAATTTTAATAGAGAATCTTGCGTTTTATTCATATGATCTTGAATATTTTTAAGCTCATAAATTAGAGAATTCTTTTCTTCATCTAAATTATCATAACTAGAAATCATTTCAGAAACTTGACTAACTAAAAGTTTTTTCTCTTGTTTTAAAAATATTCCATCTGCCTTTACATCACTATAAATTGAATAGCTATATCCTGCAAAAGCAACAAACGCAACTATTAATGTTCCCAAAGTCAATCTGAAGTTAAATACTTGAGGGTTAACTAACATTTTTAAATTATTGAATTCGGAATTATATTAATCTTGACGAAAATATATATTAAGTTTGTTATAATTAATTTTAGTCGTTAAAATGGTAATAAATTTGTTAAACTTGTTTTTTCCTAAGGTTTGTTACGCTTGTACCAGTGTGTTAGCTGATAATGAGAAACATATTTGTACCGTTTGTCGGCATAATTTACCTGTCACCAATTATCATTTTGAAGATAATGATACTGTAAAAAAAATGCTCTACGGCAGATTAAAACTTGAACAAGCTACTGCTCTTTTTAAATTTCAAAAAAAAGGAAATGTACAACACTTGCTTCATAATCTAAAATACAAAGGTCATGAGGCTATTAGTAAGGTGTTAGGCGAATGGATGGGAAATGAGTTAAAAACCATTGAAAAATACAAATCTATAGACCTTATTATTCCTGTCCCATTGCATAAACGTAAACTTAGAACAAGAGGATATAATCAAGTTGCCAAATTTGGACTTGAAATTGCCAAATCTCTCAATGTTCCTTATATAGATAATGTATTAATTAAAACATCTGCTACCAAAACTCAAGTATTTAAAAAACGAATTGCGCGCTGGAATAATTCCCAAGAAATGTTTACTGTTAATAATCTAGATTTAATTGATGGCAAACACATCCTTTTGGTTGATGATATCATTACTACAGGAGCCACCATTGAAGCCTGCGCAAATGTTCTAATAAAAGCCAAAAATATTAAAATAAGTATTGCTACCATGGCAATAGCAAATTGAGTTTTGCGTTAGTCTTAGTATATAATTTCTTTCTTCAGAATACATCTATTATAATTCTTAATTAGGGAGAACTTACTTAATAATTTATTCATTTAATGCATAAAAATTTAAAACGGAAAAAATTATGTAGGTTTGTGCAAAATCTATTAGATAATGAGTAAAAAACTCTCAAACTTTATTTTTATAGTTGTTATTAGTTTGGTGCTTGCCAACTGTGCAAATCGCGGAAATCCAACTGGTGGAGACAAAGATGAGACACCTCCCGTTATTACAAAATCTACCCCCGAAAACTATTCTACCAACTTCAATGCCCAAGAAATAAAAATCTATTTTGATGAATATATAAAAATTAATGATTTACAAAAACAGCTTATCATATCACCCCCAATGGATTATGAGCCAGAAATCACCCCTTTAGGCACAGCAAGTAAATACATTACTATAAAAATCCTTGACACGCTTAGACCTAACACAACATATGCTTTTAATTTTGGCGAAAGCATTGTTGACAATAATGAATCAAATCCGTATCCTTATTATCGCTATGTGTTTTCTACAGGTAATTATATTGACTCCCTGACGGTTAATGGCACTATTAAAAATGCCTTAGAACGTGAAACTGATGAATATGTTTCCGTACTACTCTATGATATTGATTCTACTTTTACCGACTCAATAATTTATAAACAAAAACCAAAATATATTACCAATACTCTGGATAGTACAACTACATTTCAATTGGAAAATTTAAAATCTGGAAAATATTTATTGATTGCCTTAAAAGATGAGAACAGCAATTATACCTTTCAACAAAAAAAAGATAAAATAGGATTTCACAAAACTTTTATTACTGTACCTAGCGATTCTATTTATGACCTAACCTTATTTAATGAGGCCATTGATTTTAAAGCCACACGACCAATGCTGGTGTCTGGAAATAAAATAGCTTTTGGATACGAAGGTGATCCTAAGGAGATGAAAATTGATCTTTTATCTCAAGTCCCAGAGGATTTTACCAGCAGAATAACCAAAGACCAATTGAAAGACACATTAAATTATTGGTATCAACCAAAGATAGAAGTAGATTCTTTAGTTTTTAAAGTAACACATGTAAATTATGTAGACACTTTAACAGTGAGATTAAAAGATCAAATTAAGGACTCCCTTATTATAAGGCCTATAGAATCCAGAACGCTTCGACTAAATGAAGATTTTGAACTTGAAGCGAATACCCCTTTTGAAAGTATTGACCATTCAAAGATTAATATTTTAGATAAAGATTCGGTTACAATTGCCTTTACAAGTACTTTGGATAGCTATAAAAATAGATACAAACTAAAATTTGACAAAACAGAAGACAACATCTATAAATTAGCAATGCTTCCAGGGGCATTTACTGAGTTTTTTGGGTCACAAAATGACACATTAAACTTTAGCATTAGAACAAAGGCCCTTGAAGATTACGCCAATTTAAGAGTGAATTTACGTAATGCTATTTACCCGGTAATTGTTCAACTAGTTAATCAAAAGGGAGAAGTAGAAATCGAGAAATACGCTACAAAGGAAGAGCCTATAGACTTCACTAGCCTTAACCCTGGAAAATATTATTTAAGAGCAGTTTTCGACTCTAATGGAAATGGTAAATATGACCCAGGAAATTATCTTAAAAAGCTTCAGCCGGAACGCGTGAGCTATGCTCAAAAAGAAATAGAACTAAGAGCTTTTTTCGATGAAATTACTGAACTTATTTTAAACTAAATTGATCTCTATCATTTAAAAACATCAATTTTTCTCGAATTGTTTGTAGATGCTTTTTGCTTAGACTTACTATTTCAATAGCTTCTACTCCCTTTTTTATTTGGGAAATTTGCTCTCCCAAGCCATCATAAACAGCGGAGTGCCCGGAATATTCATGTTTGTTATTATCCACACCAACACGGTTTACTCCAATACAATAACTCATATTTTCTATGGCACGTGCTTTTAATAAGGCATCCCAGGCAGCAATTCTTGGCTTTGGCCAATTAGCTACATAAAACACCACATCATAAGCATCAGTATTCCTTGCCCACACAGGAAACCTCAAGTCATAACACACTAAAGGACAAATTTTCCATCCTTTATATTCTAAAATTACTCTAATATCTCCAGAATTATATTTTTCATTTTCTCCTGCCAAGGTAAATGTGTGTCGCTTATTATAAGTTTCAATAGTCCCATCTGGTTTTGCAAAAACAAATCGGTTATAAAACTTTTCATTTTCTTGAATCACCAAACTCCCTCCTAATGCAGCATTACTTTTCTTAGCTTGATTAAGCATCCATGTAACTGTTTCACCTTGCATTGTTTCGAAAACATTTTCAGGAGACATGGTAAATCCAGAAGTAAACATTTCAGGAAGCAAAATAACATCTACTTGAGTTGTAATCTGGTTAATTTTCTGAGTGAAATTAGACCTATTTTGACTTGGGTTTTCCCAAACCAAATCCGATTGTATCAGCGCTATTTTTAATTGATCTTGCATAGGCTAAAATTAATTAAAATTTTCACTATTTTTAAACTTCAAAGCTTTGAATTTATCCTTTAACATATGTGGCCTTAAAGATCTCGATACTCTTCTTAAAATATCAAGAGATACGTTTATTGCTGCTTTTAAAAAAGATAATAACCCTAAAGATTTTCAAAACTATATCAATACTGCTTTCAACAAAGAAACCATCAAAACTGAACTCTTAAATCCACACTCCTCTTTTTACCTAGTTCTCTTAAATGAATTGCTTGTTGGTTATTTTAAATTGAACGAAAAAGATGCTCAAAACGAACAATTTGAATCTGACAGCATGGAATTGGAACGTATTTATGTTATAAACACCTTTCAAGGACAACAGATAGGAAAACAAATGTTATTAAAGGCTATTGACATTGCAAAGTCAAAAGACCTTCATTTTCTGTGGTTAGGCGTTTGGCAAGAAAACACAAATGCAGTACGCTTCTATGAACGTCACGATTTTAAAATTTTTAGTGAACACCCTTATTATATCGGTAAAGACAAACAAATGGATTGGTTAATGCGTTTAGTTATAAATCAAGAGTAAAACTATATTTTATTTAAAATATCAGCAGCCCTTTTTAAAGTATCATCTGTTTTTGCAAAACAAAATCGCAATACCTTATTATCTAATTTATTTGCATTAAATGCTGATATAGGAATTGATGCTATTCCTTTCTCTTTAGTTAATCGCACAGCTAAATCAAAATCGTTCTCATTAGAAATATCAGAATAATCCAATGCCTGAAAATACGTGCCTTTGGATGCTGTAAATTTAAATCTGGAGTCCTTAATTAAATCTAAAAACAAATCGCGTTTATGTTGAAAAAAACTTCCTAACTCTAAATAATGATTAGGGCTCTTTATGTATTCAGCCAATGCTATTTGAATAGGATGGTTTACACTAAACACATTAAATTGATGCACTTTTACAAACTCGTCCATTAATGCTTTAGGCGCACAGCAATATCCCGTTTTCCATCCTGTATTATGAAATGTTTTCCCAAAAGATGCCGTTATGAAGCTTCGCGATTTTAAATCGGGGAATAAACAAACGCTTTGGTGCTGTTCTTTATCAAAGATAATATGCTCATAAACCTCATCACTTAACACAATAATATTTGTGCCATTAGTCAATTCCTGCAACTGAAGCATATCTTCTTTTGAAAAAATCGTACCACTGGGGTTATGTGGTGTATTTATAATGATCATTTTCGTTTTTGAGCTGATCTTTTCCTTAACTTCATTCCAATTAACCTTGTATTCAGGACTTTGTAATTGAATTGAAGTTACTGTACCTCCATTTAATTCAACAGATGGAATGTAACAATCATAAGCCGGCCTAAAAACAATCACCTCATCATTTGGCCTAATAAAAGCAGTAATTGCAGAATATATAGCTTCTGTTGCTCCCGAAGTAACAGTAATTTCATTTTCAGGATTATAAGAAGATTTATATAGCAAATCATATTTTCCAGCAATGGCTTCTCGTAATTTAAAAACACCTGGCATAGGTGCATAATGATTGTGTCCAGCATTCATTGCATCACTCACCAAATCTATTAGTTTTTGATCTCCCTTAAAATCCGGGAACCCTTGAGACAAATTAATGGCATTGTGTTTATGAGCTAAAGTACTCATAACAGAAAATATTGTAGTTTCTAAATTTGGAAGTTTTGATTTGTGTTGCATTTTGTAAATATAACAAGTTATCGATTCAGTATTGCGTCTTTATCAACTCAAAACAACTTAAATAACAGCGTATATCTAAAGAATCTTTAATTGGATGAGTAATTCCTGCTTAAAGGTTCTTCCTATTGGAATCCTATTACCCTGAACATAAACTTCATTTCCTGTAATTTTATCGACACATTTACTATTTACAATGTATGATTTATGTACTTGAACAAATTGATTGACCGGTAATTTTAACAGCCAATTTTTCAAGGAATCAACATAAGAAAACTTCTGTGTTTTAGTTACAACAGTAACATAGTTTCGATCGGATTCAAGAAATAAAATATCATTTAATATAATTTTATGATGTGTCTTGTCTACGTTTAAAAATAGAGTTTCACTTTCTGTATCCAATTCAACAATATTCTCCCGTGCTTTAAGTTTATTAACAGCTTTAAGAAAGCGATCAAAAGAAAAAGGTTTCACTAAATAATCTACAATAGTATCTAATTCGAAACTGCTAACCGCGTAATCTGGATAAGCTGTTGTCATAATTACTGCTGGAGGATTTTTAATGGTTTTTATAAAGTCGATCCCTGAAATATCAGGTAAATTTATATCTAAAAAAACAATATCTACAGTATGATTATTTAAAAATGAATTTGCCTCAATAGCTGCTTTAAATGTATCTATCAACTTAAGATTTGGAATCTTACCTATATAGTTTTTTAAAATTTTTTGTGCTGGGATTTCGTCCTCTATAATGATACAATTCATTCTAAATTGAGTTTTAAATACACGTTAAAAGTATTCGTTTTAGTGATATTGAGTTCGTAATTGTCATTATATATAAGTTGTAATCTTTTTTCAAGATTTTGTAGACCAATTTTAAAATCGTCCGTACTCACGGCTTCTTTATTAAAATCATTTTGGCAAGTGCATTCTAAAATGCCATTATTCACTTTAATTGAAACTTCAATATCGCTATTTAAAGTACTATGTTTAAATGCGTTTTCTATAATGGTAATTATCAGTAATGGTGCAACTTGATGACTCTCCGAATCGATTTCAACCGTATAATTTATATGCTTTACGCCTTCAGTTCTTATTTTTTGAAATTTCATGTAATTATCTAAAAACTGAATTTCCTTCGTCAAAGCAATGGTTTTAGAATTACTTTCATACAACACATGTTTTAGATTATCAGATAACATTAAAATCATTTCTGGCACTTCACTGGGTTTTTCTATAGCATATGAATATATGGTGTTTAAATTATTAAAAAGGACATGTGGATTTATTTGCGATTTTAAAAATTTAAGCTCCATCTCTGTGTGCTCTTTTTTAACGCGTTCTACCTCTTCCTGTTTATCTATATAACGATACAACATCCAAATAAAAGAGAAGAATATTAATGGCACCAATGATTGCCATAAATATTCACTCAAACAATTCATTATGCTACAACTGCATCGTCTAAAAGCATTACAGTACAATTGTGTCGCTAAAAAAGAAATAATAGCAAATACAAAAACATATGGCATATACATTTTCTTCTTCACAAAAAAAGGTAGTAAAATGAAATTATTTAAATAAACAATAACAATGAGAATAGATAAATACTGAAGAAATGGATTTTGAATCCAGTAATACTCGGAAAAAATAAAAAGAGATACAAAAATGAAAAGCACCCAAAATAAAATATGGACAAGAATTTGTGAAATATTTTTGTTTATAAAATTCATTTTTAAAATTGAAATGCTTCAGTATTGAAAAATACTTAGAAAAGACAGAATCATCAAAAAATATGTACAAAATTCAGTTTTGTAGTGACCAACGTCAAAATTGCATTTTGTTTAAGCGTTTTTAACGTTGATAGTCTTAAGATTGGTATTTATCAATTTTAATAGATTAGATTTTTGAATAGAAGTATTTTTGACGCAGTATAACACAAATTTCTATGAAACAGATAATCTTACTAGTACTCATTCAATTTTCCTTCATAAATCAAATATACAGTCAAGACACAATACCATTATCTAAAGACCAATTAAAAATTGTTTATACAGAATATCAAAAAACGGCTGATAAACTATTTAGTAAAAACGGTACTATCTCAGATGCAAATAAATTATACGATACATTTTATACGGATGATTTTGAATACAACCACCCAGCATATGGAGGTGTTTACTCAAGAAAACTATTATTTAATAACACCATAAACTATTTGAAAAAAGGAGGCTACAATAACAGTCCTAAACGGACTCTAATTAATATAATCATTGGCTTAAATGCTATTGTCGTGGAACAAAAATATGAAAATGATGACGAAACAACCATGACCCTTTTCAAGTTTAGAGGAGACAAAATTTATTATATTGAAGAGTACTGGTAGGAGGCTAAAATTATAATTCAAAAAAATCAATCATGAAACAAATTACTATTTTTTTACTTTGCCTTTTTTGCCTCACTTTTTCGTTTTCACAATCCAACAATACCCTAGTTATTGATGGTCAAGGAAATGAAAAACTTCTAGGAAAAATAAATCGTAATGAATTAGAAGTAAATTCATTTAATGAATGGTTTGTTCCAAATTACGAATCCTATTTAATCAATACTAAGGTTGTAGAAATCATTAAAGACACACTTAAACAATACGAAATTAAGGCCTTTTTAGGGACTTGGTGTGGCGATAGCAAGCGAGAGATTCCACGGTTTTATAAAATACTAGATGCTGCTAGTTTTCCAGAAACTCAACTCGAAGTTATAGCTGTTGACAGAACTCCTTCAGCTTACAAACAAAGTCCAAATGAGGAAGAAAAGGGATTAAATATTCACCGTGTACCAACTTTTATCTTTTATAAAGATGGTAAAGAAATAAACCGTATTGTAGAATTTCCAAAAGAAACTTTTGAACGTGATATATTGAATATTGTTACTAAAAATAAGTATACACCCAATTATAAGGTAGCAAACTATCTTAATGATTTACTCCAAGCAAAAGGAATTGACAGCTTGCGTTTATTAGAAAGTCAATTGGTTCCTCGGTTATCAGAATTTGTACAAGGAAGCAGAGAATTAAATACCTATGGCTATGTAAAGTTGCGCGCAAACAAAATCATGGAAGCGCTTTACATATTTGATCTTAATACCAAATTATTTCCATATAAATATAATGTTTATGATAGTTTAGGGGAAGCTTACTTTATAGTAACAAATTTCAATGAGGCCATCAGATGTTACACTAAGGTTCTTGAATTGAACCCTGAAGACGACAATGCTCCAAAGATGATAGAAAAAATAAAGAAGCTTATTAACTAAACGATCTCCATCTTTTTCAATAAAAAGCTAGCATTCATATTCTGGCACACTCCTTCTTTAAATTTATAGTCAAAATAGAGTTCATCATTAATAATTTCGGCATCGAAATAG